>Ga0209617_10001470_pt1 | contig 11013 bp, 10 predicted proteins | sample LakEriepJuly2011_2_FD_187459 | JGI IMG/M metagenome (GOLD analysis project Ga0209617, IMG submission 187459) | Freshwater microbial communities from dead zone in Lake Erie, Canada - CCB epilimnion July 2011 (SPAdes) (version 2) | ecosystem: Environmental > Aquatic > Freshwater > Lentic >... | reverse complement strand
TTTATAGATTGACTTATTCCTAAACATGGGATTATCAATGTGATACATATTAATTTAATCATTTTCATATTGTATATTTTAGAATTGCTTTAAAGATAATTTCATTTTGGATGCAAATGAAAAAAATGATGACAGCCGGAATTAAAAATAAGCGTTTTAAACTTTTGAATTTGATAATTGTCTAAATTGCTAACAAATAAATTGCATGCCGCTTAGCCCCCTTTCTAGCAGTAAAGGACTTGAAACCTATCAAGGCCCTTGGACCAAGCAAACTACGACTCATTTATTAAATAGAGTGCTTTTTGGTGCAAAGCATGCAGAAATTCAACAATTTTTAGCAAAGGGGCTGAATGCCTCAGTAACGGCATTGCTTAATCCAACAGATCCTCTTCCTAGTCCTCCCCTCAATGAATACAATACTGCTACTGTCATCGATCCTGCTGTTGCTCCAGGAACTACTTGGATCAATCAACCTACCTCAGACGGCACCATCAACAGTTATAGAAGGAATAGCTTTAAAAAATGGCTTACTGGGGTGATGATTCATCAAGATATAAGTGTTAGAGAAAAGATGTCCTTGTTTTGGGCCAATCATTTTGGAACAGAAGCAGATACCATTACATTTGGCAATTATGTGTATCAACACCATGATACTTTAAGAAAAAATGCCCTTGGGAATTACAAAACAATGATCAAAGCAGTCACCATTGATCCTGGTATGTTGAGGTACTTAAATGGTTACCTTAATTCTGCAACTGCACCAGACGAAAACTATGGCAGAGAATTACAAGAACTATATACTGTTGGCAAAGACAATGCCATTCAATATACAGAGTCAGATGTGAAAGCAGCTGCAAGGGTGTTAACTGGATGGCGAATCAATGCAAGCTATACTAGTTATTTTGATACAACAAGACATGATACAGGCAGTAAGCAGTTTTCTAGCTATTATAATAATAAAGTGATTACTGGAAAATCAGGTGCTGCAGGGGCTGGCGAAACAGACGAATTAATTGACATGCTATTTGCAAAAGAAGACATGGCAAAATATATCTGCAGAAGAATTTACAGATGGTTTGTCTTTTATTATATTGACGAGACCGTTGAAAAAAACATCATTGCTCCACTTGCTACGATTTTCAAAAACAACAATTTTGAAATTAAGCCAGTATTGACAGCGCTTTTTAACAGTGCGCATTTTTATGATCCTTTATACATTGGATGTCAAATCAAAAGTCCGATTGACCATGTCATTGGCACTTTGCGTAAAACCAATGTAGTTTTTCCAAATGCAATTACAGATTATGCAGATGCCTACATGCATTTTAATAATATGGTGGTTCAATTAAACAGTTTTGGACAAAATCTTGCAGATCCGCCTAATGTGGCTGGATGGCCTGCCTATTATCAGTCACCTGAATTTGGTGAATTATGGATCAATGCTGATACACTTCCAAAGCGAAATAAATTTACCGACTTGATGATTGAGACAGGCTATACCAGAAACGGTAAAAAGGTCATTATCGATTTAATCCCTTTTGCAAAATCTATTTCGAGCAGTCCATCCAATCCCAATCAATTGATTCAAGATTTATTTGATCTTTTAATTTCAACCGAAATAGATCAAACGATAAAAGACAATTTAAAAAAACAAATTTTGTTAAGCGGGCAAACATCTGATTACTATTGGAAAGAAGCTTGGGATAGCTATCAGGAAAATCAAAATACAGTCAACTTTAATTTGGTAAATACCCGATTGAAAGCACTTGTAAAATATATTATGAACCTGCCAGAGTATCAATTAAGTTAAATGAAAAGAAGCACTTTTTTACGCAATAGTCTTGCTGTATTAACGCCTACAGTCATTAGTGGCAATCCAATACATGTGTTAAGCAACCACAGTATGGTTGAACCAGAAGTGTTGGCGAAGGTAAACAATGATAGGGTACTAGTCATTATTCAATTGAATGGAGGGAATGATGGACTCAATACCGTGTTACCAATCAATCAATATGGAGCATACTATAATGCGAGGACCAATATTGCCATCCCCGAAAAAAAGATACTGGGTTTAAATGGATTTAATGGAACCGGATTGCATCCATCCATGACTGCCATGCAAAGACTATTCAATGATGGACAACTTGATATTGTTCAAGCAGTGGGTTATCCTCAACCAAATTTTTCGCATTTTAGAGCAACCGATATTTGGATGAGTGGCGCCGACAGCAGCGAATACTTAAATACTGGATGGGTTGGGCGTTTTTTAGATAACAATTATCCTGGCTTTCCAGACAATTACCCAAATGAGGTAGATACAGATCCTTTGGCCATTCAAATTGGTTCAATTACTTCACTCACTTGTCAGGGACCAATCGTCAATATGGGCATGAGCATTTCTGATCCAAGTGCATTTTATAATTTATTTGATGCGGCTGAACAAACCGTCCCCAATACCAATGCGGGTTATGAATTAAGTTTTATAAGAAGAATTTCAAAGCAGACCAATAAGTATGCTACGCGCATTAAAGCGGCATCTGACGCCGTGAAGCAACAAGTCACTTATCCCAACTCAAGTCTTGCCAATCAATTAAAAATTGTTTCAAGATTAATTAAAGGAGGATTGAAAACAAAAATATACTTGGTGAATTACGGTGGATTTGATACGCACGCTGGCCAAGCTGTGACTACAGATACAACTACAGGAACACATGCGAATTTATTAGGTGCTGTCTCAGAAGCCATCGGTGCTTTTCAAAATGATATCAAAAATCAGGAGATTGAAGATAGAGTGATAGGCATGACCTATTCGGAATTTGGAAGAAGGATTAAATCCAATGCGAGTGGTGGAACAGATCATGGTGCTGCTGCTCCATTATTTTTATTTGGTAAAAATGTAAGAGGTGGTGTTTTTGGTGAAAATCCAACAATACCGGCAAACGTACTAGTGGGTGATAATGTACCTTATCAATATGATTTTAGAACCATTTACAATTCGATTTTAAAAAATTGGTTCTGTGTGAAAGATGCAGACAATCAAGAAATCATGCTCAAGCCGTTTGCAACTTTAAACTTAATTAATGCAAGTGCTTGTGCAGTAGAAATGAAAAATCCTGTATTTGAAAAAAATGCAATGGTAGTTACTTATCCAAATCCATTTTCAAATCAATCAAGAATAGAATTTAAAACGGAGGGAGGACATACTTTAGTTCAATTACTTGATACTTCTGGTACAGTCATTAAAATATTAGTAGATGCCACTTATAGTTATGCTGGCATGAATAGCGTCACTTTGATTGGTGGTGATTTAAAGCCAGGTGTGTATTACATTAGAATTCAAAATGGAATACATCAATATGTCAAGACCATCATTAAGCTATAAGGTGAAAGTCAAATTGTTTTAAACTTTTTGAATTCTTTTTGGTCTAACTTCAACACGCATGACAGACCAAGCACTCATCATACAATTTCAAAACGGCGACGCAAAAGAGCGCGCATTTACGCAACTATTAAAAAGGCATCGCGAAAATGTGTTTTTTCAAATTAAGAAAATGGTGCTCGAGCATGCAGATGCAGATGATATTGCACAAGCTGTCTGGATCAAAGTTTGGAACAAGCTGTCTGGATTTAAGCAAGAAAGTGCCTTTAGCACATGGCTTTTTAGGGTAGCCTATAATGAGACCCTGAATTTTATAGCCCAGAAAAAACGTTTGAAAACGCATAGTACACAAAATGAAATAGATCATGCTTTTGATCATCCTTCTGGTCACAATGGATTAAAAGAGACTGCGATTCAGATTAAATTAGAACGTGCTATTGCAGAATTGCCTGAAAAACAGCGATTTGTTTTTATGTTAAGGTATTATGAGGCTTATGACTACGAAAAAATAGCCTCTATTACTGGTACGACCGTTGGTGGTGCTAAGGCTAATTATCACCAGGCTGTAAAAAAAATGACAGAATTGCTCCAACAGGCTTAAACCTTTGACCAAACAATGGGTCTAATTTAAGATATGAATGACATGAACGATATGGAAAACGAATCAATTTCAAAAAGATTAGAAGAAGCCCTTAAAAGCTTTGAATCAAAAACCATGCAGGTGCCTGCAGGTTATTTTGATCAATTTGAACTGGACTTAATGCAAAAAATTAAAGAAGAAGGACAAGCGCCACAAAAAGCGCGTATTGTTACCCTGTTTTTAAATCAAAAAAAATATTTGGTTGCTGCAAGTTTAGTTTTTGCCATTGCAACTGGGTACCTTTTTTTAAATAAGGTCGAAAACACAACAAATCCAATAGCTAAAGTGGAAATCATTGACATTGAAACTTTGCCTGACGAATTGATTGAATCCTATGTGAACAACAATGAACTTTTAGCCGAAGTAGAATGGAATAGTGCCATTGAATCTGCTGGAACTAATTTGATATCAATTAATAATTAAAAAGATTTAAAAAATAATTACCAATTTATTTTAAACTATTCCAAAATAAATTTGTCTAAATATTAAATACACATTTTATGAAAAAAATAGTATGCCTCTTTAGTTTTATTGTAACTGTTTTTGTAGCTCAAGCACAAGAGCGACCAATGAATGGTCAAAGCAGACCGGCTATGCGAAATAGACAAGGTATGGAGATGCCACCGCCTCCGCCGCCAAGACCAATGACAAAACAACAAAGAGAAAAATTAGAATTATTTAAAATTCAATTCGTCACAAAAAAACTAGATCTAACGCCTGCAGAAGCAGAAAAGTTTTGGCCGCTGTACAATGAACAAAAGGAAGCAAGTCGTAATTTAATGCAAACAGCAAAACAAGACGAGATCGCATTTCAGGAAGCAATGCTGACAATAAGAAAGAAATTTAAGAAAGACTTAATGCCAATTTTAAAAACAGAAGAAAGAGTGAACCTGGCTTTAAAAGTAGACAGAGAGCTTTTAAATAAAATGCGAAACGAAATGATGCGTAGAAAAAGACCAATGTAATTCGTTTATTTTTGTTTGGATTTGAGCGCATTAGCCGGGGGGCTATTGCGCTCTTTTATTTTAAGTATCGTTCACATTTTTTCCAATATCCAAAAAAACTTGGATAATACCCATTGACTTCTGAAAATAACCAATCTCTTGTTTCCTGTATACCTTTATAGTGAAGGGTTGTAGGATGTTCTTTAAAATAGATACTGGATTGAATATGCTGTAATAAATCTTCAAAATTACCTATGAAAATTTGTATGCCTTGAATATTGGTTGTGGCTAAGTTTATGATAAATTGTACCACTTTTTCTGTAACAGGAAATTGATCAAAATGATTGGGCTCTAATAATAAGATACGATTCGTTTCTTCGTCTGCATGCCATAGAGGATCCAAGTTAAAACTATTGTAAATACAAAAAGGGATATTAGGTACTATCTGATTAATATCATAAATCTTTGATTGATTAGTATTTTCAATATTTTTCAAAATAACTGCGGTGTCTACATCATATTCTTGATCTAATTGGTCCGGCCATTTTCCTGAATGATTTGATTGAATAGTATCCAAATGATCAAAAATAGAAGTTTGCAAGTTTTCGTATTCCCTATCTAAAAAAGTACCTCGTTGTTTGGTATTGGTATATTTATTGATGTTTTCTTGATTGGCAATATACTGTTTACTACTAAAAGTGCCTGCTACCCATTGCCAACTTAAAAAATTTGCTGCAGGATCATGGTCTAATAAATTTGCATACATCCATTTGGCCCCAGGCAACCATGCTGCTTTAAATATATTTGAATGCAACATCGAAATATACATGCGCACATGATTGTGCATCAAACCATGCGCATACAAATGGTGTATGGCTTTGTCAAGTGCTTGAATACCCGTGTTGCCCTCACTGATTGGTATTGGTAACGATTCTAGAATAACTTTAGATTGGGCGGATTTTAAGTCTTCTAGAATTAAATTGCCCTTGTGTTGCCAAACTCTTTGAAAATACTCCCGCCATGCCATTTGCTGCATAAAACCCATCCATTCTTGTTGATGGTATTTCATTTTGAGCTGCTCCATCACCAATACTGGACTCAGCAATCCCCTCGAGATATAAGGAGACCAATTGGTCACCGCCCCATTGGTAAAATTCCTTGTGATAGGGTATTTGCCAGGGTGATATGATTTTACTTGCTCTATTAGAGCGTCATAAGTAATATTCATTGATGGGTATTAATAGTATTAAACAATGAACAATTTTAGATGTAAAATGTTTAAAAGACATGCAGGTTCAGCTCGTATTCCCACATCAACTTTATGACCAGTCCGAAATAGGTATTGGAGGAGGTGATTTTTACATCATTGAATCTGATCTCTTTTTTCTTCAATATCAATTTCATCAACAAAAGCTACTCTTTCATAGAGCTTCTATGAAATATTATACCCAACAGTTGATGCAAAAAGGGTATCACTGTCACTATATTGATGCGAAGGATCCAACTGCTTTAATTGCTTCCTTGGTTAATATGCTTAATGCCAAGGGCGTACAAAAAATAAAATTGTATGACCCATGTGATTATTTGTTAGATCAACAATTAAAAAAGTCAAGCAAGCAATATGGGATCGAATTGATCTATACGCCTAGTCCTAATTTTTTAAACAATGTACCAGAAAGTATTGAGCTACTTGGCAATAAGAAAACTTATTTCCAAACAAGCTTTTATACTGAACAACGTAAACAAAGAAAAATTTTAATCGAGCCAGATGGAAGTCCCGTTGGTGGACAATGGAGTTTTGATGCGGAGAACAGAAAAAAAATTCCAAAGAATACGACTATACCTGCGATTCATTTTTTCGAATCCAACGAATACATAGAAGAGGCGAAGCAATATGTAAAAGCAAATTTTAAAAATAATCCAGGTAAATCTGATGCACCTTTTAAAGCAGTTAATAAAGATTTATATTATCCCGTTACGCATGCCGATGCAAAAAAGGCAATGAATTTATTCATTGCTGAAAAGCTAGAGCAGTTTGGAATTTATGAAGATGCAATGGTGGTAACAGAAAAAACTTTATTTCATAGTGTACTAAGTCCTTTGATCAATGTGGGTCTGCTTCAACCTGCTGAATTTTTAAATGCCTTGTTACAAGCTTACCAAAAAGGTAAAGCACCTATCAATAGCATCGAAGGCATTATTAGGCAAATCATTGGATGGAGAGAATTTGTACAATTGACTTATCGCAAAATTGGTAGTCAACAAAGGACAAAAAACTTTTGGGGCTTTACTAAAAAAATGCCCCCCTCTTTTTATGATGGTACAACAGGAATTGCTCCAATAGATAGTAGTATTAAAAAATTATTAGAGTCAGGCTACAATCATCACATTGAAAGATTGATGGTCATAGGTAATTTTATGTTGCTTTGTGAGATACACCCAGATGCCGTATACCAATGGTTTATGGAAATGTATATCGATGCTTATGACTGGGTGATGGTGCCCAATGTGTATGGCATGTCTCAGTTTGCCGATGGAGGTATGATCACCACGAAGCCCTATATCTGCGGATCCAATTATTTAATGAAGATGGGAGACTTTCCTAAAGGAGAATGGCAGGCTATATGGGATGGTTTATTTTGGCGATTTTTATCCAAGCAGCGTGTCGTATTTACAAAAAATCCAAGATGGGCAATGTTATTAAGTACATGGGATAAGATGCCGGAAGAAAAAAGAGCGCATCATTTAAAAAACGCTGAAAAATTTTTACTAGATTTAAAATAAAGTATTCCAATCAAGATGAAGCATATACCAGCAGAACCTATATTAAAATCCGAATGGGTCGAAAAAGATAGAGATCGCATTATTGAAATGGCCTGGGAGGACCGCACTCCTTTTGAAGCAATTCAATTTCAATTTGGATTGAGTGAAAAAGAAGTGATTGAATTCATGCGCACTAACTCTAAGCCTTCTAGTTTTAGAATGTGGCGTAAACGTATGGCTTCAAGAAAAACCAAGCATGCTGTTTTAAGAAATACGGACGTCATTAGATTTAAATGTAGTAGACAAAAAACGAGCGGCAATAAGATTTCAAAAAGATAGCGCGACTTGAAAGTCGCGCTATCTAATTTTCTATTCAAGAAAATTTTATCAATTTATATAGGATTCTTAAATTAGAATCAGTTTTTGGGCTTTTGTTTTTTACATCCTTCACTACAATATTGCACTTCATCCCAGCATCGTTCCCATTTTTTTCGCCAACTAAATGGTCGACCACAGGCTTTACATATTTTTTCTGGCAGATCTTGTTTTTTTACACCCTTCATTATAGCATAACAAATTCCTGCATCAATTGTTTAAATTATTGACCTTCTAATTGACAATTGGTTGTTGAGCAGCAACCCACTCATTGATGCCGCCACTATAATTCACAATATTGGTATATCCCTCTTTAACCAATAAAGAATAACCTATTGCAGCCCTATCGCCACCTTGACAATGCATGATCACAGGCTTGTCTTTTGGTACTTGATCTAAATTTTGCAATAAGGTTCCAATAAATACATTTTTTGCACCTTCAATATGTCCACTATTGAATTCTGCAACACCTCTTATATCAATGATTTCAGCATCCTTATTCGCTTTTACTGTATCAATCGTAACCATATTAGAATGTGCTAAAGTTCCAGTATATACTTGGCTAATTTTTGAAGCATCTACAAATCCGAAAATATTATCTAATCCAATACGCATTAATTTTCTTGTTAGATCGTCCATTTGATGTGGCTCTGCGACTAAAATAAATTGTTCGTCATAAGATATAAACCAACCCATCCATGTAGCAAATGCATTATTACCTTGAATATTGATGCTGCCTGGAATGAAACCATTTTGAAATTCTAATTTATTTCTTGTATCAATTACTTTGATGCCCTTATCTATAGCAGATTTTAAATCCGCATTCAATAATTCTTTAATCTTTGGCACTTCGGTTAACAAAGGACGATTGACTTTATTCAATTCCTTCATTTTAGCAAAATACTTAGGCGGTTCAGGTTGGTCAGACAATAAAAATTGTACAAAGCCCGCTTTATCTGCGCCATACTGAAATGCCCAGTTTCTTTTTTTCTCATATCCAATTGTAGTACTTGGTACAGCGCCTAAAGCCTTTCCACAAGCAGATCCAGCGCCATGTCCAGGCCATACTTGTATAAAATCTGGTAAGTCTGTAAACAAATGAATTGAGTTATACATTTGTTCCGCTCCAATTTCTTGTGTGCCTATTAATCCTGCAGCTTTTTCCAATAAGTCTGGACGACCAATATCTCCCACAAATACAAAATCACCTGTAAACAACATTACTGGCTCCTTGCTTGCTGGTGTATCCGTTAGTAAAAAACTAATACTCTCTGGCGTATGTCCTGGCGTGTGTAGTACTTCAATTTTTAAATTACCCACCATGACTTCTGTACCATGCTTTAAACCTTCATGTGCAAACTCATATTCCCATCCTGTTCCACCTTCATCTGATAAATACATTTTAGCGCCTGTTACAGCAGCTAGTTCACGAGAACCTGTTAAAAAATCGGCATGGATATGGGTTTCAAAAATATGCGTGATTTGCATATTATTTTGTTTTGCAATTTCAACATAGGTGTCGATATCCCGCTTTGGATCGATGACTGCAGCCGCGCCTGCTTTTTGACAGCCAATAAAATAACTAGCTTGCGATAAGGTTTTGTCGTATACGTGTTGAAAAAACATATTGATAATTTTTTATTGACCACAAAGATGCGCATTATTAATGCTATTATTTGTGACATATATCACAAATTTAAACAATCCTATTTATCTAAAATCATGTTTTTAAAAACTCCAAGCTTAGCCATGATTACTACCTGGAGCTTAATAAAAAAAACAATGCAATTAAATATAATTTTTTCATGGTAGTTCAATCATTTTTTGATGAATAGTTTCAACTCAATTTACAACATTTATAAGATAGTTCTTAGACCATACTAGATTCTTTACTTTTATGATCATTTAATTACACCGATATTTTTACTAAAAAAATTGGGCAGGTGACATTTATCACCTATCTTTTATTTTTATACAAGCACATTTGTGCTAAATAATACAACATGGAAATAATTGGCTATTTAGCTTCAATTTTTATTGGTATTTTTCTTGGCTTAATTGGGGGAGGCGGTAGTATTTTAACTGTTCCTGTTTTAGTGTATCTTTTTCATATTGACCCAGTAGAGGCAACTGCTTATTCTTTATTCATAGTTGGATCAAGTAGCCTTGTTGGTGCTTGGCCCAAATACAAGCAAGGATTTGTGGATCTAAAAACAGCCATTATCTTTGGTATACCTTCTATAATTTCTGTCTATACCACTAGAAAATTTTTAGTGCCTGCAATACCAACTAACTTGGGTGAATATGGAGGTCTGATAGTCACAAAATCATTAATGTTGATGTTGCTTTTTGCTATGTTAATGATCGCGGCATCCTTCTCTATGATTCGCTCTAAGTCAAGCAAAGAGACTATTACAGAAGGTGAACAAAAATTTAATTACCCCTTGATCTTAATAGAAGGTGCTTTAGTGGGCTTGCTAACTGGTTTAGTGGGTGCAGGCGGAGGATTTTTAATTATTCCAGCACTAGTGATGTTGAGTAAGCTCCCAATGAAACAAGCAGTGGGCACATCTTTGCTTATCATTGCTGCTAAATCTTTGATTGGGTTTACGGGTGATCTTGGCAATAGCACAATCAATTGGACCTTATTATTAAGCATTACTGCACTTGCCATTGCAGGCATTTTTATTGGCGACAAATTAAGTAAGCGCATAGACGGTAATCAACTAAAAAAAGGATTTGGCTGGTTTGTCCTTTTTATGGGCTTAGCGATCATTGCAGAAAAATTATTTTAAATACTTGTTAAACCAATTGATATGTGCGTTATGACGATGCACGATATAACTTGGTACGCGTATGCCGTGATTTTGATTTGGATAGATGATCAATTCGGTTGGAATACCTTCTGATTT
>Ga0209617_10001468_pt1 | contig 11018 bp, 6 predicted proteins | sample LakEriepJuly2011_2_FD_187459 | JGI IMG/M metagenome (GOLD analysis project Ga0209617, IMG submission 187459) | Freshwater microbial communities from dead zone in Lake Erie, Canada - CCB epilimnion July 2011 (SPAdes) (version 2) | ecosystem: Environmental > Aquatic > Freshwater > Lentic >... | reverse complement strand
CCTTACCGGGGTGTCCGACGTTCCAGTCGCCGGCGACGGACGTGCCGCTGAAGGCCGTCTTAATGAGCGCGAGCGGACGCGACTCTTTCGTCGCCAGCGTGCGGACCATCCCGATCTCGGGTCCGAAGCCACCCTTGGACTTAAGGTTGAAGTTGCCGTATTGGCGCGCGAGCTTCTTGCCGTTGATAGCAGGCATCGCCGGCGTGCGCGGTTGGAATTGCAGGGTCGACCACTGGCGGGCGCTCGTGCCGTCGAATTCGTCGGGGGGCGGATCGCCCACGCGCCACCAGAACATCGTCGCGGCGTCCTTCGGGTCGGCCGGGAGCTCTTCCGCGTAGGCGTCGGCGCCGACGGCGTTGGACTGTCCGGCGACCAAAATGAGGTCACGGGTTTCGGCATAAGCCAGTCCCTGCAGGAGCAGGGCCAGCCCAAGGGTAAGGCGGCGGAACATGGGGTACCTTATCCGTAAGCCCACACCCTCAGTAGTTCCACCTTTTCCCTTGGTCGGGACGCTTATTTACAATCGTTTAGCAGGAACTCGACCAGCTCCGGGCAGGCGAAGAAGGAGGGGCCTACCTTGTGGCCTTCGCCGGGCACGATCTTGACCGTGAACTTCCCGCCGAGGGCCTCGTAGCGTTCCTTGAGGAGGAGGGTGTTGTCTTTGTGGGGGACGACCACGTCGTTGTCGCCATGGACGGCGAACATCGGGACCTTCGCGGCGGCAAGGCCGGCGAGATTATCGGGCGGGTTGAACTCCTTGAGGCGGGTCGTGAGTTCGGCTTCGGTCAGGCCGAAGTCAGCGAGAGTCTGGGCCTTCGAATTCTTCAGCGACCAACTGGCGAGATTACAGACCGGGTAGATGCCGATCCAGGCCTTCACCTTATCGGGATTCCGGAACGCCCAGGTGAGGGTCATCATACCACCGCGGCTCTGGCCGAGCAGGATAGGTTTAGGCGAATAGCCGCGCTTCACCATCTCTTCGTAAAACTTCGTGAACTGCGCCGCGCTCTTGGGGGCACCGCGGACTTCGCCAAGGTCATAGCCCGCGATCGCGATGCCAGCTTGCTGACAGGCGTCGGCGTAGAGCTTGTGCTGAACGATCGAGACCCCGCCATTGAGTGCCGGCGCATACCAGAGCCAGGGTTTACCTTCCGCAGGATTAGCCGCCGGATGAATCACGGCCTTGCGCCCGTCGACCACGAAGGTCTCGGCGGAGAAGAGCGAACTACTGGCTAATAGTAAGACGGCGAAGAGAAGGCGAAAAGAAGGAATCATTGGTGATAGGGTAGATGCAGGTGAATGACGTCGTGGCGACTATGGTTTTAAGGGGCGCGGGGGATTAGGTCGACTTTATCGACGAATGGTCGTATCACAAATTTCATTATGGAAACTCCCCCGAAAGAAGCATCCACCTCTCAATATATTTCCGGGGTTAGATTCGCGTTAAGCTGGATGTGTGTAACCGGCTTTTTGGGTTTCGGGCTGTTTTTTGTCTCCGTAATGGCGGCAGGTTCCGAAAAAGCAGCTCACCATAATGATGCCATCGGAAAGTTCCTAGTACTCTTTATTTCTCTTGGCGTCGGTATGATTACCTTTGCTGGTTGCGCCGGTGGGGCTGCCACCGCCTCAGTCGCACAATCCGACAAGGACAAGAAATGGAAAACTTTTAGGTGGATGATCAGTTGCGGTCTGGGGCTCCTTGCGGCTGGATTTATATTATTCATGATACTTGTAAACTGAACGACGGCGACGGTCGTACGTCTGTCTTTGGGTGTGTTCGCTAACCCCCTGGCGTTGCTGTGTTATAGCTGCCGAATGCTCTGACAGATTTGGCTCTCTTGGGCTTACTTGAAAGAAAGCGTGGTCTTCGGCAGTGCCGCCTGAATCTTCGCCTGCTGTTCTGCGGTGAAGGGCGTTTTGACTGGCACGAGGCGCATGGATTTCAGGAAAGCGAATGGCTTGAGGGCGGGGATACGTTCGTCTGGTAGCGGCATCTTGCCGATCTCGAGGTGTTCGAGCTGTGTGAGGCCGGCGATGACCAGTAGGTCGGCGTTGGTGATGGCCTGAGCGTTGGTGAGCGTGAGGCGACGCAGGGTGGTGATATCCTTGATGATGGCTATGCAGGCGACGGATTCGAAGCCTTCGCCGAGCTGGAGGGATTCCAGCGGTAGCTTAGCGATGGCCTTCAGGGCCTGCGGTGTCGCTTTGGTCGTGCCGAGCTCGAGGCTTTTCAACTTGGTGAGCTTGGCCAGGTGGGTGGCGCCGGCGTCGGTAACAAACTTGGCATGCGCGAGGCTGAGGCTTTCGAGGTTGGGCAGGTGGTCGCAGAGTTGGCGGAGTCCTTCGTCGTCGATCGAGCTACCCCGGTGACTGACGCGGGTCACCTTGGTGAAGCCTTCGAACTGGGCGTAGGCCTTGCCGGTGATGTGGGTTCCAACGATGGAGAGGGTCTCCAGGTTCTTCAGGCCGGCGAGCTGCACCATGCCGGCATCGGTGATCTTGCCGTTGTTGGTGAAGCGGAGGACTTTGAGGTTCGTGAGCTTGCCGATGGGGGCCATCCAGGCGTCGTTGAACTTAGTCGAGATGATATTGAGCGACTCGAGCGTCGAGAGGTGGCCGACGTGCTCGAAGAAAGCCGCATCATACGGATCGTCCTTGCGGTGGTCGTGCGGGCCGGCGCCCGGTACGGCGAGGTCGAGGAGCTTCACGCCTTGGCCGTCAGCGGTCAGCTCGACTTTGCCCTTGGCGGCGGCGACGATGCGGACGACCGCTTCGGCGTGCGAATCAAGGGCGCAGGCGGTGGCGCTGAGGAGCAAAGAAAGCGTCAGGACGGAAAGCCTCTTCATGAGAATCAGTATTTGGGAAAGATGGCCGGGGTGGGAAAGCGGTCTTCGACGCGGAACTCACCGTCGCCGAGGTATTCTTCGCGCGGAAGATCGACGGCCGGCCAGACTGCGGCGCGGATACGGACGACCTTGCCGGCGCGGATGCCTTCGATGATCAGGTCGGTCTCCATCGTGACTTGGATGCCGCTGCTGCCCATCGGTGCGTCGCCGGGAAGCTTGGTCACTTCGGCGATGGGGCCTTTGGAGGCCATGTGTGCGGGGCCGTAGTGGCCGCCGGCGTGCTTCAAGGTGTTCTCGGCGGCGTTGATCAGCACGGGATTACCTTTCTGGAAGTCAGCATAGAGCGAAGGGTCCATGCCGCCGAAGAGCGTCACGGTGACCTTGGCTCGGCCGAACTTGCCATACTCGACGCGCTCCACGTGGGCGGGCATCCAGCGGCTGCGGATGAAGGCCTTGTGCGTTTCGGTCTGATTCTGGGCGGCTCGTTGCAGTGAGGCGTCGTCCAGCCAGATGTCCGAGATATGCAGGCGGAGGAAGATGCCGTCGGGGCAGGGCTTCCAGGTGAGGCCGAGGTGGAGCGGCTGACCATCGAGCGTTTTTTTGCCTTCGGCGATGAGGTCGGCGACCGACAAGGCTTCGCGGCCACGCCAGATGCGGGTGGCGGCGTCGAAGGTCAGTTTCTGTTCGGTGGCCTTACCATCGCCGCCCTGCTTGGGCTCGAGCGTGGCGATGATGGGCGCGGTCGGCTTCTCGAGGTCGAGGCCTTTGAGTTTCCAGGCCAAGCCCATGCGCTGGCAGTAGCTGGGCTCGTCCTCGAGCAGGAGCACGTGGTTCTCGGCGGGAAAGACGCCAATACCGCGGTAGCGGTTGGCATCGCGATCCTTGTTGTCCACCGGGAGCACCGGGACGGAGGAAAGCTTCGGGTCGGGCGGGAGATAGGCCGTGACGTGCAGGATGGTGCCAAGCGGGATGTCGCGAAGGTCGGCAGGCGCTCCATGGTATCGGACCATGCCGTAGGGCAGCATCGCGAACGGATGTGGGTCGTTGCGGCGGAAGACGCCAACTCCGAGGACGCGCAGGCTGCCGCGTCGGTTGACATGGTCGACGAACACGAGCTCGCCACGATAGGTGTGCGCTTTTGAGAGTTCCGGGAACTTGCCGGATTGAGGGCGGTAGGGAAGCGCCGCCTGTTCTTTGTTCTTGGTTCCTGGTGCTTCGTTAGCCGCAAAAGCCGAAACAACCAAGAACAACGAACCAAGAACAACGAACGTCTTTAACCAAGAACAACGAACCAAGAACCTGTCTTTTGGTTTGTTCATAGCGCCACGACCTTATTGCTGTCGGCGAAGCGGTCGATCTCCACGCCCATGCGCTGGGCCATGAGGAGCAGCAGGTTGCTCATGTGGGCGTCCGAATTGACTGGTCGGCTGCAGACCTGGTAGTGGGCAGTGGTGAGTGAGCCGTCTTGGCTGAACGTGTAGCCGGGGAAGTTCGCCGTCGCGCGGTTGAAATCCTTGTGGGTGCCGTGCTTCAGGCCGAGACCTGACCCGCCGGCGAGCACGAGCGGGAGGTTGGCGTTGCCGTGGCTGTGGCCATAAGACATCCCGCTGCCGAAGAGCGACATGGTCGAGTCCAGGAGAGGCTTGCCGTTGAAGTCCTTGGTCTCCTCGAGACGGCTGAGGAAGTAACTAAACTGCTCGATGGCAAAGGTGTCGTAGTTCGTGAGCTTCTCCATGTAGCCGGGGTCGCCTCCGTGGTGGCTGAGCTGGTGGCGGGACTCGGTGATGCCGATCTCCGGGATGGAGAACGCGTCACCCTCACCGCCGAGGCTGAAGGTCGCGACGCGGGTGGTGTCTGTTTGGAAGGCGAGTACCATGAGATCGTAGACCGTGCGGAAGTAGTCGCCAGCCTTGGTCGCAGCGATGTCCCGGTTGGTGCGCTTACGGTCAGCGTCGGAGATCTTCGGCAGAGGGGTGTCGAGCCAGACGTCGGCACGGCGGGTACGGATCTCGGCCTCGCGGACCGAGGTGAGGTATTGGTCCATGCGGCCTTTATCTTCGCTGCCCATCTTCTTCTCGAGCTGACGGACTTCCGCGAGGTTGGCGTCGAGCACACTGCCCTTGCGGCGCAGTTCGCGGCGCTGGGCGGCCTTGCCGCCTTTGGGTTCCTCGAAGAGGGAGGCGAAAATCTCGCTGCAGCGGCGCATTGCGGGCAGGCACACGCCGTCAGCGGTCCAGGCGAGGGAGTCTTGCGTCAGCGCGATTTCCATCGAGCTGATGCGAGTATGCAGGGCGGTGACTTCCGCCATCTTCTGGTCGACGGAGATGGTGTTGCGGTCCGTGGGGCCGTGCCCGGCGCCGGTCAGCCAGGTTTTGATGCAATTATGGTGGTGGCTGATACTGCGAGGGTGATAGAGGCCGCTGATTGGGGTGACCGATTGGCGATGCTTCTCGAGCGGCTTGAGGGAGCGGGAGAAACGGTAATCCGCGCCGGCCTCGGTGATCTGGTAGTTGAGCGAGTGGACGCCGTTCGCGAGGTAGATGAAGGCACTGCGGCGGGGCGTGGCGGTCAGCTTCTCGGAGGCGCGCAGCGGGAGCATGCACTCGAGGAGCGGCAGGGAGATCAGCGCACCCATCGCGCGCAGGGCGTGGCGGCGATCGATGCGCCAGGATTGGGAGAGGTAGTTGGCCATTGTTTTGTTTAAAGGTTCTTGGTTCTTCGTTCTTAGTTTATCGTTTCCGTATGAGCTCTGATGTCGCGACGGCGCGGACGATATCCTGAAGGCGGTAGTCGTGCTTCTTGGCCTCGGCGACGATGACGTCGATGTCCGCTTTGTCGTCGAAGGTAAGCACGCGGCGCAGGGCGTAGGTGCAGAGGTGTTCGACGAAGGCCTTGGCGACGGTATCACGGTCCGCGACCAGCAGCTGCTTGAACGCGACGGAATCCTTGAAGGCGCGTCCATCAGGCATCTCGCCCGCAGATTGGATCGAAGGGTCGGCACCGACGCCGGCGGGCACTTTCTCCTGCGTGCGCCACTGGCCGATGGCATCATAGTTGTCCCAGGCGAAGCCGAGAGGATCGATCTTCGAGTGGCAGGCGGCGCAGTTCGGGTTCGTGGAGTGCGCCGTCAGCTTGTCCCGCAGCGAAGCCTTGGGGCTTTGCGCCGTCGGAGGTTCGATGGCCGGTACGTTAGCGGGTGGGGGAGGGGGTGTCTTGCCGAAGATGGTTTCGCTCAGCCAGACGCCACGGTGGATCGGGCGGTGGCGGGTTCCGTCGGAGGTCAGGCCAAGGATCGCGCCCATGGTGAGCAGGCCGCCGCGATGGTCCTCGGGCTTGAGCGCGACGCGCTGGAAGCCTTCGGTCTTCGGCTCAGGGAGGCCGTAGAAGTCGCAGAGACGGCTGTTGGCCATGGTCCAGTCCGAGTGGATGAAGCCGTCTAGCGACAAGTTCTTGCCGAACATCTCGCGGAAGTATTCGACGGCTTCGCCGCGCATGCTCGTCTCGAGCCAGGAGTCGTAGTTCGGGTAGAGTTTCTTGTCGGGCGGGAACATGCCCACGCGGTGCAACTGGAGCCACTGACGAGAGAAGTCGTCGACGAAGCGTTCGCTCCGCGGATCCTTTAGGAGGCGGTCGACCTGCTTACTCAGATTGTCGCCTTTGAGCGCGCCAACTTTGGCGGCTTCGAAGAGGGGGGCATCGGGCATCGAGCTCCAGAGCAGGTAGGAGAGGCGCGAGGCGAGTTCCCAGTCCGTGAGCTTCTCGCGGGCCTGGGGGTCGCCTTCGACGAGGTAGATGAAATTGCGTGAAGTCAGTACGCCCTGAAGGGCGACGCGGTAGGCCTCGGCGGTCTTTTCGCCGGCGCTGCGTTCGGAAGCGTAGGCTTTAAGGTATTGATTTAGCTCTTCGACACGGACTGGTCGGCGCCAGGCACGTTCGGCGAACTGGCGGAGATGGCGGGCGACGACCTCGGGGGAGGCGTCATCGCTCGGGAAGACGCCTTCGCGGCGGGCGGCCTCTTCCTTCGTCACGAGCGGACCTTCCCATTCGATCCAGTCGACGAGCACCGTGGAGAAGATGGCGTTGCCCTTGTCGTCGAACATCTGCGGGGCGTTTGAATTCAGCAGCTCCCGTTCGCTGCTGTGCGTAAAGAGGTAGCTCCTGCTTGCGAGGACATTGCGGAAGGCCGCGCCGGCCCGGCGGTCGACGACTTCGGTGGCGACCACGCTGAAGTGCAACGTCGTCGGCATGTCGAGGTAGACGTCGAACTCGTAGACCTTTGGGCTGTCCTCGGGCGCGTTGATGTCGAACTCGACGAGGCTGGCCACGGTTTCTTCACCAGTCGTCTTGCCGATGCTGAGGTGGGCCGGTTGGCCACCGAGCGGACGGAGGCCGCTGGCCTTGAGGCGAAGGCGATAGAGGCCGCTTTGCTCAGGGCCGACTTTACCGATCCATTGGGGCGAAAGGGCGTACTCGACGCGTCCGGGGAAGAGGAGCTGTCGGAGCGGGCGTTTGATGCCGAAGCGGTCGAGGGCCTCCTGGGCGGTCTTCATGTCGCCATAATGCATCTCAGCCGCGGTCTTGCGGACCTTGCGGGTTTCGCCCGACTTGGCGGGGAAGGCGCGGTTCAGGATGGTGTCGGCGGCGCGGTAATAGCGATCCACGTGCGAAGGAGACAGGGATAGCATGGAGCCGATGCGTTCGAAGCCGTGCCAGAGGGAATCTTCGTTCAGACCGCCAGGAGCCGCCGGATTGTAGCGGGCGCCGAGCAGGTCGTAGACGGTGTTCTGATATTCTTTACGGCTCAGGCGATAATGGGAGACCGGCGGACGCGCCGCCATGCGGGCGGCTTTGCCTTCCTTGAGTCGGGCGTCGAGGTCCGCGACGAAGGCGGCAATCTCGGCCTGCGTGGGCTTGGGTTCCTTGTCCTTCTTCGGGGGCATCTCGCCGGAGTTCACCTGCTCCATCGCTTCCGCCCAGTGATGCGTGTCGGCGCCGAGTTTGAAGTCACGCGAGAGCTTATCGAAACGGACGTCGCCCTTTTCCTTATCGGGTCCGTGGCAGCGAGCGCAGTGCTTCTGGATGAACGCGTCGTAGGGTTCGGCGGCTGGCAGAATACCAAGGAAGCCGAAGACGAGTATCAAAGGTGCGAGTATCCGCGGGAGTTGACCGAGGTAAGACATTTTGCAGGGTAAAAGAATGGATGGCGCCTAGGGAGGGGCGCATGGGTATTAATGGGAGCGAGCCCAGCAGGGTCAAGTGCCTGCCTATTCGACGAATATCAGCGCATTACTGTTCAGCAGGGCTCGGCAGAAGGCGGGCTTGCCGTGCTGGGCGATGAGCTTTTCGGCGGCGGTACGTTCGGTGGCGGAGGGCTGGCGCTGAAGGGCGAACGAATAGGCCTGGGCGATCGGGTCGGCTCCGTCGAGACGGGCGGCGAGGGCTTTGGCCATATCCAGCGTGAAGCTGTTATTGAACAGGGTAAGGGCCTGCAAGGGTGAGGTGGTGTTGGCGCGCTTAGGGGCCGCGAAGGCGATGTCGGGCAGGTCGAAGTCGTTGAGCACGTCGACGACGCTAGCGCGGGCGTTCTGGTGGTAGACGGCTCGGCGGTAGGTCTCAGGGCCCTGCGTGTCCAACGGGATATAGGTCGAGACGTTGTTGACGAGGTAACGATAGAGACGGAAGCCGGGGCCGCCCATGGGCTCGAGCTTGAGCTGGCCAGCGGTCGCGAGCAGGGTGTCACGAATCTCTTCGGCGCCGAGGCGTCGCGGCGGGAAGCGCCAGAGTAGGCGCGCATCTTTGTCGGCACGCGCCGCGGTCGCATTGAAGTCCGCGGACTGGAGATACGTCTGCGAGAGGACGATCTCGCGGTGCAGGGCCTTCAGTTTCCAGCCGTGTTTGATCAGTCGCTGCGCGAGGAAGTCGAGGAGCTCGGGGTGCGAGGGCTTGCTGCCCATGAAGCCGAAGTCGCTCGGGGTGTCTACGAGGCCGGTGCCGAAGTGGTAATGCCAGAGGCGATTCGCGAGCACGCGGGCGGTGATGGGGTTGTCTTGGGTGATCCAGTTGGCCAAGGCCACGCGGCGTTCGCCTTCGCCGGCGTCGGCCTTGAGTGCGTAGGGCTTCGTGACGAGGTCCAGCACGGCGAGGCTGGACGGCACGACTTGGCCACCCGGCTTGGTCGGATCGCCTCCCTTGTGGACGAAGGTGGGTTCGGGCTTAGGCTGGTGCGTGCCGACCCAGGCGGAGGGCATCTTGGGCACGGCGGCGATGCGCTTATCGACGGCGGCGAGGTCGCGACCAAGCAGGCCGAGGCGTTTGGCTTCGTCCGGTGTGGTGACTTGCTTGCGGACGCGTTCGAACGCATGCGCCGGCGACCAGGCTTCACGGTCGTAGGAGTCGGCGACCTTCTTCCATTCTTTGCCGTCGAGAGAGACGAGCATCTCATATTCGGTCGGCGTGGCGCCTTGCGAGTTGTCGCGTAGGATTCGTCCCTTGGCGGAGCGGTAGCCGAGACGGCTGATCTTCTCGACGCGGGGCAGGGTGATGACAAGTTCGGCTGGATTGCCGATATACCACTGCGCTCCTTCGTCGCCGTCGATGGTGAGGGCGGCGCTGTAGGCCATCGGGAAGTCTTCGGCGTTGGCACCTTTGACGCCTTCGGCCTTTGAGCCGTTGGAGGCGAGGGCGACATTGCGGGGCGTGGCTTCATCCGTCCAGATCTCGAACTCGGAGATACGACCGCCAACGCCGCTCAGCGGGTTGGCCGAGTTAGCGGACATGGTGAGCTTGACGAAACGGGCCTCGGTGGGAGCGATCTTCTCTTCGGTGAGGAGGGTGTCCGCCTTGGGTCGTGGGTAGGTACGCGTGGCGAGCAGGGCCTTGGCCTTGGTTTCGATGGCCGTGGTGAGCGCCGACTGTTCGGCGACGAGTCGGGCGCGCTCCATGTTCAGCGGGCCCATGGCCGCGTTGTAGGCCTGAGTCTGTTCTTTGGTCGCGACCGGTCGGCGTCCATGGACGACGCCTTCGAAGGCCGCCCGAACCCGATAGTAGTCTTCAGTCGGGATGGGATCGAACTTATGGTGATGGCATTTCGCGCAGTTGATCGTCAGGCCCAGGAAGGCGCTGCCGGTCGCTGTGACCATGTCGTCGAGGGTGGCGGAACGGATGACCTTCTTGGCGTCCTTGTCTTGATTGCCGACATCGTCATAAGGACCGGCCACCAGGAAGGCGCTGCCGATCTCGACCTCGGGATTAAATTTCCCGATGACGTCGCCGGCGAGGTGCTCTCGTATCAGCTGGTCGAACGGCTTGTCATCGTTGAGCGAGCGGATGACGTAGTCGCGGAACGGATAGAGGTCATCGATGACGAAATTGCGTTCGAAGCCGTTGCTTTCGCCGAAGCGCACGACGTCAAGCCAGTGGCGACCCCAGCGCTCACCGTAGCGAGGAGAGGCGAGTAGGCGATCGACGAGGGCTTCGTTCGCTTTGCGGGCGTCGGCCTGGTGGGCAGCGACGAAGGTATCGACTTCAGCCTGCGTGGGCGGGAGGCCGGTGAGGTCGTAACTGAGACGACGAATGAGCGCCTGCGGCTTGGCGGGGGCGTTGCGGGAGAGCTTCTGCTCAGCGAGCTTGGCGTCGATGAAGCCGTCGATTTCGGCGTGCTTGAACTCCTTGGCGAGCGGCTGGAGGGACCACCAAGACTTGTCGGCCCGCTTGACCTCGCCGGTGGACTCCGTCCGCGGATCGGGGGCGCCCATCTTGATCCAGGCGGATAGGTCGGCCAACACCGCGTCAGGTAGCTTCGGCTTCTTCGGCGGCATCTCCATGTCCGGTTCCAGATGTCGGACGTAGCGGAGGAAGAGGCCTTCGTCTGGCTTACCCGGGACGATCGTCGGGAGACCAGCGTCGCCGCCTTTCAGCCAGCCGGCCTTGGAATCGAGATAGAGTCCGCCCTTCAGTTTCTTGGCCTTGGCGCTATGGCACTCGTAGCAATGTTCGACGAGCACCGGTCGGATCTTCTGTTCGAAGAAGGCTATGCCAGCCGGGTCGTCGGCGGCGATGACGCGTGCGGAAGCGAGCAGGGCGAGGGCGTAAAAAAATCGGAGGATTGGTTTCATGGTCTTCGCTTGGCGTTCAGCGATGCGACAGGGCGTCGATCTCGCTCATCTTGAAACG
>Ga0209617_10001467_pt1 | contig 11020 bp, 5 predicted proteins | sample LakEriepJuly2011_2_FD_187459 | JGI IMG/M metagenome (GOLD analysis project Ga0209617, IMG submission 187459) | Freshwater microbial communities from dead zone in Lake Erie, Canada - CCB epilimnion July 2011 (SPAdes) (version 2) | ecosystem: Environmental > Aquatic > Freshwater > Lentic >... | reverse complement strand
ACATCCGCATCGAGCCGCGCGACAAGCCGTCCCCACGACGTATCGAGCGCGATATCCGTGCGATCACCAAGTCGCTCAACGGCCGCGATCGATGCCGCGACGCTTCCTGCAGTGTTTGGAGCGACGAGCTTCACGCGATCCGGGCGGAAACCCAGCGCACACGCACGATCACCAAGTCGCGCGTACTCCGCGCCAAGCGCGATCGCCACGCCGTTGGCGGTGAACGTTCCAGCCTTGAGATGGCCATCGACGATGTTCATCGGTGGAGTCCCGATGAAGCCTGCGACAAAGCGATTCGCCGGTCGTTCGTAACACTCTTGCGCGCTCGCGTTCTGCTGCACACGGCCCTTGTGCATGACGACGAGGCGATCTGCGAGCGTCATCGCTTCTTCTTGATCGTGCGTCACGTAGACGATCGTCGCCGCGAGACGCCGATGCAGCATGCGCAACTCCGTGCGCGTTTCGATGCGCAGGCGTGCGTCGAGATTCGAGAGTGGTTCATCGAAGAGAAAGACCTTTGGATCGCGCGCAATCGCGCGGCCAACCGCCACGCGTTGCCGCTGTCCGCCCGAAAGTTCGCGCGGATAGCGATGGAGCAGCGCATCGAGACCAAGCGTCTTTGAAACTTCGGCAACGCGCGCATTGATCGCTTGCGATTCGTCTCTTCGCGCGCTGCCTGCGCCTGTCAGTGCCGCGACCAAGCCACTTCGGTGGGCGCGACGCGTTTCCAATCCAAACGCGATGTTCTGCGCGACGGTGAGGTGCGGGTAGAGCGCGTAGTTCTGAAAGACAAACGCAATGTCGCGATCTTTCGCGGGAACATCGTTCACGAGTGTTCCGTCGATCTCAAGCGAACCTTCCGAGATCTCTTCGAGCCCAGCGATCATGCGCAACGTCGTGCTCTTTCCACAGCCCGATGGCCCAACAAGAACACAGAACTCGCCGTCTTTGATCGAGAGATCGACGGCATCGACAGCGCGGAAACTCGCGCCGCCATCGCCTGTGTAGACCTTGCCAACCTTGGTGAGCGTCACATTCGCCATCGCGGATACCTCAACCTTTCACCGCGCCACGCGCGAGACCTTCGACGAAGGTCTTCTGCGCTGCGATGAAGAGAACAATGCAGGGGATCATGGTGAGCACGGAGAGCGCCATCAAGAGATGCACATCTTCGAGCCCGCCGTACTGGTTCTTGAAACCGTTGAGGGCGACTGCGAGTGTCGCTGATTCATCGGAATGCAAGTAGATAAGCGGCCCGAGGAAATCGTTCCACGTGCCGATGAACGTAAACACCGCGCAAATCGCCGTCACGGGACGACAGAGCGGGAGAATGATGCGCCACCAAATCGCGATATGTCCAAGTCCGTCGACGCGTGCCGCTTCGACAAGTGACTCCGGAATCTGCGCGATGAACTGTCGATACATGAAGATGAAGAACGCGTTTCCGAAGAACGCGGGCACGACGAGCGGCATGATCGTGTCGATCCATCCGAACTGTCGGAAGAGGAGAAAGAGCGGGATCATCGTCACTTGGCCTGGCAACATCATGGTGCCGAGCATGACGAGAAACAGCGGATTTCGGCCGCGGAAACGAAGGCGCGCAAACGCGTAGCCGACGGCGCTCGATGAAATGACTGTGCCGAGGACGACGAGCACGGTGACAACGATCGAGTTCGAAAGTGCGTCGACGAAGCCCATCCACGGCACGCTGCCTGTTTCACGCACGGCGTTGGCGTAGTTTGCGAATTGCGGATTTGGCGGGAAAAGCGCGATGCCAGCGCTTCCCGTGATCGCAGCCTCCGCGCGTTGTGGCGTTTCGAGGCTGACGACCGTCATCCACCAGAGCGGGAAAATGAACGCCGCCGTACCCATGATGAGTACGAACCAGAGAATGGCGTTTGCGAGCGGAGTGCGCTTCATTTCTTGAGACTCTCGTAGTAGACGACACGCGCACTCGTACGCAGGATGATGGCCGTGAGCACAAGCACGATGACCAGCAGAATCCACGCCATCGCGCTCGCATATCCCATGTCGTAAAGCTCAAACGCTTTGTTGAAGAGATAGAGCACGTAGAAGCGGGTGAGGTCGCCTGGTTCGCCGCCCGTCATCACAAACGCTTGCGTGAAGACTTGGAAAGAACCGATGACCGCCATGATCAAGTTGAAAAGAATCACGGGCGAGAGCATCGGGAGCGTGACGCGGAAGAAACGGCGCACGGGGCCTGCGCCGTCGATCTCCGCAGCTTCGTAGAGATCGCGTGGAATCTGCTGCAAACCTGCGAGATACACCATCATCGAACCACCGACGATCCAGAAACTCATGATCGCAAATGCGGGCGGGCCGAAGAGCGCCGCGTCTTTTCCAAACCACTCAGGGCCTGGAATGCCGACGAATTCAAGCGTGCGATTGAGTAGTCCGCCTTCGCTGTCGAAGATCCAACGCCAGAGAATCGAGACGCCAACGCCCGCGAGCACGCTTGGCAAGTACCACGCCGCGCGGAAGAACGCGATACCGCGCACCTTCTGCATCATCACGACCGCCGCGAGAAGTGCGAGGAATTGTCCGCCCGGCACAGCAATCGCCGCGTAGTAGAGCGTCACTTGAAACGCGGTATGAAATCTTCCGTCGCGCGCGAGAAGTTGCGCATAGTTGTCGGTTCCGACCCAATCTGCGCCGGAGAGCGGCCCGATGCCTTTCCAGTTCGTGAGCGAAAGCACGAGTGAAAGCAGAATCGGGAACGCCATGAAGATGAGGAAGCCGATCACCCACGGCGACGCGAACAGGAAGCCCGCGCGCTCTTCGCGGCGGGTGTTTGCACGTGTCGGTCCGCTCAAGAAGAGCCATGCGATCACCGCAAGTACGCCACCAAGAAGCGCGATGCCGATGGTTGCGAAGGTGTTCCACTGCACGGGTTCGGGTCGCACGCCGCCCGGGACAAACGCGACGTGCGCGTTCCATTTCTCGTTGAATTGTTCGACCGCTTGCGCGATCGTGAGGTCGCCTGTCTTCAGGCCTTGATCCATCGTCGAACCGAGAATCTGCTCAAACGTTGGATCGGCAGGCCAGCCGACGACGACCGACTCTGGAATCGCGTCGAGATAGCCTTGGTTGTTCGCGGGCGGCAAGGTCGCATCGAGAAACGCGCTGCTTTCCGCGACCGATTTCATCGTGGGAATCGCAAGGCCGAGCCGCGCGTTCGCCGCTTGACTCTTCGCGTCGGTCAGCCACTTGATGAGTTTCCACGATTCTTCGGGGTACTGCGTGTCGCGTGCCATCGACCAACTCACGGTCAGCACGCAGTTTGCTTCGGCGCTTCCCTTGGGAAGCGGCGCAAAGTCCCACTCAAAGCCGTTCGCTTCGCCTGCCTTTGGAATGTTCCGGTAACTCGGAACGACCCAACGGCCAAACGGGCCCGCCATGCCGACTTTGCCGCCGAGAAACACGCTTGCACCTGTGGCGATTTTGCTCTTGCCGCTGGTCAGGGTGTTCTCTTCGTTATGACGCCACGCACGCAGACGCTCAAGCGCGGCGACAGAGTTTGGCTCTGCAACGCGAATACTCTCGAGATTGTCGTCAATCGCTTCGCAGCCTTCGGTGCGCAAGTAGGTGCGCACCATCACGGGCCACGTCACGAACTCGCTGCCGGTGATTCCGGGTAGCTCACCGAGTTTGCGGGCCGCCGCGATGTAGTCGTCCCACGTCCACGAGTTCGACGGAAATGCGAGCCCCGCTTGTCGGAAGAGATCTTTGTTGTAGTAAAGGCCGACGGTGGTGAAATCTTTCGGGATGCCGTAGAGCGTGCCCGTGCCGACGCGTCGGCCGTCGAAGCGGAAGGCATCCACCGTTTGTGGGTAGAACGCGGCGAGGTCGAGCGCATTCGTGTCGCCCGACTTGCGCGCTTCTTCTTCCCGCGCCACGAATTCGTCGATTCCGCGAAGAAGATCGAGGCTCGCGAAATTCGCCACGCGCTCGTAGCCAACGTAGAAGACGTCGGGCGCTTCGCCCGCGGCCATCATCGTTTGCAACTTCGTGTAGAAGCTGCCCGCGTCGCCAGGATTCAGGCGCTTCACGCGCACACCGGGATTCGCAGCTTCAAACGCGCGCAGCGAATCCTCGACGATCTTGTCTTCTTCCTGTCCGCCCTCGCCGGACCAGTGCATGACCGTGAGCACGATGTCGTTGGCGCCATGCTCGCCGGAGGTCGCGGTGCGATAGATCACGCGGGCAAATGCAGCGACCACAAGCACGATCGCGATCAATGCAAGGCCGAGACGGATGAACCGTCCGATCTTTCTCGCGGGCGTTGCGGGGGTCTCCGAGGATTCCGACATGGGCGGCGAGTATAAATGAACCATGCGTTTCTTCCTGCTTTTGGCGCTGCTCGCAGCGAGGTTTACCGCGGGCGCGTGTGCGGCCGTCGGATCACCGCCGTCGACGGAGGTCGTTTCGATCGCGCCTGCGCGGTCCAAGGTGACGTTTTCGTATCGACCTGAGCGCGCAGAGGCGAAGGTCTTCCTCGCGGGTGAGTTCAACGGTTGGAATCCCACGCGGACGCCGATGGAGCGCATGGGCGACGGCTTCTGCCGCGCGACCATCGAACTCGCGGACGGCCGATACGCCTACAAGTTCGTGGTTGACGGAACGTGGATGGCGGATCCAGCGAACGATGTTCGTGAGCCCGATGGGCACGATGGCTTCAACTCGGTGCTTGTGATCGGCGGCGCAGCCGCGCTTGAGGCCACATTTGACGTTTCCGCGGCTCGCGTGGGAGACGGCAAGATCGAGATTGCCGCGTGCAAGCACGAGCCGACGCAAACGATGTGGATGCAGCAGGAAGCGGACGGCGCGGTACTCGTCCGGTTCCGCACGCTTGCAGGCGACGTCGAATCGGTGGCGTTGGTGCTCGATGGCGGACAGCCGCAGACCATCCCACAAGCGATGGCACACACCGCGCGCATCGGGAGTTTCGACTGGTGGCAGATCCGCATTCCCAACGGACACGTCGGCAAGTCGTATGGGTTCATCGCGATCGACGGCGCTGAGCGTTGGACCGATGTCGCGGAGTTTCGCGTGCCACAGCCGCAACCCGAGCCGCGATTCCGCACGCCCGATTGGGCGCGCGACGCTGTGTGGTACCAAATCATGCTCGATCGCTTTGCGAACGGCGACACGACAAATGATCCGCCGAACACGCGTCCGTGGACGAGTGCGTGGCGCACGACGAGTCCGTGGGAAACCGCGAGCGGCCAGACCTTTTGGGAATGGTCCGTGTTCAATCGCCACTATGGCGGTGATCTCGAGGGTTTGCGCGCACGCATTCCGTATTTGACGTCGCTCGGCGTCAACGCGATTTATCTCAATCCCGTCTTCGAGGCACCGAGTCATCACAAGTACGACGCAACGAACTACGTCCACATCGACGACAACTTTGGATCAAAGGGCGATGCAGAGATGTCGGCGGCGAACGAGGATCTTCTCGACCCTTCGACGTGGGGCTTCAACCAGAGCGATCGACTTTTCCTCGAGGTGCTGCGCGAGCTGAAATCTGCGGGATTTCGCGTGATTGTCGATGGCGTTTTCAATCACGTCGGCGAGACGCATGTCGCATTCAGCGATGTGCGCGGGCGCGGCGCGACCGGCAGTGAATCGCCGTACGCAGACTGGTTCGAAATCGAGAGTTTCGAGCCGTTTGTCTATCGCGGTTGGGCAGGATTTGGGCAGTTGCCAGCGTTTCGAAAGTCGGATGATGGGCTCGCGAGCGCAACGCTGACGAAGCACATCATGGATGTGACGCGGCGTTGGATGGATCCGAACGGCGATGGTGATCCGTCCGACGGTGTCGACGGTTGGCGGCTCGATGTGCCGAATGAAGTACCGATGGGCTTCTGGCGCGCGTGGCGCGATGTGGTGAAGGCGACGAACCCCGATGCCTACATCGTCGGCGAGATTTGGAAGCGCGCCGATGCATGGCTCGATGGCGAGACCTTTGACGCGGTGATGAACTATCCGTTTGCGCAGGCCGTCGTCGCGTGGGTTTCGGGCGATCTCAAGCCGAGCGAACTCGACGCGCGCCTCGCCACGCTGCGACTTTCCTATCCCGAGCAGGCGAGCGCAGTCCTGCAGAATCTGCTCGCCGGGCACGACACCGATCGCCTCGTTTCGATGATCGCGAACCCTGGTCGCGGCTACGACCAAGCGAATAGCGAGCGGCCTGGTTCGCGGTACGTTGGCGCGCGGCCGTCGCCTGATGCGTACCGTCGCGCGCAGTTGGCGGTGCTCGTTCAGATGACCTACGTCGGCGCGCCGATGGTCTGGTACGGCGACGAAATCGGGATGTTTGGTTCCGACGATCCGTTCTGCCGAAAGCCGATGATTTGGCCGGATCTTGGGGCTTTTGAGGACCCCGACGAGCGTATCGATGAGGCGCAACTTGCCGCGTATCGCGCGATGATCGCGTTGCGATCTGCGTCGCCTGCCTTGCGCCGCGGAGCGTTCCGCATGCTTGTCGCCGATGACGCGCGCGATGTCTGGGTCTTCGAGCGCTTGCTCGGCGATGAACGCGTCATCGTTGCGCTGAACGCCTCGGGGAAAACGCAGGATTTTGCGCTCCCCGATGCCGAATGGCAGGGCTTCGACTGGACGGTTGCCTACGAAACACCGCAGGTTGTCGCGACCGCGACATCCGCGACATCCGCGACGACGAACATGACGACGACGGCGCCCACTTCGACCACAGGCGCAGAAGCAGGGGGCGCGTTGCGCGCGCGAGCATCACAATCCGCGCCGCTCCCTCCACTGGGTGGACGCGTCTTCCGCGGAACGCGCAAGTAGTTGTTCAGGGCGGCGAGGAGTGTGTATCACTACCGCTATGGCAACGCCGTCTCTCTCCACACATCCATTGCTTCAAACGCGCCGTGCAGGCGTCTTGCTGCACATCACGAGTTTGCCGTCACCGTTTGGTGCTGGTGACGTCGGCCCGAGCGCGTACGCCTTTGCAGATTGGCTTGCCACTGCGGGTGTCAGCGTGTGGCAGATGCTGCCGATTGGGCCGGTTGGCTACGGTGACAGTCCGTACTCGTCGCCATCTTCGTTTGCGATTGAGCCGACATTTCTCGCGCTTGAACCGCTTGTCGAAGAGGGTCTACTTGAGAAGTCAGACTTGAAGTTGCCCGCGCGCGAAGCGGCGCGACTTCTTCGCGGCGATTGCGATTTCAGCGCGAGTCGTGCGTTCCGCATGTCGCGTGCGGCGAAAGCAGCCGAAGCGTTCGCTGCGAAAAACGGGGCGAAATCGGCGGAATACAAGCGCTTTCTCGAACGCGCGACATGGCTCCCCGCGTGGATCGACTTCGTCGCCGGAACGGACGCGAGCGCGCGGGCCATGCACGCGTTCATTCAATTCAAGCTCGATGCGCAATGGGCTCAGTTGCGCGCGTACTGCGCGAAGCGCGGCATTGCGCTCATCGGCGACGTCCCCATCTTCGTGACGGCCGACAGCGCCGATGTGCGTGCAAATCCTGAGCTTTTCCGGCTGCAGAAGAACGGCACGCCCGAAGTTCTGACGGGCGTTCCACCCGATGGTTTCAGCAAGGATGGTCAACTCTGGGGTCATCCGCACTACGCATGGGACGCGCATCGCAACGAGAAGTTCGCGTGGTGGATTTCGCGCATCGCTTGTGCGGCGGAGCGCTTCGATCTTGTGCGTATCGATCACTTCATCGGCTTCCACAATGCGTATGAAGTTCCTGCGGGTGCGAAGACCGCGCGCAAGGGTGAATGGCGTAAGGCGCCAGGCCGCGAACTGCTCACCGCAATGTCGAAGCGCTTCGACAACTTGCCGCTCATCGCGGAGGATCTCGGTGCACTGACGCCGGAAGTCGAAGCACTGCGCGATGACTTCGGTCTCGCCGGCATGCGCATTGTTCAGAACGCGTTCTGGAGCGGGAAATCCGGCGACATGCCGCACAACCATCCGTTCCGCGCCGTGGTCTACTCGGGCACGCACGACAACGAGACGACCGAGCAGTGGTGGCGCTCTCGCAACGCTGCAGAGAAGGCGCGATTCCGCGCGTTTGCTGGCGACGGACCGGTGCACGAAGCGATGAACCGCATCGTGCTCGCTTCACCCGCGGCACTCGCGGTGCTGCCGATGCAGGACCTTCTCGGGCTCGGCCGCGAGGCGCGTATGAACCTTCCCGGCACGGCGACGGGGAACTGGAAATGGCGCATGCTGCCGGGTGCCGCATCCAAACGGTTGGCTGCGCGATTGCGCGCCATGATCGACGCTTCCGGCCGCGTGTAGCGGGCTGCTTTGACCTCCAATCTCGGCCGCGGAATCCACTATTCTCCCGCGAATGGCCGCGAAGAAGTCGAACAAGCGTTCTCCTGCAAACACTGCTCCTGCTGCGCACCGCCGCACGGTTGTGCCGGCACCGATCACACCAGACGAGGCGCGCGCACAGCTTCGCGAACTCGCGATGAATCTCTGGTGGAGTTGGAACGAGATCGCGCGACGGCCGTTCGCAGCGCTCGATCCGGTGTTGTGGCACGCGACGAAGCACTCGCCGCTCGCGACGTTGGTCCACGCAGGTCCAGCGACGATCGAAGCAGCCTGTGCAGAACCAGGTTTTCGCCTCGCACTCGCCGACGCGCGCGCGGCACTGACGGAGGCGATGTCGGCGCGTACGTGGTGGGACGACGCGCACGCAAAGGCGAAGCCAGGAACACAAATCGCCTACTTCTGCTCGGAGTATGCGATCCACGAAAGCGTGCAGCAGTATTCAGGCGGACTTGGCGTTCTCGCGGGAGATCACCTCAAGAGTGCAAGTGATCTCGGCGTGCCACTTGTCGCGGTTGGCCTCTACTACCGACACGGCTACTACATCCAGCAGTTCGCGGAAGACGGCACCACGAAAGTGCTCTACCCGGTCTACGACCGCGCCACGATGCCCGTCGTTGAAACGGGAGTTTCGATTGAGTGTCCGATCGGTGATCGCCATGTGCGGGCGAAGGTCTTGCGCATGGATGTTGGGCGCACGCGCGTCTACTTGCTCGACACGGATTTGGCGGAAAATGCGCCCGAAGATCGCCTTCTCACGGAAGGGCTCTACAAGGGCGAACCGGATCTTCGGATGCGTCAACAGGTGTTGCTCGGCGTTGGCGGCATGCTCGCACTGCGCGCCGTGGGAGTCGCGCCGACGAAGATCCACTTGAATGAAGGACACGCTGCATTTGCGGCGATCGCGCTGCTTGCAGAGTTCCGCGCGCAAGGTTTGTCGCACGAGGCGGCGATCAAGCGCGTCCGCGAGCGAACGGTGTTCACGACGCACACGCCTGTTGCTGCTGGTCACGATCGCTACGGCGTCGACATGGTGGCAGCTGCGCTGCGTGAAACACTCGCGAAGGGCGGCATTTCGCGTGTGGAACTCGAAGCGCTTTCGCGCGAGCGACCGGAAGACGCGAAAGAACCCGTTTGTATGACGGTGCTTTGCTTGAAGCTCGCGGAGAAGGTGAACGGTGTTGCCAAGTTGCACGGCGTGGTGAGCCGTGAGATGTGGAAGTCGGTGTACGGCGCGAAGAAGGCGAAGGATGTTCCGATTGGTCATGTGACGAACGGCATCCATGTCGCGACGTGGCTCGATCCGCGCGCTGCGGAGTTCTGGCGTACGGCCTGCGGCTTCGATCCGCGCGCAGCAACGGCGCGCAACAAGGGTTGGAAGCGTGCGGAAGGCGCGGATCCTGCAGCGTTTTGGGCGATGCGCACGACACTTCGCACATCTCTCGTGCGATTTGCGCGCGAACGCCTCGCGCGTGCGGCCGAGCGCCGCGGCGAAGGCCCGATGGCGATCGACGAGATGCTTCGTTCGATGGATCCAACCGCGCTCACGATCGGTTTTGCGCGGCGATTCGCAACCTACAAGCGCGCGCCGCTGCTCTTCACCGATATCGAGCGACTTACGAGGATCGTCGGTGATGCAAAGCGTCCCGTGCAGTTCATCTTTGCGGGCAAGGCGCACCCACGCGATCTCGGCGGACAGGCGTACGCGCGCAAAGTGTTCGAAATGACGCGGCATCCAGCGCTGCGCGGGCGCGTCTTCCTGATCGAGGAATACGACATGGAAGTTGGGCGCGCGCTTGTGTCCGGCTGCGATGTGTGGCTCAACAACCCGATTCGTCCGCACGAGGCGAGCGGCACGAGCGGCATGAAGTGCCCGATGCACGGTGGCATCAACTGCTCGATTCTCGACGGTTGGTGGCCCGAAGGCGTCGTTGGTCTTGATCCGAAGGCACGCGGCGTAAAGGGCATGATCGCGAGCAACGGTTGGGCGATCGGTCGCGCGGATGATGAAGCGTTCAACGAGGCCGATGCGCATGGCGCTGGTGAAGCGCGTGATTTGCGCGATGCGGCGTCGTTGTACGAGTTGCTCGAGAAGTCGATCGTCGCGGAGTTCTACGACCGCGGCCGCGATGGGCTTCCGAAGAAGTGGATCAAGCGTGCGTTGACGAGCGCAGCGACGGTGCCAGACTTCTTCTCAACGCACCGCATGGTCGCGGAGTACGTCGATCGCGCGTACGTGTCTTGAGCGGTCGTGGCGTTGTCTTCGCGGTCGCCGCTGCGGCGGCTCCCTCTGGTTGTGCCCTTCGGAGTGAATCCTCAGGGCACTGGGGTGTTTATCGTGATTCGCGGTCGCCGCTGCGGCGGCGACCTTTGGTGCGATCCACGCCAGAGCGAGCAAGTTGCGAAGCAGGTTGCGAGCGCTCAGGTTTGTCGCGGTCGTTGCTGATGCGAGCGCGGAGCGAAGCGAAGCGCGAGAGGAAGGTGTCGGACCACGCGCGACGTTTCGTGTGGAATCACCTCTGGTGATGGCGGCGCGCGGTTCATGCGTCAAACGCAACCATGCCGGATTCGCGCGCCGAGGGTGCACGTAGATCCAGCCACTACGATCCAGCCACTACCTCCTGCTTCGCAGGGGGGTAGTGCCACACGATACGACGAGCGACGCCGACATCGTTTGCTCAGGCT
>Ga0209617_10001465_pt1 | contig 11031 bp, 15 predicted proteins | sample LakEriepJuly2011_2_FD_187459 | JGI IMG/M metagenome (GOLD analysis project Ga0209617, IMG submission 187459) | Freshwater microbial communities from dead zone in Lake Erie, Canada - CCB epilimnion July 2011 (SPAdes) (version 2) | ecosystem: Environmental > Aquatic > Freshwater > Lentic >... | reverse complement strand
AGCTTCTGCATTGCAAGTAGCAATCAGAGCATTAGGCGCGGCTGCTGGTGATGTAGCGGTTGATCTAAGTGCAGCAACAGTAACAAGAACCAAACTTGGTATCTTAACTGCTGCGGCAATAGCATAATTTTAACCTCAGGGTTAAAAATACTTCAAGGGCGTTCAGGAAACTGGGCGCCCTTTTTTATTGACTGTTAAATACCCACAACATGTACCAAGTTTATTCACTCATAGACATCACCAAAACTGATCAGCATCGCCACAAGAGCAATGATCGCTGTGCTGTGGATCAACAAAGCAACTACAATGTGTTTGAGCAGTGCCTCATGCTGCGAAGCAATGTGAACATACACAGTCGTCCAGTGACTCTGCACAAGGATGTGAAAGAGTTTGCTTTTGGCAGCAGATATCAGGGTCAGCATCAGATATGGTTCATGGAGTTTGACACAGATCAGCCAGACTATATCACCGTGGAACAACTGCAGGAAGACTTCCACATGGTGCCCATGATTTCCAATCTCAAGGAGAGCATCAACATCAACAACAACATTTTTATCACTCAAGACCCTCAGAACACAAACATAGTGTTTTATAAAAACAGCACACTTAAAACCACAGACTAGCAGATAAATATCTGTATGAGCGAACTAGAAAGAGAAAATTTAGAAGCACACGTGGATCTTTGCGCCGAGCGTTACAAGGCATTGGAAGCACGTCTCACAGCCATAGAAGAAAAAGTGGCTGTGTTGCATTCAGAAATGCTCAAGGGCAATTCAGGCATGACCAAAACCATCATAGTGGCCACTGGTGCCATAGTCACTGGACTACTCAGCACCATAGTCACACTGCTGATGAAATTCCCAGGTTAATCCTCACGCACCACTAAATACATACATTAAAGCATAGGACATCATGAGAATAGTAGAACTCACAGAAGCAGTCACTCCCATCTGGGGTCGCAAAGGAGGCCGTGTGGCCAGACGCTATCGCTGCACAGCAGGCATTCGCAAAGGCAGAATAGTGGGCAATCCAGCCACCTGCACCAAACCCAAAAATATTCAAAAATCTTTGTCTTTCAAAAGAACATTGAGCAAGAAAGGATCTCAAATTTCTATCAAAGCAGCCAGAACCAAAAGATCCACAATCAGTAGAAAAATAAAAAAACTTAATGTGAAGAGCAAAAAAACAAAATCAGCCAAACGAAAACCCATAAGAAAATGAAAATCCGAGAAATAGCACCTGACAATTACCTAGATCAGATCAGTAAGAAATTAGGCACCACCATGAAGACAGGTGCGCCGCTGCCGCAGAATGTGTTGCCCAAAGGACCCATCAAAACCAATGCCATGGTCAAAACCACTGTGGGCAAAGCCAACACCACAGTGAACAAGAATTTATTGAAACCTGGTGCCAGCATACCCATACCCATCAAACCTGGCAAGGAACAGGACATGGAGATTGTGTCAGTGGGACCTAAAGATGTCAAGATGAAGAGCAAAGATCCCAAAGCACCTGGTGAGTTCACAGTGACCAAGAAAGAGTTGGATCCTGTGATCAGTAATGTGCTGCAAAGATCCAGAGGACAGGCACCAAGATGAAAATAAATGAATTGATATCAGATTTTGAAATTTACGTCAGCAACGAAGAGTCTGCACTGCTGAGCCGCATGCAGCACACTCAACCCATGGAGAGTTTCACAGAGCGAGAACAGTTCATCATAGAGAACATGATCCGCAAGAGCATTGTGACCAAGATAGTCAAAAACAATCAAATCCTGGTGGTGAGCAATGAAAGATCGCAAGACAGTTGCTAAAGAAATACTGCAACTGATAGACCAAGAAACCAACAAACTGTGTGTGCCCATACAGCAGGGCAACAGTGTCACCATCAAACACATGGTGGTGCGTGAAAGTGCCCAGGGATTTTTGGTGATCAATGCATTGACAGATCAGCAGGTGGCCTGCACATTCAGCAAAACTGCCGCAGTGGCCATTGCCAAAAGTCATGCCAATGGTTCAGCAACATACACTCCCATGATACTCAAAATTGACGATAAAATACAGCAAAAATACAATGATTGTGTGCATTTTAAACACACCATATATTTGAGTGAGGATGAAGATCGCAAATCCGCAGCAGAAATACGCTATGATGTGGCTTGGGATGATGTGATCACGCTGAGAAGTGAACTGGATCCTTATATCTTTGACTAAATAAATTCATATAGGAAATAATAGATGAAATTCACACAGTTAAAAAGCACTCCCACAGCGGAAAACCTTAATAACAGGGTGGCTCAGATGTTTGGATCCAAAATTAAATTGGAATCATTCACAGTGGAACAATTGACTGCGGCCCGTGACAAACTGGCCAATCAATTGCAGGTGATTGAAAATCAAGCCAACTTTGATGCCATACACACCAGTGAAGCCTATCAAAAAAATAGATTGTTTTTAAAAGTGATTGAACAAAAAATTGCAGAATTACAAATCACACCATCAGATGATACAGCAGCAGAAGAAACTGTTTTAGACACCACTGTGCAAACTGTGCAAACTACACAACCAACAAGCACAACAGTCACTCAATCTGAAGACACTGTGGATGAAACCATAACCCGTCAACATTTTCAATATGTGGCAGACATGTTAAAAAATATTGAAGACGTAACCAAAAGAGGTGAGTATGCTCAACATCATTCAGCCATATTCCAACATTTCAATCCTAATTTTGATCATGAAAAATTCATGCAGGCAGCAGGAGTGTACACAGTAACCAAAGGAAAAGAAGATAATAAATCAGCTGAATCTGTTGCAGAAGCCAAACCAGATTTTTTAGACATGGACAAAGATGGCGACAAAAAAGAACCCATGAAAAAAGCCATCAAAGACAAAGAAAAGAAAAAAGATATTAAAGAAGCAGCAGAAGACACTGCCAAGATAGTGATGGCCGCCAACAGCATGGTGGACAAAATCACTGGTTGGTTGGAAGACACAGCAAAAATGCAGACTGAAGTCAATCTTGACCTAGGCGATGAGATTAGAAATGAGATGGGTTCTGAAAAAGCAGAAGAATTCATTGCAGCCATGAAACCAGCAATTGAACAATTATACACTCAATTAGAAACTGTAAGAAAATCATTCACAGGCGGCGTAGCTGTCCTGACAGGCGAAGAAGCGCCGGCAACCTTGGGCGCGGATGCTCCAACAGATGACATTGAAGATCTTGAAACAGAAGTAGAACCAGAAGTTACACCAGACACAGCAGATGACTTCACTGCCAGCGAACCAGCCACAGGTGGTGAAGAACCTGCAGACAGAAAGAAAAGAGAATCCATCATTAGAAGAAGTCCCAAATTAGCAGAAATGCTGTCCAGACCTTTCATCGGAAAAAAAAAGGTTTAGTCATCGAGGCTGATCACAGTCGCATCACACAAGTATTAAGAAATTTAATTGCCACTGCCAACAGTCAGCAGCAACCTGCCTACATCAACTATGTGGCATTGAATCGCATCATGCAGAACGTGCAGGGAGATCAATACAGTTTTGATGCTGTGAAGCAGGCCTACGACACAGATGCAGAATTCAAAAACATAATCAAAAATTTTGACCAGGAAGGCATCACACTCAAAACAGATGTGACCAAACCAGGTGCCACTCCCACAGCACCAAAAAAGAATTCAGTGGATCGCATGGCACAGAAGGCTCTAAAAAAACGATCCAAATAACAGATTGACAAATCCAACAACTCCACATATAATTGCACAATGACCGAGCGAACCAAACAGGACATCATGTCTGACATTCACACAGTGATTGAAAAATATGTGTTGCCAGGAGTGGGCAGCCATGGTGGCGCTGTGCGAGTGATGGATTTTGATGCAGCCACTGGCACACTCACACTGCAGATGGGTGGAGCATGTTCAGGTTGTGCCGGCAGCAAAATGACACTACAACATGGAGTGGAAAAAATTTTGTTTCATTATGTGCCTGAGGTCAAAAAAATTCAAGCAGAAGATGATGCACACAGCACAGTGGATCCTTACTTCAGTCATCCCATAGATTATCCCAGTGCCAATGAGATGTTGGATGAACTCAACCATCTCAGCAAATTTATGGGCACAGATCAAGACAAAAAAGAATAAAATATTCGATGACACTACTCAAACCACGATATCGGTACGAAAATTTAAAAAGAGTGTTGGTGGATGGCAAAAGATTATACAGTTGTCCCAATGGTGAATCATTGCCGTCAGTGACCACCATATTGGACAGTACCAAAGATAAATCACATCTGATAGAATGGCGTCGCAAAGTGGGTGAAGAACAAGCCAACATTATCACCCGTGAAGCCAGTGGCATTGGAACTCGCATGCACAAATATTTGGAAGAATATATTGAACGAGGCAGTTGGGGCACCCCTGGTTCAAATCCATTTGCACAGCAGGCACATCAAATGGCTCAGACTGTGGGCAAGAATGCTTTGATTCATGTGGATGAAATATGGGGTTCAGAAGTGAGTCTTTACTATCCTCAAATCTATGCTGGCACCACAGATTGTGTGGGCACTTACAAAGGCGCACCCTGCATCATAGATTTTAAACAGAGCAACAAACCCAAGAAAAAAGAGTGGATCACTGATTATTTTTTACAGCTCACTGCCTATGCAGAAGCTCACAACAAAGTGTATGGCACTGAGATACGAGAGGCTCATGTGTTCATGTGCAGTCGTGACATGACCTACCAGCAATTTGACATCACTGCTGTGGAATATTCCAAATATGCAGATCAGTGGTGGGATCGTGTGGAACAATACTTCAAAAAACAAGCAAACCACACCGCATAATACACTTCTCAGTCGATAAATACACTTGCAACAATCAGCAAGTTTTAGGAGACATACGTGGCAATTGTATCAATCAGTAGGATTCAAGTACGCAGAGGGCAAGCGGGTGCAGGTTCAGGCATACCTCAATTGGCGGGTGGAGAATTTGGATGGGCAGTGGATACCCAAGCATTGTACATTGGCAACGGGTCAGTGTCTGAAGGCGCTCCCACAGTGGGCAACACAAAAATTTTAACTGAACACGACAATCTTTTTGAACTCAGCAGCACCTACATCTATGGCGATGAAAACTTGGTGCAAACAGGAGCCTCAGTAGGTGCTCCAGTGCAAAGAACATTGAAAGACAGACTGGATGACTCAGTGAGTGTGAGAGCATTTGGAGTGATTGGTGATGGACTCACCAATGAAACAGTGAAATTGCAAAGAGCCATTGATCAGTTGTTTGTGAATCCAGCCACGGTGGGCAATGCCAGCAGCCGTAGACAATTACACATGCCAGCAGGCACTTACATCATCAGTGCCAGTTTAAAACTACCACCATTCACCACACTGATTGGTGCAGGCAGTGACAAAACCATCATTAATCAAACAGGCAACTTTCCTGTGTTTGAAACTGTGAACGGATTGAGAACTCCAGGAGTAGCTGGCAACAGAGCAGCCACCACCACATTGAATCAAGCACGTCACATTAGATTGCAAGGCATGACTTTAAATATCACAGGCGACAACACAGCCATGCTGGTGGACAATTGTGTGAACAGTGATTTTGAAGATATAAAAATGGATAGTGATTGGACCAATAGTGCTTCTTACACAAATAATTTTGCTATCAAAATAGAAGCCATCAGCAGCACAGTAACTTCAGCCAACAATAATTTTAAAAGCATTAAAATTAATCAGTTTCAACAATCTGTGCATTCAGACTATGATGTGTTGGAAAATCATTTTGAAAATTGTGTGTTTGAAAATTGTCAGTACGGCATAGTGTTTGGAGAATTAACCACCATAGGAGCCCCAGGACAGGCCACAGGACCCCTCAATAATACCGTGAGCAAATCACAATTCAAAGACATCAATCGTCAAGGTATTTGGGTGCGAAAAGGCCGAGGCAACAAGAGTATCAGTAATTCTTTTGAAAGTGTGGGCAACGATGGTGGCACAGAATCTAATGCTGTGTACAGTGTGATCAAATTTGAAACCATAGAAAATGCTTCACACAATGATTTCTTTGACAGATCAAAAAAATTATCCACTGAATCTGCTTTTGTGGCAGCACCATACAAACCAGAAATAGAAGGCCGTGTGGAGAATGCCACCACTTATGCATTGCTGGTAAATGTGGGTTACACAGTATCATTCACCACTTCATTTAGATTGCCTGCTGACACCACCAAGAGCTACATTGTGTATTACCTTTACAAAAGTTCTTATGTGAATGCTGTGCGACACGGCACTTTGGAAATCACTGTGAATCGCAACAACAACACCACCAGTCTCACAGACACCTATGATTATGTGGGAGATCCTGCCTATAAAACTTCATTGGATTTCAATGTGACACTGAATGATCTTGATGCCGATACCAATGTGGACACTGTGATAATTCAAACCAGAGACAGCATATTGAATGATCAAGCCACCATACTTTTCCAAGTCAAGACACAATCATAAACCTCTGATCTTTCACGGAGATTACACAGAACGTCTCACTGCCTGGCGCGAATTCAGAGAAGGATTAGAAACTGAACCCACAGCACTGCAATTAACTCTGCAGTTGTATCAGCAGTGTCCACTCACTCACACCAAAACAAACTTTTTTGACAGATCCACTTGGCCACAAGCATGGAATCTCATTGAAAAAAATGATTACAACACAGTGGACAGACTGTTGGGCATGTGGTACACACTGAGATTGACTGATAGATTTGTGCAGGACGAGATTGATTTGATACAGTGTGTGGATAAAAATTCAAATCAGTTGGAAAAAACCAATCCATATCACGCATTGGCAGTGAATCACCAATACTTGGTGTTGGAAAATTCTGCCATTTTACATCAGAAAGAGTTTGACAATCATTTCATTTCGCAATATACTTACTTTAATTTATAAAATTGATAAATATACTTTTATACACAACAACTAATTCGAACAAACTCAAATGAATTCTTCTAAAATCAAAGTAAAAAAGCGAACAGGCGAACTGGAACCACTTGACATCAATAAAATGCACTTTGTGGTGGAGGAGGCCTGCGAGGGTCTATCAGGAGTATCAGCATCACAGATAGAAATGAATGCCAACATACAATTTTATGATGGTATCAGCACCAGAGACATACAAAGTGTGTTGGTCAAATCAGCTAACGACTTGATCACATTGGAAAATCCCAACTATCAATATGCCGCAGCAAGATTGTTGCTGTATGATCTACGCAAACAAGCACATGGTGATTATGAATATCTACCATTGTTAAAACTGATCATTAGAAATATTAGATCCGGAGTGTATGACAAAACCATATTGGACAAATACAACAAGACTGAAATTAAAAAACTCAACACTTGGATCAGAAGAGACAGAGATTTGGATTTTACCTATGCAGGACTGAGACAGATTGTGGACAAATATCTGGTGCAGGATCGTTCATCAGGAGCACTGTATGAAACTCCACAGGACATGTACATGATGATTGCTGCCACATTGTTTATGAATTATCCTGAAAAGAAAAGAATGAGTTATGTGAAAAGATACTATGATGCTATCTCCACACACAAAATTAACATTCCTACTCCAGTGATGGCAGGTGTGAGAACTCCCATACGTCAATTCGCCAGCTGTGTGTTGGTGGACTCAGATGACACACTCACTTCCATATTCAGCAGTGACATGGCCATTGGACTGTATGTGGCACGTCGAGCAGGCATCGGCATCAATGCTGGCCGTATCAGAGGCATCAACAGCAAGATCAGAGGCGGTGAAGTACAGCACACAGGAGTGATTCCGTTCCTTAAGAAATTTGAAAGCACAGTGAGATGTTGCACACAGAACGGTGTGAGAGGTGGCAATGCCACTGTACACTTCCCCATATGGCACTCCGAGATTGAAGACATCTTGGTATTGAAAAACAACAAAGGCACTGAAGACAATCGTGTGCGAAGAATGGATTATTCTATACAGATATCCAAATTGTTCTATGAAAGATTCATCAATGACGAAGAAATAACTCTGTTCTCGCCACATGAAGTGCCTGGACTCTATGATGCATTTGGCACAGACACATTTGACGATCTGTATCTAAAATATGAAGCAGACAAAAAAATTCCTAAAAAAACCACTGGAGCACAGGAGTTGTTCTTTGATCTATTGAAAGAACGAGCAGAAACAGGCAGAATCTACATCATGAATATTGATCATGTGAACAGTCATTCATCATTCAAAGACAGAGTCAGCATGAGTAATTTGTGTCAAGAAATCACACTGCCCACCACTCCCATACAGCACATAGATGATGTGAATGGTGAAATAGCACTGTGCATACTGAGTGCCATCAATGTGGGCATAATCAATGATTTGGATGAATTGGAACCTTTGTGTGATCTGGCAGTGAGAGCATTGGAAGAGATCATAGACTATCAACAGTATCCGGTCAAAGCTGCCGAAGTCAGCACCAAAGCCAGACGTTCTTTGGGCATAGGTTATATTGGATTAGCACACTATCTGGCTCGCATGGAAGTCAAATATCATCACAAAGCCGCATGGGAGGCAGTGGACAAACTCACAGAAGCATTTCAATTCTATCTATTAAAAGCCAGCTGTCAATTGGCACAAGAACGAGGTCCATGTACAAAATTTAACAGAACCAAATACGCAGATGGACTGTTGCCCATAGACACTTACAAGAAAGAAGTGGACGAAATTGTGCCACACAAAACCAGAATGGCTTGGGAGCAATTAAGAAAAGACATCAAACAGCATGGACTGAGACACAGCACACTGTCAGCACAGATGCCATCAGAAAGCAGTTCTGTGGTGAGCAATGCCACCAACGGTATTGAACCACCCCGAGCACTGTTGAGCATTAAAAAAAGTAAAAAAGGACCACTCAAACAGGTTATACCAGGTTTTCCCAAACTGAAAAATTCATACACACTGCTGTGGGACATGCCCAGCAATGATGGATATATTAAAATTGTGGCCATGATGCAGAAATATTTTGACCAAGCCATATCAGGCAACTGGAGTTACAATCCACTCAACTATGCCAACAATGAAGTGCCACTGAGTGTGATGGCTGGTGACATGTTGAATGCCTACAAATATGGTTGGAAAACTTCCTATTATCAAAATACCTACGACTTCAAAGGTGATGAAGAAGATCTACAGCCCTCCGGCATTGATCCCATTGATACCAAAGATGGATCAGAAGACTTGACATTGCCTGGATCTGATGCTAAAATCAGCACAGCATCTACAGACACAACTGACTGTGATGCCTGCGCAATATAAACTAAATAACACTCATGAGCAAGACAATATTCAATAGAAACGAAGTGGATTGGAGCAAAGAACCCATGTTCTTTGGAGAAGATTTATCTGTGCAAAGATATGATGTGTTCAAATATCCACAGTTTGACAAACTGAATCAAACCATGCTGGGTTACTTCTGGAGACCCGAAGAAGTATCGCTGCAGAAAGATAGATCAGATTTTGCCAATTTTCGTCCAGAACAAAAACACATATTCACGTCAAATTTAAAATATCAAACACTGTTGGATTCAGTGCAAGGCCGAGGACCCAGTTTAAATTTCTTACCTTATTGTTCCAATCCAGAACTGGAAGGCTGCATTGTGACTTGGGATTTCTTTGAAACCATACACAGCAGAGCCTACACACACATCATGAAGAATGTGTATACAGATCCATCAGAAGTGTTTGACACCATATTGAACGACAAAGAGATCACCAAACGAGCAGTGTCAGTCACTGAAAACTATGACAAGTTTGGAGACCTTGCATTGCAATACACAGTGAATCGCAAAGGCTCAGTGGAAGAATTGAAAAGACAACTGTATTTGGCCATGGTGAATGTGAATCTGTTGGAAGGTCTGAGATTCTATGTGTCATTTGCTTGTACATTTGCATTTGGAGAATTGAAACTGATGGAAGGATCTGCCAAAATACTTTCACTTATCGCTAGAGATGAGGCCACACATTTGAATCTCACCACACACGTGATCAAAGCATGGCAAAAGGGTGACGACAAAGACATTCTAAAAATAATCAAACAGGAAGACAAGACTGTGATTGAGATGTTCAAAAAATGCGTGGAAGAAGAGAAGGCTTGGGCAAGACACTTGTTTAGAGACGGCAGCATCATTGGTTTGAATGAAAGATTGCTGGGACAGTATGTGGAACACATTGCCAACAAGAGATTGAAAGCATTGGGTTATGATGCTGAATTTGACACTCCAGCCACACAAAATCCTCTGCCTTGGACTTCACATTGGTTGAGCAGCCGAGGCGAACAGATTGCTCCCCAAGAAACAGAAATTACTTCTTACATAGTGGGTGGCATCAAACAAGACATCAAAAAAGATTCATTCTCCAAATTCAAATTATAAAATTCTGATTCAAAGACCCCATTGACAACACTGTATTAAATAGTGTATAATACATTGATGCCAGAATCAAACCAAACCATTGTGTGGAGCAAACTGCAATGTCCTTTTTGTGACATGGCCAAATCTTTGTTGAAATCCAAAGAGATAGTATTTGAAGAAAGAATGATAGGCATGGGTTGGAGTAGAGAACAACTGCTGGAATCAATACCCAATGCTAGAACAGTGCCACAGATCATACTTAAAGGAGAATTGATAGGTGGATATCAACAACTTAAGGCTCATTTCAACAAAGGAAAAAATGAATAGTTTTATGAAAGAAGTGAACAACACAGATGTGTTCACAGTGAAATTGATCAGCAAAGAAGAACTGGTTACTAGGATCACCGAATTCAACGACACAGAAATTTGTGTGCGTAAACCCATGTGTATGATACAAACTCAATCAGGAGTGGGCATGTTGCCTTGGGCACTCACAGCAGGTGCACATGAACATTGGATCAATACACAACACATTTTGACCATATCACCCAGCAACAAAGAAGTGGGCAGCAGTTATATGCAGAGCA
>Ga0209617_10001464_pt1 | contig 11032 bp, 6 predicted proteins | sample LakEriepJuly2011_2_FD_187459 | JGI IMG/M metagenome (GOLD analysis project Ga0209617, IMG submission 187459) | Freshwater microbial communities from dead zone in Lake Erie, Canada - CCB epilimnion July 2011 (SPAdes) (version 2) | ecosystem: Environmental > Aquatic > Freshwater > Lentic >... | reverse complement strand
TGGTAGCCAACCACAATCAAATACTGGAACATTTGGTAGCCAACCACAATCAAATACTGGAACATTTGGTTTTGGTAGCCAACCACAATCAAATACTGGAACATTTGGTTTTGGTAGCCAACCACAATCAAATTTTAGAGCATTTGGTTCTATCAAAAATAAATATTTAAAATATAAAGAAAAATATTTTATTGCAAAAAATAATTTTAAAAAAGAACAATAATCAAATTAAATAAATCCATTTAAACATTTTTTACATATATTAACTATATTAACTATATTAACTATGTGTGGAATTTGGGGAGTAATTAATTCTGATATAATTGAAAAATCTCAACTAAAGAACTGGTTAAGTTTATTTGATTCTATAAAATCTAGAGGGCCTGATAAATCAACAATTATGCATATTGAAAATATTGTTTATGGATTTCATAGATTAGCTATCCATGATTTAACTCCACTGGGAGATCAACCATTTATTTTTGTAAAGTCAGGTATCACATATTTATTACAAGGCAATGGAGAAATATATAATTATAAAGATATAGCAGAAAAATATGGTTTTTCAAGTGATCTTAAATCAGACTCAGATTGTGAAGTAATTATGCATCTTTATTGGAAACTAGGATCAATTCAGGCAGTATGTAAAGAGTTACGAGGTGAATTTGCATTTGTTTTAACTGAAATAAATCCCAATGGATCAACACAAACACATATATCCAGAGATCCTATTGGTGTACGTCCTTTATTTTATTCTTATGTTAATGTACCAACTTATACATTATATTCATCAAATCCAGCTCCTATTAAAAGAATTATGTTTGGATCGTTACTTTCTGGAGTGCTAGATCCAGAAGCATCACAACCAGAAGTTTTCCCTCCAGGTAAAATTTTAACAATAGGATCAAATGTTAGCTTAAATTTTCTCAAGTCCAGTTTCACAACTTATTATACATATGATTATAAAATAAGTAATAGTCCTAGTACTAGTCTATATTGGGAAATTACATCTAGACTAATAAATGCTATTAAAGTTAGGCTAGATTCTGATAGACCTATTGGAGCTTTGCTATCAGGTGGACTAGACTCTTCTTTAATTTGTGCAATTGCATCAAAGATACTTGGAGTTAATAATCTTAAAACATTTTCTATTGGGATGTCAAAGGGTACTGATTTGGAATATGCTCAAATGGTAGCAGATCATATTGGATCTTCACATACAGAAGTTTATTTTACTCCAGAAGAAGGATTAGAAGCAATAGACAAAGTTATAGATACAACAGAAACCTGGGATATTACAACCATAAGAGCATCTGTTGGTCAGCTATTATTAGGTTCATATATATCATCAAATACTGATATTAAAGTTGTTCTAAATGGTGATGGGGCAGATGAAGTAGAAATGGGATATTTATATTTTTATTTGGCACCAGATTCTGATTCAGCTCAAAAAGAATCAATCAAACTTGTTAAACAGATACATAGGTATGATGGATTACGAGTTGATCGTTGTATATCAACCCATGGGTTAGAAGCGCGGTTACCATTTTTAGATCAAGATTTTGTTGATTACTATATGGGAATAGACCCTGAACTAAAAATACCTACTAAGACAAGAATGGAAAAACAGTTAATCAGGGATGCATTTGGAACTTTATATCCAGGAATTCTTCCGTCCCAAGTATTATATAGAAAAAAAGAAGCATTTTCAGATGGTGTTTCATCAAAAGAAAAATCATGGTTTGAAATGATTACAGAATGGATTGAAACAAGAGTGACAGATAAAGAATTTGCTATTCGAGATATAAATCACTATGGGGCATGCAAGTCTAAAGAATCATATTATTATAAAAAAAGATTTAATGAGAAATTTAATAAATGCGTGATAGAATCAAATGATGTAATACCTGGTTATTGGTTACCAAACTGGGTAGAGACAGGTGGAGAACCATCAGCAAGAGTATTACAGGTTTATAAATAATTTGAAAAATAGTTTTTAATTATTTTCATATAAAAATAATATTGTGTTATATTAATTATAGTACAATATGATTTCACCAACATATCCAGAAGAATATTTTGATATTGATTTTTTATCTCAAGTTCTGTTTGACTATTTATATGGAGAAAAATCTACAACAAAATGTTATGAACTTGATGAGATTGATTTAAAAAATATTAATATTAGTAATGTTAAATTAGTATTAGACAAACTAAAACAAAAACAGTTAGTTAATAGTATATTTAATGCCAAGATGACATGGCTATGGAGAAAAAAAAATTTATATACATTTAAAAGGCAAATGAATGTATATTCAACTAATGTCCAAATTAAATTAGTTTCAGATTATGAAAATACAAACTCACTAAAATCACCTGAAAATATTAATTCATTGGCTACTTTCTTTTTGAGTGATTTGGTTGTAACAAAAAAAACCAAAGGAATACTTTTGAACTTGATGAATTTTGATATTACATTAGATTTGCTAACTGATTTTTTAGATAATTATCCAGAATTATATACAGATTTTAAAGATATTCCTGATAAAAAAAATAAACTACTAAATATAACTATTTATGAACATTTTTTTAAAACAGATATTCTTTCAGAAATTGCAAATGATCTCACATGGCAACAACTTGAATCAATTATATTCCAAGTAGCACATACTTTAGCTTTGATACAAAATGTATTTCCTGGATTTAGAAAAAATAATTTGACATGTGATACTATCTTACTTTATAACAAAAAACCAAAAAAAAATTTATATAAATTAGATTCAGAAGAATATATAGTGTCAGATGAAGGATATGAAGTTAAAATTGGATTTTTTTCAGACACATATATACCTAAATATGTTGAAAACGATGATTTGGCTGAAAATAAAAAAACTTTAGATAATACTTGGGATATACTTATGTTTTTAAATAATTTAAAACAAATTATTACTTCACCAGAAACAAAAGAAAATATTAAGAAAATAATTGAAAATATACAAAAAAATAGTAAAAATATTATACTTTCTAATATTATAATGAATCTTAGTATACAAAACGGTGGTAAAGATAAGCAAAGCAAGAGTAGAACTATTAAAGGTGTCCGTTATTTATCAACTGATAACTCTGTTTTTCTAAAATCAGAATCTAGAAATATTGAAGATTTGCCAGACTCGCTTTCATCTTTAGATTCTGCTTCATCCGGAGGATCTTATAAATATAGTGAAACAAATCAAATGGGCCAAATGAATCAAATGGGTCAAATGGGACAAATGGGCCAAATGGGTCAAATGGGTATGAATCAAATGCAAATGGGACAAATGGGTATGAACATGCCTATGGGTATGCCTATGGGTATGCCTATGGATATGCCTATGGGCATGAATGGTGTTCCACAAATTAATCCAGTAGCTATGAATCAAATAGGTCCAAGATCTACTTATGGATCTGAATCAATGGGATTAAGTTCTGGTGTTACTAATGATCAACTTGTTAAACTTGGAATAATGGCACCATCTTCTGCAATGGGCAGTCTACCAAGATCTGCTGCTGATAGAATGAGCATGGGTCAAATGGGTGGATCTAGTTCTGTTGAAGAATTCATTGATATTAATGGATTGGCAAAGTCTAATTTTTTTTTTTGAAAAATAATGCTAGACAAATGAAAGGAGGTGCGCGAATTATTCCAAAATTTAATGGATTAATAAATGATCCAGCAATAACTAATGATGAAAAGAAAGCAAAAACTGTATTCTTTAAAGATAAAGAACAACAGGATAAAATGAAAGAACGAATGATAAAACCAGATGAACCACCAAAAGCAATAGTTGAAATGAAGGTAATGGATAGTATTTTAGGTTCAAACAATTCTAAACCAACCCCCACACCAGTATATCCATCAACAACTGTACCAGTCCCAAATCCTTTTACTTCTCCTATTGCATCAACATATATGGTTCCATGGAATTTTAATGAATTTAATGTTCCAATAGTTAAAAAATATAATATTTCAATTCAAGGTGCAGATGGTGAGTTAACATCAACTGGAGAAATATTTGAAGATATTCTTCCACCAACTCAAGTTACTCATAATAGAATGACAACTTTGGGTGAACGTCAGATACTCTATTCTTATATTCGATCTATCCTAGTTAAAAAAGGTGATGGTGAACAGATTGGATTTTCAGATTCAAAAAAATCCAGACCAGAAATTATTAACTTGTTATCATATATGAAAATGTTAGAAATTAATCCTTATCATTTTTCTCGTTTAACAAACAATCCTTATAGAACAATGCCAGATAATTTTGTAATGTTTAGATCATGTTATCCTATTAGACTTTATAAAACAGCAAATTTTCTTATGTGTGCAAAAGATTCAGTTGGAGCAAATGTAAGAATTTATGGAATGAATTTATATGATGAACTAGCAAATAGATTGAATCATGGTGCAATTAAGAAGAAATTTTCAGATGTTTGGAGAGAAATAATGTGGTATCAATACATTCGTGAAGAAATTCTTAAAAAGAAGTTATGTCCTCACTTTCCTTTCATGTATTCTTATTATATAACATCAAACTCGGGTTTAGATTTTGGCAAGCTAAAGACTCTTAAACAATCTTATGTTGATAAGAACTTTGAATATGAAAACTCGAATCAGATCCTAAAGAACAATATGTTTTCAGATACAATTAGTTCAATGATAACATCAGATAAAACTCATGGACTTGTTCTAACAAAAGATAAAATGGCAGATTATTTAGCAACTAATACTTCAAAATCTGCTATTGATAAGATAGAAACCCAACATAAATTTGAATATTCTGATGATAAAAAAGTTGTTATATTTGATTTATCAAATTCAAAAGTTGAAATAGATATTAAAGCTAGATCTTCAAAATGTCTAGTTGCATTAACAGAAGCACCAAATCAAAATATAATTAATTGGTCAACTCGTGCATATGTAATTGATGAAGGACCAATCCGTAAACAGTTAAATACAGGTATTCATAATGAACTAACATGGATGAGTGTAGTATTTCAGATCTTAGTTGCATTTCATGTTATGGATTTGAAAAGAATAGCAATAAAAGAGATGTCATGGTCAAGAAATATATTTATTAAAGATTTAGATTCAGATAACTCAATTGGCTATTGGAAGTACAAGATAGGTGGTTTCGATTATTATGTTCCAAATATGGGTTCGCTTGTTTTAATTGATTCATGTTTTGATGATTTAAAGGATGGTGTAGGTTTTGATGCAGTAACATCAGGTGCAAATATTAAATTTAAACTAAATGCAGATATTTTTGGAGATTCTGAACCAACTATTAAATATGCAGGAATGGATTTGCATGTTACTGAAAATGATATTGACAAAGTTATGATAGATAATTTTAAAAGATTATTCTCTTCTAACGTATTTTCTGTAGAGTTTTCTAATTATGGCGGTATTAAACCACCACAATCTATTATTAATTTATTAAGTGCAATTGGTGATGCAAATTATAAAGATCATAAGGGTAATGGTAAACCAGATGATCTACTTGATGTTATTTTAGATAATTTCAAGGAATTTTTACATAATAAGGTTGGAAAAGTTATTACTGAAACTGAAAAACCCCAATTATATCCAGGAGGAACTAATGTAGATCAATGTAAACGTGGTGAATTAGTAGGAATTAATTTTAATTATGAATCACTATCATATTATTGGGGTATATACATTGGAACATCAGGAGATGGTGATCATCGTGTTTTAACAATTAAAACAAATACATCTAATGATACAAGAGATCTTGATATTGTTAATGTACCAGAAGGAGAGATTGCTCGTGTACATGGAACAATTGATCAAAGTTTTAAACCAGATCACAAGTTAGCAAGTGAAGAAGAACTTCTTGAAACTTATATAATTTCTTATTAAAAAATTAACTTAATTTTAATTTTTTAACAATTTACAATTTTTCCATTCAAATCCATTAAATAAGTCGATACTTCCAGTTCTGGATAAGCTTGAGATATTAGTTCTTCAAATTTATCAAAATTATCTTTGTGAAGTTCTATTTCTTCTTCTCTAGAAATTTTTGTTTTATTATAAAAAATTTTATAAGCCCCACAATCCAAATGATCTATCACAATAATTTCCTTAATATTATGAAGTTTTTTTGCTAATCCAATATGATCATCAACTGTTTTTTTCCAAGATTCATATTTAGTTTGGTTATAACCTAGACTTCCACCGGCCAAGATCAATTCATCATAATTATTATTATAACCCTTAGAATTTAAGAAATGTACAGCATCATCAATGAGTCTAAAATCCATACATGTGATGACTAGGGCTTTTGCAGTATGTGCTGTTAACTGGTCTTGAGTTCGCATTGGTGTGTACATCACATAAACACAAATTAATAAAATAATTAGACCTGAAACTAGAGTTTTCATTTAAAATATATTATATCAATAGAAAAAAAATAATCTATCTATATAAATCTATTTAATAATATATTTATGTTTTACTAGATTGGCTCAGATTAGAAATATTTTCTAGAGGGCCAAAAAAAATCTCTCTCTCCCGCTAAAAAATCTTGGTTAAATTTACAACAAATTTAGTTTAAATCAAAAAAATATTTTATATAAAAATGTATATTTTGGTTAAATATACAACAAATGAATAAGGTATTTGGTTAAATATACAACAAATTGTTAAATTTATAACAAATATATAAAAATTATAATTACTAATAAATATTCTTGGTTAAAAAAACAACAAATATATTTATAACAAATTTATTTATAAAACATCTAATCTTAATAAATCTGTAAATTGTAAAAAATAATTTCAATCAGATATTTATAGATTATAAATATTTTCTAGAGGGTCAAAAAAAATCTCTCTCTCCCGCTAAAAAATCTAATTTTTGGTTAAATTTTTCTTAAATATAATAGATTAAACGGTTAAAATTTTCTTAAACGGTTAAATTTTTCTTAAACGGTTAAATTTTTCTTAAACGGTTAAAATTTTCTTAAAATATTAAAAATTAATAACTATGTAAACAATAAATTCAGTTAATATTTTCTTTAGTTTAATTTATAATCTATATAAATCTGTTAATTAATCTATTTATATTTAATTAGATCAATCCAGATTAGAAATATTTTCTAGAGGGCCAAAAAAAATCTCTCTCTCCCGCTAAAAAATCTTTGTTAAATTTACGTTAAATAAGATTATATTTATATACATTTTTTTATATTTCAGATATATAATAGATTAAAATAAATTGTTAAGAATTACATTAAAATTGTTAAGAAAAACATTAAATTAAATAAGATGACTTTGTTAAGATTTACATTAAATTGTTAAAAAAACATTAAATTATATATTTTACCGTCTGTAAAGATTTAAAAAATTCATTTAATAGACTGGTATAGATTATAAAAACTTTGTTAAATTTGCAATAAATATATTATTAAATAGATTTCTATCTATATAAATCTATATAATAATATATTTTTGTTTTACTAGATTGGCTCAGATTATAAATATTTTCTAGAAGGCCAAAAAAAATCTCTCTCTCCCGCTAAAAAATCTTTGTTAAATTTACGTTAAATAAGATTATATTTATATGCATTTCTTTATATTTTAGATATATAATAGATTAAAATAAATTGTTAAGAATTACATTAAAATTGTTAAGAAAAACATTAAATTAAATAAGATAACATTGTTAAGATTTACATTAAATTGTTAAAAAAATATTAAATTATATTAGATTTAAAAAATATTTAAAAATAAATATACTATATTTATAAATGGAAATAAATTGTCCAATATGTGGAGATTTTCATGATTTTAAAAGACTATTAATATGTGATTATTTATTTACTAATGTAATAAATAAACGTTTAAATCCAATACAAATAGAAGATAATTATATAATAAATAATTCTATTACATTAAATAAACAATATAAATGTTTTAATTGTGACAAAGTACTTTCATCAAAACAAAATCTTGATAATCATTTATTAAATGGTGTTTGTACAAAATTTAATAATTTTAAATGTATGAATTGTAATAAAATCTTTACAACTAAACAAAGATTAAATTATCATATTAGTAATAATGTTTGCGAGGAGTTAGAAAACAAAGATAGTAATCTAAATAAACAAAATCCTAAAAATAAAAACATAAATAATGGAAATATACACAATGGTAATCAAAATATCCAAACTAATATAGGTACTTTAAATATTAATCTGAATGCGAATACTAATCAAATTCAAGATATGGCAGAAATGTTGCCTTTTAGAGATGCAAGTTACAAAATACCTACTAAAAAATATTTAGAATATGTGAATAATCCAGATCAAGCCATCAAACAGTTTGTTAAAGATTATCATCTAAATCCCAATAAACCAGAAAGACAAAATATTTTAAATACTAATAGAAGAGACAATCGTGTACAACTATTTGATTTTGATGAAGATTTTATTTGTAGATGGCAAACCAAAGATAAATCTAAAGTACTCGAACTGTTATGTGATCGTGGGGTTAATGCTCTATTCTTTGCTAAAACCATGTTATCAGCCGCAGGTATCAAGTTAGATCCAACCAAAGAGACCGAACTAAATGCTAAAATAAAAGAATATGAATCTTCAGATAAAGTTAAAAAGAAATATATAGATATGATAGGAGATCTAACATATGATTATAGGGATATGGTTGAAACAAATAAGAAAAAGTATGATGGTTTAATCTGTAAAAACTAAAAAATTGATTTATTTTATTTTTAGCTATTAAGTTTAACTCTAGCTATCAAAAAAGTAAATGTCCAAACTAATTAATTCTCAACTAATAGCCCAAGCTCCACAATTAATTAAATCACAAACAGTAATTACAACAAATGGATGGATCAAATCAATTAGATCTCAGTCTACAATGTTTTTCATAACTGTGTCAGATGGTTCAGATGCACGGGCTATTCAGATAGTTGGAAATAGTTTAGAATTTCCAGATATTATTGGTGAGTTAACAACAGGTACAGCTATTGAAGTTACAGGAACTATAACTCCTCATCCTAGTATATTTGATTCTTGGGAGCTAACTCCTCAAACTATTAAATCCCATGGTCCAATTTCAGATGTATTATCATATCCTATTGCAAAATCAAAGTTAGGAATTGATTTTTTACGTGGGTTACCCCATTTAAGATCAAGAACAAATTTCTTTTCAGCAGTTAATAGGATTAGACATCGGATGATGAAGGCAACACATGATTTTTATGATGAAGAAGGATTTATACATTTGGATCCAAATATTCTAACAGTAAATGAATGTGAAGGTGGAGCTGGTGTATTTACTGTTACTGAATTAATGGGTACAAAAGTATCAGATATACCATCAACTCCTGATGGTTTAATTGATTGGTCTAAAGATCATTTTAAACGTAAAGTATTTTTAACAGTATCATCTCAGCTTCATTTAGAAGGGCTAGCAATGTCAATGGGTCGAGTTTATACAACAAACAAGAGTTTTAGAGCAGAACATTCTTTAACATCAAAACATGTTAGTGAATTTGCTCATTTGGAGATAGAACAATGTTTTACATCATTTGAAGATCTAATGGCAATAGCAGAAAGATATGTACGACATGTGATGACACAGATTTATACATTATGTGCAGAAGATCTAGCTCAACTAGTACAAGTGGGAAAATTTAATTCAGAATTTGTTGAACAACAATTTATGCAAAGGTATGCGGAAGTACTAAGGCCAGATCCTTGGACAAGAGTAAAATATGCAGATGCAATTGAACTAATTAATCTAAATAAAGAAAAGCTAGGTGAAGAACTTGCACCCGAGTATGGTCAGGATATGAGTTCTGCATGTGAAAAACTACTAACAGAGCACTTTGGTGGGCCAGTATTTTTAACCCATTGGCCTCAATCAATCAAATCATTTTATATGGCGCAACTAGATGATGGAACTTGTGAATCATTTGATTTGTTACTTCCAGGGGTAGGAGAATTGATAGGTGCATCTCAAAGAGAAACAGATTATTCCAAATTGCTAGAACAAATGGCTATCAAAGGAATAAATCCTAAGGGTTTAGAATTTTATACTGATTTAAGAAAGTTTGGAACAGCCCCACACGGAGGATTTGGCTTGGGTTTGGATAGATTTTTAATGTACATGACAGGGATGAAAAATATTAAGGATGTGATTCCGTACCCAGTGTACTATACTTCATGTAACTTTTAAAGTTAAATTATTTTATTGTAAAAATTTATATTAACTAATATTAATTAGTTAACATGGAAAACTATATTAATATAAATGGTTATAATAATATTATATATATAGATCTAAATGGAGGTAGCAATTTGAATATAGATTCTGATGTAAAATTTCAGTATGGTTCTTCTCTTACAAGGATGCCAGGGCTAAAGCCAGATAATATAACTAGTCAACAATTTGCAAATTCTCCAGTTGGTAAACAAATAAAATCAGAAAATATGGGACTAGTACCAGCAGCCCAAACAAATGTAGATAAAGCTACTCAATTAAAAAATTTAATTAATAAAAATACATCATCAACTGAGATAAAAAAAATAAAAGATGAAATTATTAAAATTAAGGATCAAGCATCTCAAAAAGAAAAAGCAGAAATAGGAAAAATTATTGGGGAAGTTTCTAATCAAGCATCTCAAAAAGAAAAAGCAGAAAAAGCAGAAAAAGCACAAGCGAAAACACCAGCAGCCCAAACAACAACAGTAACACCACCACTACCAACAAAAGTAGCACCACCACTACCAACAAAAGTAAATGTAGCACCAATACCAACAAAAGTAGCACCACCACTACCAATAAAAGTAAATGTAGCACCAATAGTAAAAACACAACCACCATCATCTACACAAGATTCAATAAATAAAATAGTTAATAATACATCAACATCTAATAATAATAAAATTAAAGCTTTAGAAGGTTTATCTAAAAAATCTAATTTAAACATAGATGAAAAAAAAA
>Ga0209617_10001462_pt1 | contig 11035 bp, 10 predicted proteins | sample LakEriepJuly2011_2_FD_187459 | JGI IMG/M metagenome (GOLD analysis project Ga0209617, IMG submission 187459) | Freshwater microbial communities from dead zone in Lake Erie, Canada - CCB epilimnion July 2011 (SPAdes) (version 2) | ecosystem: Environmental > Aquatic > Freshwater > Lentic >... | reverse complement strand
TTCAAGACTCCGGTCTTGGGGCCTTTTTGCTTGGGGGCATTAACGAATTGGTGCCGGCGTTGTGCTGCGCCGGGGTTCCAGCCTGGCTTTGACGCGGCCCTGCAAATCGGTCACTTGGGTGACGCTGTCGTGTGCCAGCGTGTTACCGCTGAACGTGTCCTTGCCGCTGGTCAGCACCACGGGCAAATGAGATTTGATTCGCTCTTCATCTACAAAGACGTGCAAAAACTCGCCCTGGTATTCCTGTCGGGGCAACCAACTGCCATCGGCTTGTTGCAGCGGCTCACGCACCACCCGTGCATTGCCAAAGAGTTGAACTTCATTGCCGGCATCGTTGCTCAATGCGCGCGTGGCCGTCGCCGTTGTGATGCGCCCCTGCGGATTGATGGCGCGCATTTTGAACTGGTCAATTTCAACCGTCTCGGTGTCCGGGTAGTGCCGCGCTTCAAGCCCAAAAACTTCTGACTTCAGCCGGCCCTTCTCGTCAAAGGTTTTCACCGTGGCACGGCGCATGAAATAGTCCACCTCGTGCTTTGCGGCGCGCTCAAGCACAGGTGCGGGAGCCGGCGGTGCGCTGCTGACCAGCCAGTAAGTCACCAAGGCCAGCAGGCCGGTGACGAGCAAGGGCAAATAAATCGTCAGCCGGTCCCAAAGCCGCAAAACCAGCGCTAGACCCCCTCGCCTGCCAGGTGTCGGGATGTCCAACTTCGGCAGTGCAGGCGCGATCATGCGGCGTACTCGGCCAGCAGACTGGCATAGCGGCCACTGGCCACCAGCAGGAGGTCGCAAAGTTCCCGCACCGCGCCATGGCCGCCGTTTGCGCGCGTTACATGGTGGGCCACCGCCAGCACTTGCGCATGCGCATTGGGTGGCGCGCAGCACAAGGCGGCGCGGCGCATCACCGGCAAATCAGGCCAGTCATCGCCCATGGCCGCTGCTTCATGCCAGCCGCAGCCCAGCGCCTTCAAACTTTGCTCGGCAGCCGGGCGTTTGTCTTCGGTGCCGAAGTGCGCATGTGCAACACCCAAGGCCTGCAATCTCGCACGCAGCACCACACTGTCACGGCCGGTGATGATGACGGGTGTGATACCGGCTTTTTGCAAGAGCTTCAGGCCGTGACCGTCCAGGGTATTGAAGCGTTTGATGGACTCAGCCGCGCCCGCTGTCTGCCCGGTGCCGGCGGGGGCATGTTCGCTGAAATAAATCCCGCCGTCGGTGAGTACGCCGTCGACGTCCAAAAAAACCAGCTTCACCCCCTGTGCAAGCAGCAGCAGCTCCGGCGCAAAATTCATCTCGGGCACCAGGGGCGGCAAAATAGGCGCGTTTGCCGGGGTCATCAAATCACCTTGGCGCGCAACAAGTCATTGCTGTTGAGCGCGCCGCACAGGTGGCCCGCCGCGTCGGTAACCAACACGCTGGTGATGCGGTGCTGCTCCATCATGGCCGCTGCATCGACTGCCAGCGCGCTCGCCATCAGCGTACGTGGGTTGGCGTGCATCACGTCGGCCGCCAACATGGCGCGCAAGTCCACGCCGGTTTCTATCAAGCGGCGCAAATCGCCATCGGTAAAAATCCCAAGCAGGCGATGCTGTGCGTCCGTGACCGCAGAAGCGCCCAGGCCTTTGACGCTCATCTCGCGCATCAACTCGCCCAGGCTGGCATGCGGCCGCACGGCAGGAACTGCGTCGCCCTGGCGCATCACATCGGCCACCAGTGTGAGCAGCTTGCGCCCCAGCGCGCCGCCAGGGTGCGAACGGGCAAAGTCTTCGGGCTTGAAACCGCGCGCCTGTAGCAGTGCCACCGCAAGCGCATCACCCATGGCCAGTTGGGCCGTTGTGCTGGCCGTGGGCGCCAAGTTCAGCGGGCAGGCTTCTTGGGCCACGCTGGTATCTAGCACCATGTCGGCGTGCTGCGCCAGCGAGGACTGTGTGCTGCCCGTCAGCGCCACCAGCATCACCTGCAGGCGGCGCAGGGTCGGCAAAATTGCACTGAGTTCTGCGCTTTCACCACTGTTGGAAATCGCCAGCACCACGTCGGCCGGCGTGATCATGCCCAAGTCGCCATGGCTGGCTTCGCCGGGGTGTACAAACATGGCTGGCGTTCCCGTTGACGCCAGGGTGGCGGCAATCTTGCGCCCGATGTGGCCGCTCTTGCCCATGCCCATCACGACCACGCGGCCGTTGCAGTGCAAAATCGCCTGCACCGCACCGGCAAATTCGGGCCCGATGCGCGCGCCCAGACCCAATACCGCTGCCGCTTCTATCTCAAAGGTCTTGCGGGCCAAGGCCACTGCTTGCGCCGGGTCAAAAGCGGAGCGGTCAAATGTCATGCGCTTGATTCTATCGAGCCACAACGCAGCGCCCCTGCTGACGCGCTGGCTGGCGCCGTCAAACCGCTTGTTTGACGGGACTTTGCAGCCAAGAACACTGCGTCAAAGCCATCCGATACCATGTCTGGATGTCTGGCCTTGAACTCACGCTTTTTTACCTGCTGGCCGCAGTGCTTGGCGTGGTGGCGTGCCGCTTGTTAAAGCTGCCGCCCATGTTGGGCTACCTGCTGGTGGGCGTAGTGATCGGGCCCAATGCCTTGGAGCTGGCACCGGATGCCGATGGTGTTCGCTACCTGGGCGAGTTTGGCGTGGTGTTGCTGATGTTTGTGATCGGGCTGGAGTTCAACTTACCCAAGTTGCGCTCGATGCGCCGGCATGTGTTTGGCCTGGGCTTGTTTCAGGTGGTGCTGACCATGCTGCTGGTGATTGCCGGCTCTTTGTTGCTGGCCGCGGTGCTGCCCGACTTGTGGGGCATGAGCTGGCAGACGGCGGTGGTCTTGTCGGGTGCCGTGGCCATGAGCAGCACGGCGCTGGTGGTGAAGCTGCTGTCCGACCGCCTGGAGCTGGAGTCTGAACACGGCAAGCGCGTGATGGGCGTCTTGCTTTTTCAAGACCTGGCCGTGGTGCCCCTGCTGGTGTTGATTCCTGCTTTGGGTTCACCGCCGGAGCAACTCTTCACGGCGCTGGGTTTGGCGCTGCTCAAAGCCACCGTGCTGCTGGGCCTGCTTTTAACCGGCGGACAAAAGCTGATGCGCTGGTGGCTGACACTGGTGGCCAGGCGCAAAAGTGAAGAGCTTTTCGTTCTCAACTTGCTGCTGGTCACGCTCAGCCTGGCCTGGCTCACCGAGCTGGCCGGCCTAAGCTTGGCCTTGGGTGCTTTCGTTGCTGGCATGTTGATTTCTGAGACCGAATTCAAGCACCAGGTTGAAACCGATATACGTCCTTTTCACGATGTCCTGCTGGGCTTGTTTTTTATCAGCATCGGCATGGTGCTGGACTGGCGCGAAGTCATTAACCACTGGCCGCTGGTGCTGATGCTCTTGCTGCTGCCTGTGCTGTTCAAGCTGCTGCTCGTGACTGTGCTGGCCAGGGCGTTGGGCGCGACCGATGGTGTGGCGCTGCGCACCGGTCTTTACCTGGCGCAAGCCGGCGAGTTTGGCTTTGTTCTGCTGACACTGGCTCAAAACAACCAACTGGTTCCGGCTTACTTGCTCAATCCGGTGCTGGCAGCCATGGTGTTGTCAATGCTGGCCACGCCCTTCATCATCATGGGGAGCAATTCGATTGTGATGCGACTGGTCAGCAGCGAATGGCTACAGGCATCTTTGCAAATGACCCGCATTGCACGCCAGGCGATCGACTCCAGCGAACACGTGATCATTTGCGGCTATGGCCGATGCGGCCAGAACCTGGGCCGTATGCTCAGCGCCGAAAACATTCCTTATATCGCGCTTGACTTAGACCCTGACCGTGTGCGCCAGGCCGCCGCCGCCGGCGAATCGGTGGTGTTTGGCGACGCAGTCCGGCCGCCTTCGCTGATGGCCGCCGGACTGGCGCGTGCCAGCGCTGTGGTGGTGACCTACCTGGACACAGCCAGCGCATTGAAGGTGCTGGCCAACATACGCGCACACGCACCGGGGGTGCCGGTGATTGTGCGCACGGTTGACGACCGGGACATTGAAAAACTGCAAGCCGCCGGCGCTACCGAAGTGGTGCCTGAGGCGATTGAGGGCAGTTTGATGCTGGCCAGCCACGCCTTGGCCCTGGTGGGCGTGCCCATGCGCAGGGTGATTCATCTGGTGCAGGCGCAGCGTGATGCGCGCTACAAGCTACTGCGCGGTTATTTCCACGGCGCAGATGACGATACGGTTGACGAAATCGATCAAGAGCGCCTCTCCAGCATCACGCTGCCGCCTGCGCTCAAACTTGGCTCTGTCTTACTGCGCAATATCGCGTTGAGCAATGTGGGCGTACAGGTGATGAGCCTGCGGCGTAGCGACGGGACGATGCTGACACCGCAAGATGATTCGCTGATTGAAGCCGGCGACACCTTGGTGCTGTCCGGCACACCGGAAGCCTTGGCTTTGGCCGAAGAAATGCTTTTGAGAGGGCGCTCTGTATGAACCGACGTGATGCACTGACCTTGCTGTTAGCCGGGGGCGGCCCAGGCGTTTTCGCACAAGAGACTGCGCGGTTTGCCGGTTTGCTGCGCACAGGCGGCTGTGCAGTGATGATTCGTCATGCCGCCACTGTGCCCGGTGTTGGGGACCCGCCCAATTTCCGCTTGGGCGATTGCAGCACGCAACGCCTTCTCAGTGACGCGGGTCGCGCGCAGTCACGCCGGATTGGCCAGTGGTTCCGGTCGCAGCAATTGCAAGCGCGCGCCGTGCAATCGAGCGCCTGGTGTCGTTGCCGCGACACAGCAGACTTGGCGTTCGGGCAACACAGCGTGTTGGCGGCGCTGAACTCCACATTCGATGACAGCAGCCGCCAGCCTGCTCAAACGCAGGTTTTGCGTCAACGGCTGCTTGACATACCGCCGGGTCAATTTGAGGTTTGGGTAAGCCACCAGGTGAACATCACCGCCATCACCGGGGAATGGGCTGCCATAGGTGAGGCTTTTATTTTGTCTGCAAGGGGCGAAATGCTGGCGCGTTCGCTGGAGCTGGTGGCTTGAATCCTTGGCGCAGGCTTTCAGCACGTGCAGGCTTTCAGCACGCGCAGCCTTCGGCGTTTTATTTGCCGATGCAGAATTTCGAGAAAATCTCGCCCAACAAATCGTCAGGCGTGAACTCGCCGGTGATCTGGCTGAGTGCGCGCTGGGCCTGGCGCAAGTCTTCGGCCAATAAATCCAAAGACGGCTTTTGAGCTTGCAGCTGCGCTGCCGCCCGCGTTAATTGTTTGGTGACTTCGTGCAGCGCCTGCACATGCCGCTCCCGCGCCATGAAAACACCCTCCGGTGCCGACTGCCATCCCACCAATTGCAGTAATTGCGTTTTCAAGTCTTGCAGCCCGGCTCCCGTCTTGGCCGAAATAAGCACACTGCCGCTAGTCTCTGGCAGTGCGGTATCGGCCGCGGCGTCTACTTTGTTCCAAACATGAATGACCGGGGTGTGTGACGGCAACTTGCTGCTCAGCACCGATTGAATTTCTGCATCTGCGGCCCGGTAGGCTTGGGCGAGGGCGGCTTGCTGCGGCATGTGCTGGCGCGTCAGGTCGTGCAAAAACAGCACGGCGTCCGCACTTTGAATTTCTTCCCACGCACGGGCAATGCCTATTTTTTCAACCTGATCGATGTCTGGTGCATCTCGGTCACGCAGACCGGCGGTATCCACCACATGCAAGGGCACACCCTCTATTTGGATCAGCTGGGAAACTTTGTCGCGCGTGGTACCCGCTATGGGCGTGACGATGGCCAATTCAGCGCCCGCCAGCGCATTGAGCAAGGAGCTTTTCCCGGCGTTAGGTTGCCCGGCGATCACCACCTTGATGCCTTCACGCAAGATGGCGCCTTGCACTGCGCGCTGCATTACCCTGGCCACGCTGCTTTGCAAGCTTTGCAGCTGACCGCTGGCGTCGGCCTGCTGCAAAAAGTCGATATCTTCTTCCGGAAAATCAAGCGTCGCCTCGACCAGCATGCGCAAATGAACCAGCTTGGCCAGCAAATCAGCGACTTCTTTAGAAAACTCACCGCTGAGTGAGCGCGCAGCAGAGCGTGCCGCGGTTTCGGTACTGGCGTCGATCAGGTCGGCAATGGCTTCGGCCTGGGCCAGATCAATTTTGTCGTTAAGAAAGGCGCGCTCGGTGAACTCGCCGGGCTGCGCTACGCGCAAGCCGGGCAGGCGCGGCTGTCCGGTCGCGGTATCGATTTCGGCGGCCGCTTGCAGGCAGCGCGCCAGCAGCAGTTGCAACACAACCGGCCCGCCGTGGGCTTGCAGCTCCAGCACATCTTCGCCGGTGTAAGAGTGCGGTGCCGGGAAAAAAAGCGCCAGGCCCTGGTCAATGGGCAGTCCTTGCGCATCGCGAAACGCCAGGTAGCTGGCCTGCCGGGGCACAAGCTGCTTGCCACACAGCGCGTCAATGATGGGGACAATGGCTTTGCCCGATATGCGCACAATGCCCACTGCGCCACGCCCGGAGGCGGTGGCAATCGCAGCGATAGGGTCATGTTGGCGGGCGAGCATGGCTGGTATTTTGGCTTAGGCGTTTTGCACAGGCTTGGGTACGCACCAACGACAAGGGCCGCTTGGCGGCCCTTGTTTATTTGAACGACGGCAAATTGAATTGCGGCGGCACACCCATGCGTGTGTTGATCATCCACTGCTGCGCAATGGACAGCACGTTGTTGGTGATCCAGTAAAGCACCAGGCCGGCCGGAAAGAAGAAGAACATCACACTGAAAATCAGCGGCATGAACCACATCAGCTTGGCCTGCAGAGGATCGGGCGGCGCCGGATTCAGGGCGGTTTGCAGCATGGTGGTCAGCGTCATCACCACCGGCAAAATGAAGTAAGGGTCAGGTGCCGACAAGTCATGAATCCACATGACCCAAGGTGCATTGCGCATTTCAACGCTGGACAGCAGCACCCAGTAGAGCGCAATAAACACCGGAATCTGCACCATGATCGGAAAGCAACCGCCCATCGGGTTGACTTTTTCTTCTTTGTAAATTTTCATCATGGCGACCTGCATCTCTTGCGGCCTGTCTTTAAGCCGTTCTCGCATCTCCATGATCTTAGGATTGATCGCTTTCATCTTGGCCATGCTGGCATAAGCTTTGGCATTGAGCCAGTAAAAAGCGATTTTCAACAGCAAGACCAAGGCCATGATGGCCCAGCCCCAGTTATGAAGAAAGCTGTAGAGCTTATCAAGCAGCCAATACAGCGGCTTAGCCAAAATGGTCAACCAACCGTAATCCTTGACCAGCTCCAGTCCGGGCGCCAAGGCTTCCAGAACTTTTTCTTCTTGCGGTCCGATAAAGAGTTTGGCTTCTATGCTTTTGCTGGCACCGGGTGCAATACTCTCCAGCGGCGTGATCATGCCGGCGGCGTAAAGGTTGTTGTCAACCTTGCGCATGAAAAGATCGCGCGACAGCCCGTCCGCCAGTATCCAGGTTGAAACGAAGTAATGTTGAACCATGGCCACATAGCCGTTGGTCGCCTTCTTTTCAACGTCGACTTTGTTTTTTTCAATGTCGCTGAATTCCACCTTCTGGTACTTTTTGGCTTCTGTGTACACGGCCGGGCCCGTGAATGTCATGTAAAACGAAGACTCTCCCTCCGGTTTGTTGCCATCGCGCACAAGTTGCAAGTACAGCTGGGGCGCCACGGCCTCGCTACCGGTGTTGACGATGTCGTGGCGAACGTTCAGGTCATAGGCGCCACGCTTGAGCGAGTAAGTTTTGACCAGCTTAAGGCCGCCGACCGCAGGGGACTCAAATTTGATTTCGACTTGGTTCTGCCCGGGCTGTAGTTTTCGCTCGCCAGGAAGCGCCGTCATCAGGGTTTTGTGCGTTGGCAGGCTTGGCGCTCCGCTTGTGCCTATCAAGCCGGTTTGGGCCACATACACACGGCTGTTGCTTTCGTCGAGCAGCACAAAACCTTTGCTCTTGTCGTTCATGTCTGCGTATTTTGTAAACACAGAGCCCACCAGTGCGCCGCCCTCGGTGTCAAAGCTCAGCGTCAACACATCGTTGCTCATGACGATGCGTTCTTTCTTGACGGCGGCGGCTGGCGCGTCCGCGCCAGGGGTCGCCGGTATCGCGCTAGGCACGGCGGCGGCAGTGACCGGCGCGTTTGTGCCAGGAACAGCAGCCACGCCCGCCGGCACACTGCTAGGCGGCGTGGTTGCGACCGCTGGCGGTTTGGCCGCGGTGGTGGCAGGCGGAAAAAACGTCGGCTTTTGACCGTTGAATACCTGCCACTGGTCCCACAACAAGACCATGGAAAAACCAAAAATCACCCACAAAATGGTGCGCCGGATGTCGTTCATGACGGTTTCTTTTTAGAAGGGGTTTGAGTCACCGGAGTGACCCAGCGTGAAAAAAGGGGAAATGTTGACGGCTTAGGCGCTGCGGGCACCGGATCATGACCGCCATCACACCAGGGGTGGCAACGCGCCAGTCGCCAAAGTGTCAAGCCCGTGCCGGCGACCGCGCCATGCCGCTCGAGTGCTTCCAGGCCATACGCGGAGCAGCTCGGCTCAAACCGGCAGGCAGAACCCAATGAAGGGCTGAGCAACAAGCGATAGGCTTTGATCAGCAAAATTAAGCCAGCCTGGGGCAAGCGAAATAGGCAGCTCATCAATTCTTGTGCCTTGCTCATGCCTGCTGCTCACCGGCGCGCATGAGCGCCAAAAGCTCGGCCCTGATGGCCTGCTTAAGACTATCCGACGTTGCGCTGATAAAGGTCTTGCGCGAAAAGTCACGCCGCAACCTGACGACAAAGGCTGCCGGACGTTGTCGGGGTGAAAAATCGGCACTCACGTTGTAAATTTGCCTTTTGATGGCGTTGCGTGTGACGGCCCGTTTGGCCCAGCGTTTCGGCACCATGGCGCCGATCCAAAGATCAAATGACGGAGAAAAAAGGGGGCGGCTTGTGTTTGGCTCCGCGCTTTTGTTTTCAGATCCGAACACCATTTGCACCGGCAGACTGCTGCGGTGAAGAGAAAAGTGTTCGCTTTTGGCCACGGTAGTTCCGGCCAGAACAGCCTGAAACTGGGCACGGGTTTGAAGCCGCCTCAATTCCGGCGCCTGTGGGCCCGCGGCCGGCTTCTTAGACGGCCAGGCGCTTGCGGCCTTTGGCGCGTCGCGCAGAAATCACTGCGCGGCCGCCACGGGTTTTCATGCGTGTGAGAAAGCCGTGCGTGCGTGCGCGCTTAACTTTGGAAGGCTGGTATGTGCGTTTCATGATCAATCCTGGTAACTAGATAATCTTCCCTTGCACCTTCGGTGCGCTGATTCTTGTGAGCTTGGTGGCAACACGATGCTGCCAGCTTTTCAAGGTCCGCAGGATGTAAGGCGCCAAGGTGTTTACCCCGGCTTTCAGCTTTTCAGCACACGCACAACCCCCGTGAATCAGGGAAACCCTTGATTATGGCAAATTTATTCTTAGCTGGCAATCACTTAGCCCTTGTCCCTAGGAGGTCGCACGAAGCAAGGGCCCATCACCAAGCCGCCTATACGCACCAAAACAGGGCGCTTATCGGTCTCCTTTGGCCCACGTCAATACACGGGTTTGCGAGCAGAAAATTTATTTTTGCGCTTGTGGATAACTGCGCCGCCGGACTACAATAGCACGTGCCGCAAATCAACAATATCCACAAGTGCCAAAGAAGGCGAACCCCTGTTTTTTCCCGCTTAAATCTGCATCATGAGTGAGGCCCTCAGCCCGTCCCCCGGCCACGACCTGTGGCAAAACTGCGTAGATCATCTGGCCCAGGAATTACCAGAGCAGCAATTCAACACGTGGATCAAGCCGCTTGTGGTGGAGGTCAATAAAGACCTCAGCAAAGTCACCATTCAAGTGGGCAATCGCTTCAAGCTGGACTGGGTAAGGGCACAGTACGCAAGCCGCATCGTGGCCCTGCTGGAAAAGGTCACGGGTCAAAACATCACACTTGAGTTAGCGCTTGCTCCGCGTGAGGGCGCCGCCAAATCAGCACCTCTTCCTCAAAACTTTAAAATTCTAGGTGCGCCCGAGCCGTCCGGGCTGGTGTCTGGAGAGGACCTGTTTAACGCGCCCTTTAAAAACCGGCTCAACACCTCGCTGACTTTTGACACGCTCATTGAGGGGACCGCCAACCGCATGGGCCGCGCTGCGGCCATGCACGTGGCCAGCAGTCTGGGCCAACTTTACAACCCCCTCTTTATCTACGGCGGGGTCGGCCTGGGAAAGACGCACCTGGTGCATGCCATCGGCAATAAGTTGCTGGCCGACAACCCAGCCGCCAAAGTTCTCTACATCCATGCCGAGCAGTTTGTCTCGGATGTGGTTAAAGCCTACCAGCGCAAGACTTTTGACGATTTCAAAGAGCGCTACCACTCGCTGGATTTGCTGCTGATTGACGACGTCCAATTTTTTGCCAACAAGGACCGGACGCAAGAAGAGTTTTTTAACGCTTTTGAAGCCCTGCTCACTAAAAAATCACACATTGTGATGACGAGTGACACGTATCCCAAAGGCCTGACCGACATCCACGAGCGCCTGGTTTCCCGATTTGATTCAGGCTTGACGGTTGCCATAGAGCCGCCGGAATTGGAGATGCGGGTCGCCATTTTGATCCGCAAGGCGGAGGTAGAGGGTACCGTTATGCCGGAAGAGGTGGCGTTTTTCGTCGCTAAAAACGTGCGCTCTAACGTTAGGGAGCTTGAGGGCGCTTTGCGCAAAATTCTGGCTTATTCACGTTTTAACCAGAAAGAGATCTCCATCCAGCTGGCACGTGAAGCGCTGCGTGATCTTCTGTCCATCCAAAACCGGCAGATATCGGTCGAAAATATCCAAAAAACGGTGGCCGACTACTACAAGATCAAAGTAGCCGACATGTATTCCAAAAAACGACCCGCCAGCATTGCAAGGCCCAGGCAAATTGCCATGTACCTGGCCAAAGAACTGACCCAAAAAAGCTTGCCTGAAATTGGCGAGCTCTTCGGCGGACGCGATCACACCACTGTTTTGCATGCTGTGCGCAAGATGTCTGCGGAACGGC
>Ga0209617_10001460_pt1 | contig 11038 bp, 7 predicted proteins | sample LakEriepJuly2011_2_FD_187459 | JGI IMG/M metagenome (GOLD analysis project Ga0209617, IMG submission 187459) | Freshwater microbial communities from dead zone in Lake Erie, Canada - CCB epilimnion July 2011 (SPAdes) (version 2) | ecosystem: Environmental > Aquatic > Freshwater > Lentic >... | reverse complement strand
CATGATGAAGACCATCGGCCGCGGGCTGGTCACGCCCAGGATGATGGCGTCCACAAAACTCACGTGGTTGCACACCAGGATGGCTGCGCCCTCGGTGGGCAGGTTCAGGTCACCGCGCACCTTGAGCCGGTAGACGATGCGGGTGACGAACAGCATCACCAGGCGGATGATGTACTCGGGCATCAGCCAGAACACATAGCCCACCACCAGCACGTTGAGCACCGCGGTGGCGCCGAACACCTGCGGGATGCTGAAGCCCGCGCCCAGCAAGGCCCCGGCCAGCACGCTGCTGACGATCATGAACAGCGCGTTGAGGATGTTGTTGGCCGCGATGATGCGGGCGCGGTGGCTGGGCTGGGCGCGCAGCTGGATGAGCGCGTACATCGGCACGCTGTAGAGGCCGGCGCTGAAGGCCAGCAGGGCCAGGTCGGCCATGACGCGCCAGTGGGCGGGCTGCGCGACGAATTCGCCCACACCCAGCAAGGCGGCGCCAGCACCGTGATGCAAGCCGCGCGAGGCCAGGTACAAATCGAAAGCGAACACCGTCATGCCCACGGCGCCGATGGGCACCAGGCCGATCTCGACGTGGCGGTGCGAGAAGGTTTCGCACAGCAGCGAGCCCACGGCGATGCCCACCGAGAACACGACCAGCAGCAGCGAGGCCACGTGCTCATCGCCGCCCAGCACATCGCGCGCGAACGAGGGGAACTGCGCCAGGAAAACCGCACCGAAAAACCACATCCACGAGATGCCCAGCAGCGAGCGGAACACGCTGGGGTACTCGGTGGCCAGCTTCAGGTTGCGCCAGGTCTCGCTGACCGGGTTCCAGTTGATCTGCAGGTCCGGATCGGACGAGGGCGAAGCGGGAATGGCCCGCGCCGACAGCCAGCCCAACACGGCCACGCCCAGGCAGGACGCCCCCACGAGCTGACGCCCCACATCGGGCATCGCCATCAGCAAACCGCCGGTGACGTTGCCCAGCAAGATGGCCACGAAGGTGCCCATCTCGACCATGCCGTTGCCGCCGGTGAGCTCGCGCTCGCTGAGGTGCTGCGGCAGGTAGGCGTACTTCACCGGCCCGAACAGCGTGGAGTGCAGGCCCATCAGGAACACGCAGCCCAGCAGCAACGGCACCAGTTCCAGCCAGAAGCCGATGCCGGCCAGCACCATGATGCCGACCTCCAGCAGCTTGACCGCCCGCATGATGAAGGCCTTGTCGTGCTTGTCGGCCCACTGCCCCGCCGTGGCCGACAGCAGCACAAACGGCAGGATGAACAGCGCCCCGATCACCAGCCCCGCCATCTGCGCGGGCAGCCAGCTCACCTGCAGGTGGTAGGTCACCAGCACCGTGAAGGCGAACTTGAAGAGGTTGTCGTTGGCCGCGCCCAGGAACTGCGTCAGGAAGAAGGGGCCGAAGCGGCGCTGGCGCAGCAGGCCGAACTGACCGCTGTGCTGGCCGCTGTGTTGGCCGCTGTGGGGTTCATGGCTCACGGGTTCAGGCTCCGTTGGAGGGGTGGATGCGGGCCAGCACGGCCTCGGTGTCTTCGCCCAGGGTCGGCGCGCGCCGCGTGATGGCGCCCGGTGTGGCCGACAGCTTGGGCACGATGCCCGGCACCTGCACCGTCAGGCCATCGGCCGAGGTGACGTCCAGCAGCATCTCGCGGGCCTGGTAGTGCGGGTCGTGGGCGATGTCCTCGGCCGTGTAGATGCGGCCCACCGGCACGCTGGCGGCGTTGAGCACGTCCACCACCTGGGTCACGGCGCGTGTGCCGGTCCAGGCGCCGATGGCGGCGTCGATCTCGGCCACGCGCTGCACGCGCCCTGGGTTGCTGGCCAGCTCGGGGTCGGTGGCCAGGTCGTCGCGGCCGATGGCGATCATCAAGCGCTTGAAGATGGAGTCGCCGTTGCCGCCGATCACCACCATGCCATCGGCACAGGGGTAGGCGTTGCTGGGCGCGATCCCCGGCAGGGCCGAGCCCGCGGGCTGGCGCACGGCCCCGAAGGCGCTGTACTCGGGCAGCAGGCTTTCCATGCAGTTGAAGACGGCCTCGTACAAGGCCACGTCCACCACCTGCCCGCGGCCCTTGGGCGCCTCGGCGCTGACGCTGTGCTGGCGCGCCTGCAAGGCCAGCAAGATGCCGATGGCACCGTGCAAACCAGCCAATGTGTCGCCCAGGCTGACGCCCGCACGCACCGGCACACGGCCCGGCTCGGCGTTGAGGTGGCGCATGCCGCCCATGGCCTCGGCGACCACGGCAAAGCCCGGGCGTTCGCGGTAAGGCCCGGTCTGTCCATAGCCACTGATGCGCAGCATGATCAGGCCTGGGTTGCGTGCGCTCAAGGCCTCGTAACCCAGGCCCCATTTCTCCATCGTGCCGGGCTTGAAGTTCTCGATGAGCACGTCGGCCTCGTCGATGAGGCGGGCCACGGTGTCGCGGCCTCCGGGCGTGCGCAAATCGAGCACCACGCTTTGCTTGTTGCGGCTTTGCACCTGCCACCACACGCTGGTGCCGTTGTGGCACATGCGCCACTGGCGCAGCGGGTCACCGCCCGGGCCGCCCTCGTTGGGCGGTGGCTCGACCTTGATGACCTCGGCGCCGAAGTCGGCCAGGGTCTTGCCCGCGAAGGGGCCGGCGATCAGCTGTCCGAGCTCGACGACGCGCAGGCCCGCCAGCGCTTGCGGCGGGGAGGACGGGAGGTTCAGGCCTGAGCTCATGGCTCAGCATCGTATGCGAAAGCCACGCAGGCCTGGCGGGCCTCAGCGCTTGTCTGCTGGCGGCGGGGTGCTCGGGTCGGTCACGAAGCCGATCTTGCCCACACCGGCGCGCGAGGCATCGGCCAGGGTCTCGGCCACCACGCGATAGGGCACGGACTGGTCCACGCGCAAATGCATCTCGGGTGGCGTCGGCTTGCTGCCCTCTGCGGACAGGCGCAGCACCAGCTCTTCGCGGCTCAGCGCCTTGCCGTTCAGGAAGCGCACGCCCGTGGCGTCGATGGACACGTCGATCTTCTCGGCCTTGGCCTGCACCGGCTGGGCGCTGGCCTTGGGCAGCTCCAGCTTGACCGAGTGGCTCATCAGCGGGGCGGTCACGATGAAGATCACCAGCAGCACCAGCATCACGTCGATGAGCGGCACCATGTTGATCTCGGCCAGCGGGGCCGAGCCGCGCTTGTTGTCAAAACTGGCGAAAGCCATGGTGTGCCCCTCAGTGCTTGGCGGTGCCGCCGGCGGTCGGCAGGCTGCGCACGTTGGCGCCTTCCGGTGGCGCCGGCGCCTTCAGCGTCTGCCCAGTGGACAGGAAGGTGAAGAGCTCGAAAGCAAAGGTGTCTAGGCGCGAGCCCCACACGCGGTTGCTGCGCGTCAGCCAGTTGTAGGCCACCACGGCCGGGATGGCCACGGCCAGACCCACACCCGTCATGATCAGCGCCTCGCCCACCGGACCGGCCACCTTGTCCAGCGAGGCCGAACCCGACATGCCGATGGCAGCGAGCGCGTGGTACACGCCCCAGACCGTGCCGAACAGGCCAACGAAAGGCGCTGTCGCACCGACCGTGGCCAACGCCGTCAGGCCGCTCTCCATGCGCAGGGTCTCTTCGTCCAGCACCTTCTTGATGGTGCGGGTGAGGAACTCCTGGGCCGTGCCAGCTTCTTCCAGCTTGGCCGCGCCGTAGCGGGCGTGGTGCGCCTGGGCCTGCATGGCATGTGCCGTCAGATGGCCGAAAGGCTCTTGCGCGCCGTGGGTGTTGAGCTCGTGCTGCACCGACTCCAGCGAGGTCGCATTCCAGAACAGATTGAGGAAGGCCTGGCTGCGCTTTTCACGCAGGATGAGGCCGATGCCCTTGGTGACGATCAGCGCCCAGGACAGCAGCGACATCAGCAGCAAGATGACGAACAGCCCCTGGCCGATGCCGTCGGACTGGGCGATGAAGTGCGAGAACCCCGGCTGCGGCGCAGTTGCCTGCGCGACAGATGCCGCAGCCTCGGGCAAAGAGGCGGTTGCGGTCACGGTGGAAGAAGCAAGGTCAGACATGGTCAAAGCTCGTCAAGCTGGAAATTGAGGGGGGCCAACACCCACACGGGGCGGGGCTGGCCATCTTCGAGGTGAGGCTGAAAACGCGCGGCGCGCATGGCCTGCACGGCGGCCTGGTCCAGGCGCGGATGGCCCGAGGACTTGGCCACCTCGACCTCGCGCGGGCGCCCCTGTTCGTCCACCAGCACGCGCAGGCGCACCACGCCGGACTCGCCCAGCTCGCGCGATGCCCGTGGGTAACTGAGCACCGGGGGCACCAGGTAGCGCACCGCAGACGAAGGCAGCGTTTTGGGTGTGGCGGGCGCTGGCGGCACGGCCGGAGCCGGCGCGGGCGACACCGCCGCAGGAGCAGGTGCAGCCACCGGCGCAGGGGACTCGGTCGGCGCGGCAGGGGTGGGCGCTGCCGCAGCCACCGCGGCCGCCGTCTGCGTGGGCGTGGCCAGCACCGAAGGCGCACGGGCGGCCACACTGCGCGCCGCGGGTACCGGAGGCGCGGGCTGCACCGGCGGCGGGGTGTCGGTGGCTGGCGCAGGTGGTGCGGGAGGCGCAGGCGGCACCGGGGCTTCGTTGTCGAGCATCACCACCGCGATGGTGGGCGATGCCAACTCGGGCACAGGCTCGGCGGCCGCACGCCACAACCAGATCGCGGCACCGGCGTGCACGGCCAGCACCAGCCCGCACACCAGGCCCCTCTGGGCGGTGTTGAGGTCCGAATGCGGGCCCAGCCCATCGACCCGGGCGAGGGCCTGGGGCCCGGCAGCAACAAGACGCGAAGAAGCAGTCATGGGTGCCATTCTAGCATGCGTGATTGATAATCATTCTCAATTGTTGGGGTGAATCCAACGAATTGAACGGGGCACATGTTCACACTCCGTTACCGGATACCCCCCACTGGGGGACGCCCGCCACCGCACCCCATGGGATCATCGCCGCCGAGCAGGCTGCCAGCGATGCAGCCCCGAATTGCACCAGTCAGGGATGTCATGGACGTGGATCAGCTGTTGTCGCCCATCGCGGCGCACTCGCCCTGTGGCGAGGATATGTCGTTTTCCACCGAGTTCGACCAGATCGCAGAGATGCGGCGCGCCGACGACCCCAGCCTCGATCAGGGCGCTTGGGTCACGGCGCTCAAGCAGGCCGATTGGCCGGGCGTTGTCCGCCAGTGCAGCGACTTGCTGCTCACCCGCACCAAAGACCTCCGCCTGGCACTGTGGCTGACCGAAGCCCTGGCGCTCAGCGAGAGGCACCGGGGTCTGGCCACCGGACTGGACCTGTGCGCAGCGCTTTGCCAGCAGCACTGGGCCGAACTGCACCCCAGGCCCGAACATGGCGACATGGAAGAGCGCATCGGCAACATCGCCTGGTTGCTGCAACGTCTGGTGGAACTGGCCCCCGCCCTGACGGTCACGCACAGCCGCAAAGGCGAACGCTTCAGCCTGCGTGACCTCGCGCACGCGCGCCTCCAAGACGCGAAAGCCGGCGATGCCCACAACACGTCGACCAGTGCCTCCTCAGCCGCCTCATACACCAATGCCGACAGCGGGACGCCATTGACCGCAGCGCGCTTCCGCCTGGCCCTGGCCGACACCCCCGCAGCCCAACTGCGCAGCACCTTCGCCGCCCAGCAGGACGCGCAAGCCGCCCTGCTCCGCTGGCAGGCGATCGTGGACGCGCATTTGGGACAGGACGGACCCAGCTTCGTGGCGGCGCGGGAAGCGTTGGCACAAGTCACGCACGAGCTTGGCCGCTTGTTGCGGGATGTGGGCGTCATGCCAGCCGTCGCAGGCAGCGCGACTGACGACAGCCTCGCATCACCCTCACAGGCTGTTTCGCCACATGCAGGCGGCAACCCAACAGCGCACAGCACCGATGTCGCCCACGCTGAACCGGCAGCCACCGCGCGTGAAGCATCCCTCGGGGGCGAGCTCGCAGGCATCCTGCGCCCCCCGCGAAACCGCACAGAGGCCCTGCAACAGTTGCGGGAGGTGGCCGCATTCTTCCGCCAGACCGAACCCCACAGCCCCGTGGCCTACCTGGCAGAAAAGGCCGTCAAGTGGGGCGACATGCCCCTGCACCAATGGCTGCAGGAGGTGGTCAAGGACAGCGGCGCCATGGGGCACCTCAACGAGTTGCTGGGCTTGCCAGGCGCCGAAGCCGATGTCCCTGAGCATGGGCTACGGTGACGCCTCGGAGCCCCCTCCAAGTCAAGCCCCGACGCGGAACTCGATGCGGCGGTTGCGGGCCCGGCCCTCTTCCGTGGCGTTGCTCGCCACCGGCTGGTCCGGCCCCATGCCGCTGGTGCTGAGGCTGTCCGCAGGGACGCCCTTCGCCGTCAGGTAGTCCTTGACCGCCTGGGCGCGTGCCAACGAGAGGCTGACGTTGGCTGGGCGCGCACCCAGGGCATCGGTGTGGCCGATCAAGGCGACAGACCGTCCACGCAACTGCAACAGGGCCACCGCCATTTCATTGAGGATCATCTGGCCTGCGGGCTTCAGCACCGCGCTGCCAGGCTCGAACTCGATGGTGCGGTTGGCCAGGGCCAGGTCCACCAGCGACTGCTCGCGGGCTGCGACGCGCAGGCCGTTGCGCACGCTGTAGGTGGGGTTCAGCGACTGCGCCATGTCGGCTGCCAATTGCTGGCGCTGCGCCTCGTTGCCAACCTCGCCTTGCAAGTGCACCGTTTGACCCTGCACGCTGAGCTGGCCGTGATGGACCTGTTTGAGGTTGGGCGACAGCAGCTTGCCCAGGTACTGAGACCACTGCGGCGGCGCCACGACGGTGCCGAGCGCGAGCTGGTCCACCACACGATCGGCGCCGTAGATCTCGCGCAAACGGCCCACCACGGCCACACGCGTGGCCTCGTCCGGCACAGTGCCCGACACGATCACCGGCTTGGGGGCGGTCGATGACACCTGCGCTTGTGCAGCCACGCTGGTCAAACCGGCCAGCAGCGTGAGCAGCGCCATCGGCGCGGTGATTGCAAGGCGGGGGCACCAGAGGCTGATTGTGTTCACGTCATGCTCCCAGAAAAACTTCCTGGCTTGTCCGCACTGCTTGCCACAGCGAGAGCTCAGGATCCGACAGATAGGTGGACAGTTTTCGCAGACCCACGTCTTGGGCCACTTCGGCTTCGACCCACTCGGCATGTGCCAGGCTCACGCCTTCTTGACCGGTACCCTGAGGGTCGATGACCGCCCCCAGCGTGCTGGCCGACGCCCCCTGGAAGCCCAGCAACAAGTGCGGTGGGCCGCGGTGCAAGTCCAGGAACAAGGCGAGCTCGACCTCATGGCGCTGGAAAAAACCCAGCACCAGGAGCATCCACCACGAAGCCACCAGCATTTGCCTCGCAGGGTCCGCTGCCAACGGCAAGCGCAGCAGCTTGCCCATGCGGCCTCCACCTTGCGTCAAGGCGGGCTGCAAGAGGAGGCCCAGCGCCAGCACGGCCTGTCGCAAGGACAAGGGGGTGCCGCTGGCTGCCAGCATCTGCTCGAGGCCAGAGACGGTGTGCGTGTCCAGGAAGTTGAGCAGCTCTGCGCGCGCGCGCTCGGCCGTCATGGCTTGCGGCTGCACGGCCTGAAGGCTGGCTTGCGCATCGACATGTTCGGTGGCCACGCGGGCGGCCCGTCCAGCGCGCGACAGCCCACCCCATGCAGCGGCCAGCATCATCGGGGCCAGCACCGCGGCATCGCGCGGTTGCGGCCATGCGAAGGTTGCGGCGGTGATGAATGGAAAGCGTCGACCAGAGCTGTCCTGGCTGGCCTGCCAATGCCCAGCCAAAGCCACGCGGCTGTCCGTGCTGAGGATGGCGAAGGGCAAGTCAGGTGCGGCGTCATAGACCAGCTTCCAACGGGGGTCAGCAGACAGCCGCTCCAGCGTGCGCGACTGCCATTGGTCCAGGTCGGCCACCAGGCTGGCGTGTTGTGTGCTGCGCACGAAATCGCCGCGGCATGGCAGCTTGCCGAAGTAGAGCAACTCGCCAGGGAGCTCAACCGATGGGTTCACTGCGCTCACCGTGTACCTCCTGCGGAAACCAAAGTGGCCGCAGGCGCCGCTGCCGACACCTTGGGCGGTACACCCGATGCGCTGGAGACTGGCGTGCCTGATTCATCGGACCCCGCCACAACCGCTGGCAGGGCCACGGCACGTCCTGCGTTGCCGCCAGACACAGCACCGCTGCCGCCCGCGGGGCCGGCAGTGCCAGTGCCCGATTCACCCGCAGACGGGGCGCCACTGTTGGAGATGATGCGCAACTGCACCGCCACGGCGAGATCGCCTTGTGGCCACTTCAGCTCGAACACCTGACCATCGACCTTGCGGCGCCGAGCGGCGTTGATCATCTTTTCCAAACCGAAGCGACCCGCCTCGCTGAAAAAGCCAACACCGCGGCCATCGAAGGTCACACCACTGATCTTCACGCCCGGCGCCCCCGGACCCGGCCACACGAAGGGCGTCCAATTGGACGCGCCCTGGCGGTAGCGGAGCACCTGGCCATCGATGTCCAAGGTGTACTCGGTGAGGCCCGGAGAGGGCAGCGGCAAGACCTGGAAGGTCGTTTGCACACCCGCCTGCGCGGCGTCGGCACCCGTCGCGCCAGCAGACACTGCCCCGCGTCCGGCCAATCCGCTCGCACCACCCAGTGGCGCCACCCAGCCACTCAGACCCGCCACGAAGTCCGGACGCAGGCGCACGCCCATCTCGGCCCAGGTGCGCGGACTCAGGGCATCGCCACGGCGCAGCACGAGCGCGCCCAGCGACTGCTCGACGAATTTGGCCACCGCCCCCTCGCTGCCGAACACCGCGGCCACTTCGGCCGGACTGGCCTCCAGGCTTGCACGTCGGTCATAAGGGTATTTGGTGGCCAGGGTGCGCTGGTAGGGCTCGTACACCAAGGCAGCCCAGTTGCGATTCAGTTCGGCCTCGGTGGGCCGCACCAGCACGGCAAAGGCCTGCATCAAGGGGCGCACCAGCAATGGCCGCAAAGCCGTGCGCGGCGCATCGCCCAAACCGGTCAGCAATTGCTCGTCGACCAGCTTGAGCGCCTCGGCCAACTCGCCCTGTCCTTCCAGCGTCTGCAGCATGAACTGTCGCGAAGCCGGGCCGGCATCGCCTTGGTTCTTCATCTGGTTGAAGCGAGTCCGCACGCCCGACAGCGATGCCAGGTAGGTCTGCGCCAAGGTGTTGCCGCCGTCGCGCGGTGTCATCAGCCGGTTGATGCCGGCAAACTTTTCGCCGATGGGGCCCATGGGCACGGCCAAGGCCTTGCCCAGGTCCACCTGCACACTGACGTTGGCCGGCGGCGCCCCCATGCCCAGCACGGTGCGCTTGAACCACTCAACGACCCCTGCCTGCCCCTGCGCCAGCTTGTCGTTGACCAAGCTGGGGTTGTCCCAGGCGGTTTGCTCATGCAGTGTGCGCAACAGCGTGGCCAGCGGCGAGCTGACGGGGTCGCCCAGACGGTTCATGCGCTGCACGGCCTGCTCGAAGCCGTTGAAATCCTGCACGCTCACGCCTTGGATGAACTTCTGCCAGGCCTGGGCATACTCGGTCTTGTAGAGCTGGGTCAAGGCTTTCTGGATTTGTTCAGGGCTGCCTTCGAGCGTGAGGTCATCGGATGTCGCCGTCTTGAGCACCCAGTCGGTGGACTGCAGGGTGTGCCGGGCCGCATCCTCGATGGCACCTCTGACGTGGCCATCCCATGCCTGGCGGGTGAAGGCGCCTGGCACCACCTGGCTGCCGGCCAGCACTTCGCGATCGCCGTCGCCCATCAGGCTGGCCACGGTCACGGCCGGGTAACGCGTGGCGGCACGGGCCTTGATGTCGGCATAGACACGCTCGCGCGCAGGCAAGCCCTTGACCACGCGGCGCAGGTTGTCGCGGGTCTGGTCGATGAGCGCCACATCCAGGTCCAACTGGGGAAAGGCCGGATCGCCCATGCGTGCCAAAGCGAAGGAAAGCACGCGCTCCGCATGTCGGATCATCGCCTCGCGCGGCAATCCACCGCGGTTGAGCTCCAGCCACTCGCGCCAGAAACGCGTGAGTTGGTCGCCCATGTGGCCTGGCTCGAGGCGGGCGCGTTCGCCCAGCATGAGGTAGGCCTTGAGTGCGTTGTAGGCCTCGCCCACATCGCGCGCAGAAGCGCTGGCGTAGGGCATGGCCGCATCGGCTTGCCCACCTGAGGCGCTGGCAGCCGGTGCCGCAGTCGCGTCCACGGCCGCGGCGGCGTCCGCCCCCCGCCCCTGAGGCAGCAGCTCGGCGGCGTGCGCATTGACTTCGGCCAGGTAAGCCTGCATGCCTTGGGCACTGGGCTGCAGCAACAGGGCTTGCAGGCCGTGGAAGTACTCTTCCTTCAGACGGCGCTCGATGGCATCGCCCTGGTAGAGGCCCAGGCCCAGCAACCAGGTGTGCTGCTCACGGGCTCGTTGCACCTGCTCCAGTCGGTCTTGCAAGATCTCCAGCGCCTCGAGGCGAGAGGCCAGGTCCACGCGCTTTTCCTGGACGCGCTGCGCGTTGAGGAGGTCGGCCTGAACGTGCGCCACCCACTCGCGGTTGCCCAGGTACGACCAGGTCCAACCCGCCAGCAAGGCACCCAGCAAGAGCATGCCCCCCGCGAAACTGGCCAGGCGCAGTCGCAGCTTGTTGCGACTCGTGTACTGCTGCACCAGTTGCTTGTCCGCGAAGATGACGCGCGAGAACAGCTCCTTGAGAAAGAAGCCGCTCTGCGAGTAAACGGTTGCGGCTGTGCCTGGTTGCAGTTGCAGACCAAACTGCTCGGCCACGCGGCGGCTGGCGCGGCTGGTGGACTGCCCTTCCTGAACCGCACTGGTGAAATAGAAGCCGCGGAAGATCGGGCGGAACTGGTAAGGGTTCTCTTCAAAGAGCGTGTGCAGGAAGGTGCGCAACGAGGGCTTGAGGGCGGCAAACTCCAGCGGAAAGGTCAGGACGCCAGGCGGCAGCTGCTCGCCGCGGTGCAAGGACATGCGCACCACCGAAGCGTCTTTCAAGCAGAT
>Ga0209617_10001459_pt1 | contig 11038 bp, 7 predicted proteins | sample LakEriepJuly2011_2_FD_187459 | JGI IMG/M metagenome (GOLD analysis project Ga0209617, IMG submission 187459) | Freshwater microbial communities from dead zone in Lake Erie, Canada - CCB epilimnion July 2011 (SPAdes) (version 2) | ecosystem: Environmental > Aquatic > Freshwater > Lentic >... | reverse complement strand
ACACTTCGCACTGTTTGCTCGTTCATCGGAGAAGCATTCGACGAGGCGTGCCTTGCTGGCGACAACGAGGCCAAATCACTTGCGGCGCGTATGCGCACCCCGAACAACATGGGAAGTTATGGAAAGGTTGGAGACTCGAGCATCGGTCGATGGAAGCGAGATCTCAACGATGCAGAGTTGCAAACCTGCATGCATCGAGGCGGACCACTCCTCCGAGCGCTCGGATACTGGGACGGTCAGAGTTTGACGAGAGCATGAAACGCTCGCCGAACTCCGCGTGCATCACGCGGTTTGCTGCGAGACGCTTGTACACAGACGGCCGACTGACCGCCGTGACGTCGCGAAACAGCGCCACACCCGAGCTGAACGTCCGTTGCATGACGCGCGATCCGCGCGAATCTCTGCAAACTCTCACTCATCACGCGCGCTGCGCGTAATTCGTTTCGATCCAGTTTCGGTACGAACCGTCCATGACTGCGCGCCACCACGATTCATGCGCGAGATACCAAGCGATGGTCTTCGCAAGGCCGGTCTCGAACGTCTCATGCGGACGGTAGCCGAGCTCTGCGCGCGCTTTCCGCGGATCAATCGCGTATCGACGATCGTGGCCCGGACGATCCTTCACATACGTCACAAGCGACCAGCATGGCTTGCCGTGGGCTGCTGGAGAATCGGGGAATCGTGCTGCGAGCGATGCATCGGCCGCGAATGCCGCGTCGATCGCTGACGTGAGTCGCTGGACGATCTCGAGGTTCGGCCGCTCGTTCTCGCCGCCGATGTTGTACACCTCGCCGATACGCCCCTTCTCAAGCGCCAGTTCAATACCACGGCAATGGTCATCCACGTGCAGCCAGTCGCGCACGTTCATGCCGTCGCCATAGATTGGAAGCGGCTTTCCGTGCAGGCAATTCACGATCATCAGCGGAATGAGCTTCTCAGGGAACTGGAACGGCCCGTAATTGTTCGAGCAGTTCGTTGTCGTCACATCGAGATGAAACGTGTGGTGATACGCGCGCACCAAGTGATCGCTCGCGGCCTTGCTCGCCGAGTATGGAGAGTTCGGCTGATACTGATTGGTTTCCGCGAATGGCGGGTCAGTCGGCGAAAGTGAACCGTAGACCTCATCGGTCGAGACATGGTGGAACCGGTGCGGTATTCCGCTGCCCGCGAGCCACACCGCACGCGCCGCTTTGAGGAGCGAGTGCGTTCCGTTCACGTTCGCGTCGATGAACGCGTCAGGTCCCGAGATCGATCGGTCCACGTGACTTTCGGCGGCGAAGTGCACAATCGTTGCGATTGCATGCTCACGCAACAAACGCTCGACAAGCGCGGTATCGCGAATGTCGCCGTGCACAAACTCGATGCGCGATGGATCGCAGCCTACGAGGTTTGCGCGGTTCCCGGCGTACGTCAGCGCGTCCAGCACAACCATGCGATCGGTTGCCGCGGTCGAGAGTCGATGACGGATGAAGTTCGCACCGATGAATCCGGCGCCGCCCGTAACGAGGATGGTCTTGTGCTGGCTCATGCTGCTCTCGAGGGGTCCAATGGCTCTCTGTTCACATATCGATCTGTTCAGGTCACGGTGTACTCACGTATCGGCGATTCGGACAGAAATCTCTAGCAGCGGACCGTCCTCGATGGACTCCACTCACCTCGGGAGTTCCATCCGCGACAAAACCTCGCGGAGCTCTTCGCGCCAATGCCGCGCCGGGCCGATCAACGCCCACGTCGCATCCTTCGAGAGGATGCTCATCGCAGGTCGACGCGCCGGCGTCGGATAGTCGGCCGTTCGAATGGGTGTGACACGGGCTCGGCCAATCTTTGCTGCGCCAAGCGCTGCCGCTTCGTCACGAATGGCAACAGCGAAGTCATACCAACTCGCAACGCCTGCGTCGGTCCAGTGATGATTGCCTGTTGCGCCCGCGTCGACCAAACTCCAAAGTGCACGCGCGAGACCGTTTGCGCTCGTTGGGGTTCCAACTTGATCGGAAACCACGCGTACTTCGTCGCGCTCATGCATCAATCGCAGCATGGTCGCGACGAAATTCTTTCCATGGTGTGCGTACACCCACGCCGTTCGTACGACGAGGGCATCCGGTGCGCGAAGTGCCGCCAACTCACCGTCGCGTTTCGTACGACCGTAGACCGACGCCGGAGCCGTTGGATGGTCGGGCTGGTACGGCAGCGGCGAGAGCCCATCGAAGACGTAATCGGTCGAGACATGGACGAGCCTTGCGCCCGACACGCTTGCGGCTTCCGCGAGAAAGCCAACCGCAAGATGATTCACCCGATCCGCAGCCGCAGACTCTTTTTCCGCAAGATCGACGGCCGTAAACGCCGCGGCGTTGAAAATCACCTCTGGCGAAACTTCATGCATCACACGAAGGACAGCGTCACGGTCGCAGATATCAAGTTGGGATTGGTCGAGTGCAACGATCTCAACGCCATCGGCTGCGGTTGCCACGAGTTCGCGCGCCAACTGCCCGCCCATGCCGGTGACGAACACCTTTCGCAGCGGTCGCGCGTGCGACGAGTGTTGCGATGAAGGACGCGAAACAGAACTCATGCGAACGTCTCCGCCGTCAGCCAGGTGGCTGCTTTCGTGCGGTCCTTCTCGGAAAGCTGTACACCCTCAACTCCGCCGACGAGTTCGAGTGGCCACTGGATACCAACCGTCGCATCGTTCCACGCGAGGGTTCGATCGAACTGCGGCGCGTAGAACTCTGTGCACTTGTACGCGAAGTCTGCTTCGTCAGAAATCACCAGAAAGCCATGCGCAAATCCCGGCGGAATCCACAGCGCGCGCTTGTTTTCTTCGCTCAAAACGCGCCCCACGTGCCGCCCGAACGTTGGGCTTGATCGCCGCAAATCAACCGCGACATCAAACACCGCGCCGCGCGTTACTCGAACGAGCTTGCCCTGTGGCTGCTGAATCTGATAGTGCAGCCCACGAAGAATGCCACGTCGCGAGCGCGACCAGTTGTCCTGCACAAACGCCGACGGTATGCCCGCCTCGCGATAGACCCGCTCGTTCCAGGTCTCGAGAAAGAAACCACGCTCATCACCAAATACCTTTGGCGCGAGTTCAAGAACATCGGGAATCTCTGTTGCAATCACGTCCATGGGAAAGTCGCTTGCTGTCGTACTTCAGTCGCGATGCTTCAGCATTTGCAACAGGTACTGTCCATATTGGCTCTTCCCGATTTCGTTACCGAGTTTTTCGAGTTGAGCATCATCAATCCAACCGTTGCGCCAACAGATCTCTTCCGGGCACGCGATACGTAGTCCTTGCCGCGCCTCAAGAGTCTGCACAAACTGGGCCGCCTGTAAGAGCGTGTCAAACGTCCCGGTATCAAGCCAGGCACTGCCACGACCGAGGAGTTCAACCTCAAGATCGCCACGCTCGAGATACGCTTGGTTGACGCTCGTGATTTCAAGCTCACCACGCCACGAAGGCTTCACAGCCTTGGCAATCTCCACCACGTCGGTGTCGTAGAAATACAGCCCCGTCACCGCGTAGTTTGACTTCGGTTGCTTGGGCTTCTCCTCAATCGACTTGGCGCGCTTTTGCGCGTCGAACTCCACGACGCCGTACGCCTCGGGATTCGCCACGTGATACGCGAACACCGTCGCGCCCTTCTTTTGTACCGAGATCTCCTTCAGGCGCCGCTGCAACTCGGTGCCGTAAAAGATGTTGTCACCGAGGACGAGCGCGCTTGGTCGACCGCCAACGAAACTCTCGCCGATGATGAACGCTTGCGCGAGACCTTCGGGCTTCGGCTGTACCGCGAATTGAAGGTTGATGCCCCACGCGCTTCCGTCACCGAGCAACGCATGGAACATCGGCGCGTCGTGCGGCGTGGTGATCACGAGAATGTCGCGAATTCCCGCGAGCAACAGTGTGCTCAACGGGTAATAGATCATCGGCTTGTCGTACACCGGCAGCAGCTGCTTGCTCGGTCCCTTCGTGATCGGATGAAGGCGTGTGCCACTACCGCCTGCGAGAATGATTCCACGTCGATCGCTCATGATGCTCCTCCACTGCCGGACTGGACTTGATCGGCTGCCTGACGAACTTTTGCGGCGCGCTCCATCATCACGCGAGAGACAAAGCCTCTTCGTGCGATCAGCGAGTCAAACTCTGCAAGCGCGCTATTGACTCCCGAACGGTCGCCGGCGGCGAGATTTGCTTCCGCCAATCCGACGACGCGATAGAGCGGATCAGGGTTCGCCTCGACCGCGCGTTGCGCGTCATCGATCGCCCCACTCGCCAACAGCGCGCGAAGCAGCGTGTCTTGCGCTTCACGTGAAGTTGGCATGAGCGCTGTAACGCAACGCGCCAAATCAACTGCTTTCTTGGGATCCATTTCGCGCGAGATCAGGTATCCCGCAAGATTGTTCATGGCGACAATCGCGACGGGTGACGACTCAAATCGTCCGCGCGCTGCTGGATCGTTCTGAAGTGCAACTGCCAACGCCGCGAGATCCGTCGAACGACCACCCAAAGCCGGGTCGATGATCGCCTCGTACCTCGAAATGGCGTCATCCGATCGCTGCGCGGCCGCGAGATCAGCAGCAAGGAGTTCCTTCGGAACCCCACGATCCGACAGTCGATTGAGGTACTGCTCCGCCAGCTCGCACGCCTTGCTCTCGCCCTGCCGACAGCACTCCGTCCAGACCGCGACGCATCCATGTGCATCGGCCGCACCGATGAAATCGGCAAGCACGCGAACGGCTTCGACCGTCGCCGACGTTGGGAGCGATTGTGCTGCTTCCAGCCACGGTGTCGTCACAGAGAGCCGACGCGCTTGGGGAAGCGCCGCAAGTTTGGCGGGCAGCGTTTCAGCCTTCCCGGCGAGCACGTTGGAAGTGACGAAGAGCGCGAGTGCATCGAGTGAACCCGGATTTGCAACAATCGCCGCAATATGTGGCTCGAGGTAGGAGGCACTTCGTGCCGGATCTCGACGAATGATCTCGATCAATGCAAGTGCTGAGTCCGATGCGACGAGGTCCGCACCGGCCATGCGCTGCCATGCCGATGCTGCCGCAGCCGCGTCATCGATTCTCCCGGCCTCCACCGACATCAGCACTGCAAGTTCCGCAGTGGATTCATCGTTTGGGAGTCTCGAAAGCGCCATCAAGGCGAGACGCGCGGCCTCTTCAACTTGCCCCGCAGCCGCATAGAACTGCGACGCAAGCCTCCAAACGAGCGCAGATCCCGAGTAGCGAACGGTGAGATCGCGCGCATCACGAAGGTCCTCTGGTTCAGGACGAATCTCTCCACTCGATGTCGTCGCACCATCGAGGAGCGCGACCGCCGCCACAAGATCGGGACGGCTCGCGCGCGCGCCGTCGAGTGCGCGACGGAGCGACGAGCGTCCGCTCTCCGAAAGGTCACCCGTCAAAACAGCAGCGGCAACCGGCAGAACCATGGGATGGTCTGGCGAAGCTTCGATGGCGGCGACAAGAAGCGTGCGCGCTTCCTCGAGTTGCTGTGAACGCGCCAAGACGCGCGCAAGGAGAAGGTCGGCGTTTGCGCCGGGCGCACGTTCCCGAGCGCGCCGCGCGAGCTCTTCGGCCCTCTTCAAATCACCGAACGACAACTCGATCTCAGCTTGAAGTTCCTCAATCCGAGGGTCGTTCTTCACAGCGGCCGATTCGGCGAGCAGCTTTCGCGCGTCTTCGAGTCGTCCGCTCGATGCCAGGAGGAGCGCAAGTTCACGTCTTGCAAGCGCTCCATCGTCTTGCGCAGCGAGTGTGCGCAACTCAGCTTCAGCCTCTTCGAACTTGCCCGCACGAATCTTCGTGCGCAAGAATGCCAATTGATCGATCGCGTTGTTCGTCGTCTTGCTCAACTGCGCGCGCAGTGCCGCCGCCTCGTCAAACTCGCCGAGCGTTTCGCGCATCGAAGCGGTTGCTCTCACACCTGCAACGTTGTCACCCATGAGACGCGCGTAGGTGTCAATCGCCACGCTCGCCGCCGCATAGTCACCAGTTTGTTGGAGTACACGCACGAGGTCTGGGTAGAGCTCCGCGTTTCCTGGCTGCAACTGAACAGCACGACTGAGAAGCGCCGCTGCCCGACGAAGATCTGGTTGTGCATCAATCTCAAGAAGCCGCGCGAGCGTTGTAAGAACGCGCACTGAATCGGGTGTTCGACGTTCTGCATCGGCGAGTGCCGCAAGCGACCCCGCAATACGAGCCTGATCGTTCGGATAGAAGATCAGATTCATGGTCGCTTCCGCAACCAAAGCGCGCTGCGAGTTCGCACCAAGCGCATCCCGCAGAATCCCCACCGCATCGCCGACCAATTTCGCATTCTCTGCTGCGACGGCAGATTCGTTCGACCAAACCTCGGGCTGTGAAAGCACGAAGGATGCACCGTCGATACTCGGATCCTTCTTCAGTTCCTCGGCAATCCACGCCACCGAGCCATCACTCGGTGCATCAAAAGCGCGGCGTGCGCGAGCGAGTCGGAGTACGTCCGCTTCGGACGCGCCCGCTTCCGATTTCGAAAGCAGATTCCGAGCTTCTTCGCGTCGGCCAAGTTCGTTCAATCGAGTGGCGAGTTGGATCGCCGTCGACGCGCGGCATGGCAATTCTGCCGCTCGAATAAGCACTGCTTGAACGGTGTCGGGACGAGCGCGTTCGACCGCAGGCAGCAGCGAGAGAATCGTCTCGCCATCCGACGCCGCCGCGAGTTGTTCGTCGATGATGGTCGCAGCGCGCTCGCGACTTCCTCGACGCGAGAACACTTCGGCGACGATCGGGCCGAGTTCGCGCGGACGCCCCATGGCCGTCCAATACTCAAGAAGTGCTTCGGGAGAATCTGAACCAAGCGCACCAAACACGCGCGAAGGAACAAATCCTGCTTGGAGCGCGCTCGACCAAGCTTCGAGGATAGCGGCCGCGACAGCGCCGTCTGACTGATATCGCAGACCAAGGTCGCGCGCGATCGCAAGCGCATCCGGGACACGACCCATGGTCGCACACGCTCGCACAGCACGAAGTCCAACCGGTTGACTCCGACGTCCCGACTGATCGAACGCGTCGACGAGGACGCTCAACGCCGCATCAAACTCTCCTGCTTCGATCAGCAAATCAGAAACGAGAATCGCAACGAGAGGATCTCGTGTCGTTGACTGCACACTCTGTTCGATTGCCTCGATGCGCGACCGTCTTGAACCTGAACCCAGCGCAATCGGCGCTGCGACGAGAAAATCACGAGAGTCCACCCCGTCAGACTTCAAGCCTTCGAGAACACGGGTTGCCTCCGCAAGGTCCCCCGCGAGATACGCAGCCCCGATCCGAAGACGCTGCATGGCTGCATCGTTCCGATCCGTTGTCGAGAGCTTCGTCCGAAGTTCCGCGATGCGTCCCGCGTGAAGAAGCCTCTCACCCTCAATCTCGACCACTTCGCTCGGATCCGCGAGTCGACCGGACGCGGCAACGAGTGCACGCTCAATCCGATCGCTCATGCCGGTTGACTCAAGCCCGTCAAGCAACGCTGCCAAGAGCCGCGCATCGCTGACACCTCGATCGGACAGAGCTGCGTAAATCTCGCGCGCTTCCGCCGTTCGACCCATCGCCCGCAGAATGTCGGCACGCAGCACCAAAAGTCCATCTTGCTCTGGTTTCTCCGCGAGCCACTTTTCAACGAGCTGCAAGCGACCTTCCGCGTCGGCACCGGAAGCCGCGAGGCATTGCAGGTGAACCGCGCGCCATCGAATCTGATCGGGCTGCAACGCTTCGAGCTCTTCCGCGACGCGCATCGCGTCCGACCATCGCCCCTGCGCTGCGCGCGTCTCAAGGAGCGCCTCGCGCGGGCGCACCGCCGATTGATCAATCAAAAGAATCCGCTCGGCGATACTCTCAATCTGATCCACGTACCCGAGGAGAATGGCACACTCCAATTGACCGTCGAGCGCAGTGCGATTCCCTGGATCCATCGACTCCGCTTTGGAGAACATGCCCAGGGCGATCTTGAGGTGGCGAAGTCCTTGTTCAGGGACGGCGCGGCGCGCTTGGGCAAGCGCCAGGAGCACTTCAAGGTCCTCGCCTCCTCGCGACGCGATGGAGAGCGGCGCGAGAGACTCCTTGAACTGCCCCGCTGCAAACTTCTCGAGTCCAAGTGCGCGGTTCTCCGCGACCTGTGATGCCCGGTACCAATTTCGTGCAACAGCCCCGCCAGCAATCAGCACCGACAGTGAGCCCACAACGGTTCCCGACAGAACGAGCCTGCGCTTGGTTCTACGATTCAAAGCAAAAGTCCTTACCGTCGTTCCTTCTCTTGGAGCCGCCACGCCGACAAGCGGCGGCCCAGTTCACTTTCGTCGCAGTATATTGACGACGGTCATGACACAGAGCCACGCGTCGAACAGCGGGCCCATGCGTTCGACATACTCGATGTCGTACTGAATCCACTCCTGGAAATCTTTCCCCTCTGCGCGGGTCCGTTTCACCTGCCAATTCCCCGTGATACCCGGACGCACGGACAAACGGATCTCGCGCCACGCAGGGCAAAACTGATTCTCGTTTTCTGGGCTTGGGCGCGGACCGACAATGCTCATGTCCCCGATGAGCACGTTCCAGAATTGTGGGAACTCGTCGAGTTGGAGCTTGCGCAGCCACTTGCCGACGCGCGTGACGCGCGGGTCGTCCTTGATGTTCACTTGAGGGCCATCGCAAAGGTTCTGCTTTCGCAACTCCGCAACGAGCGCCTCGGCATTTCGTCGCATTGTTCGGAACTTCCAGCAGCGGAAAGTTCCGCCGCCCTTTGTTTGCCGCTTATGACCGAAAAACACCGGGAAACCATCGTCAATCACAACGGCGATCGCGCAGACGAGCAAGATCGGAAACGTGAGAAGCAACACCGTGGCACTGCCCACAACATCGATCGCCCGCTTCACAGGCGTGTACCAACCTGCAGGCTCTGTGTCCGATTGCGACACGCTCTGCGCATCCTCCGAGAAGAGCTCTTCGATCGGCCGGATGACCGTTGGGGAAATGTGGTCTGAATCCCAGAGCGCGGTCGGTCCGATGCTCACACGTCCTTCCGGAACCGCGTGACCAATCCACACAGGTGCGATGAGGCGCGACGTTGATGGAATCTGCGTTCCCTCAAGTCCGAACACGCCATTCTCGAGTTCTCGAATGCCGTGAATCACGTGGTCAGGATGTGCCCAATCTCGGACGAGCGAGCGCACGAGACCTTCACGTCCTGGCTGCACGGAGAGATCAAACCTTTCTCCCTCGCACTCGGTACTGTCGAGCCGAAGTTTGCGATTCCTGCGGATGGATGAGAACGCCTCCGCGGACGTGCGTGCTTGAGCCCACGAACGAGCATCCTCGACTCGAACCCCAAGCAACACCTGACCCGCGAAACTGCGGTCGGCTCCGTATCGCCGCTCGATCTTGACCACACTTCCGCGGGCATCCTGCACGATGCGCTCCGAGTACGCCGGAGCCTCACGCTCGACGATGCGCAACCGAGTGATGTGTGCCTGATTCCAGAGCAGCGACTCTGCGATACGGCGCAAATCGAAGGTGACAGCTTGGTCTTTCTCGAGCAACAGATAGAGGTCAGCGCCCCGCTGCGGCTCTTTCTGACTTCCGAGCTGAACACACGCGACACCGTGCGATGCCCAGTAGGCCTCGTGAAGTGCATTGCAATCGAGCCCCCAAAGTCGCGGCTCTTCGTTCGTCCCCACAACACGCTCTTGTCGCGACTCATCTTGTCGCGAAGAATCTTGTCGCGAAGAATCTTGGCGCGACGCCTGATGATCACGCGACTCCACGTGCTCCGCAGAGAGCGTCACATCTTGGACATCACTGGAATTGAGAGGAGAACTTTGCATCTTGCTCGCCGTGAATTCGCAATGCCTCAATGACTCATCCGTCAACCGCCCTTGGCATCTCCCAAGAGCGGATGCGAAGACGCGGGAGCGTTGCTTCCAGAAAGTGCACGCGCGACCTCTGCAGACATCTTCGAAATCGATCCGTACCTTCGGCAATCGTCCGCATCTGCGTAGTTGAGCACGAGGCCGAGATAGTCGATGCCTGCGTCCGTCAATTCCTTGACCGACTCTGGCAGTCGAGAACGCGATCGACCGCGGCGAATGACCATGACGGCCCCGTCGCAACTCGATGCCACCGGGATCGCCTCAACACTCGCAGTCACGGGGCCACTGTCGACGATGATGACGTCGAATTGATCTCGCAACGTTCGCAACAAGCGGCGAAGCGCGCCGATCTGAAGATTGCTTGCATTGAATGAGATGTCGGCACCCACAGGAAGCAACGAAAGTTGCTCTCCAACGCTGACAACTTCACTTCCAAGCGAACCTCTGCGAAGAACTTCACAGACACCCGGGGAATGCAGGTGCTTGAACTGATGACTCAACGCGCGACCGATGAAGTCGCAGTCCACAAGAATCGTTCGGTGACCGCTCTCGGCGTAACTCCACGCCAACGCGACCGCAACCGTGGTCTTACCGTCGCCTTGGAACGGACTCGTCACCATGATGGCGTAGCCCGCACCAACATCTTGGCGGCGAGACTCGATCTTGTTTCGCACTCGGTGCACGCAGTTCGACGCAAGCTCACGCGCCGACGCGTCATTCCTTGCCTCGGACATATCAGGCAAGACACCAAGCCAACGACCTGACTTCGAATCGCGCTGCAACTGTGCCACTCGGTATGCCCGCGGATCGACGGAACCAAGCAGGAAGAACGCTGCGAAAGCCGCAATGAATCCGCCTCCCAAGCCAACGGCCGCGAGCTGCACACGCTTGTCCGACTCGGGCGCGCCACGCCGCGAAGCACCTTCGACGATCGTGACACGTCCACGACGAATGCTCTCCGCTTCGCGATCAAGCTCACGCAAACGTTCACCCAATCGACCAAGTTCCGCCTGCTCCGCCGCGATGTCACGGTCAATCTTCAGAACGCGCATGGCAACCTGATTGGCACGCTCAATACCTTCACCAACGACACGCTTCTCCGCGAGCAACTCCTGTCGCTCGCGTTCGAGTGC
>Ga0209617_10001458_pt1 | contig 11045 bp, 7 predicted proteins | sample LakEriepJuly2011_2_FD_187459 | JGI IMG/M metagenome (GOLD analysis project Ga0209617, IMG submission 187459) | Freshwater microbial communities from dead zone in Lake Erie, Canada - CCB epilimnion July 2011 (SPAdes) (version 2) | ecosystem: Environmental > Aquatic > Freshwater > Lentic >... | reverse complement strand
CGCCTTGGCCTTGGCAGGCGCGGTGGTGGTGTCTGGTTTTGTCGCTTTGACGCTGACACCCATGATGTGCACAAAGTTTTTGCGCCACAACCCCAAACCCAACTTGTTTGACCGCTCGATGGAGCGACTGCTTACATCAGTTTCCAACGGCTATGGCAATTCGCTGCGCTGGATCATCACGCGACGCTTCCAGCCCGGCCCGAATGCCGGACTCGCCGGCATGCTGACATCTTGGGTGTTGCAAGTGCGCTGGCTGGTGCTAATTGGCATGGGTCTGATTGCCGTGGCGATCAGCATGATTGCACCTACTATCAAGCAAGAGCTGTCGCCCATGGAAGACCGGGGCGTGATCCTGGCCAACATCAATTCGCCAGACGGCTCCACCCTGGCCTACACCGACCGCTACGCCCGGGCGATGGAGAAAATGGGTCAACCTTTTAAGGAGTTTGACCGTATTTTTGTCAGCGCCGGCAATCCTACGGTGGCCCAGGCCACGATGATTTACCGCACCGTGGATTGGGAAGACCGCAAGCGCACCACCATGGAGATGGCGCGCGAGTTGCAGCCTAAATTTGCTTCACTGGCGGGTATCACTGCGTTCCCGATCACACCACCTTCTTTGGGCCAGGGTTTCCGGGAGCGGCCTGTCAACTTCGTGATCCAGACCTCTGACAGCTACCAGAACCTTAACTTGGCAGTGCGCCAGATGTTGGATGAGATCGCTAAAAACCCCGGCATCGTTTCGCCGGACGTTGATCTGCGCTTGAACAAGCCTGAGCTGCGCATTGACATCGACCGCGCCAAAGCTGCCGAGCTGGGCGTTAATGTCGATGTGGTGGCCAGGGCCATTGAAACATTGCTGGGCGGGCGCAACGTGACCCGCTACAAGCGCGACGCAGAGCAGTTTGATGTGATCGTGCAGACACAGGCCAGCAACCGCAACACCCCCGATGACATTGACCGCATTTATGTGCGTGGACGCGGTGACGCCATGATTCCGCTGGGCGCTCTGGTCAAGGTACGTGAAACCGTTTCGCCGCGTGAGCTCAATCACTTCGGTCAGCGACGCTCTGCCACCATCACGGCCAATCTGGCCGGCGATTATTCTTTGGGTGAAGCGCTTAAGTTTTTAGATCAGACGGCTGCCAAGGTGCTCAAAAGCGGCTACACCACCGAGCTCAACGGTACGTCGCGCGAGTTCAAAAAATCGCAAGGCGCTTTGATCATTGTTTTTGGTCTGGCGCTGGTGTTTATTTTCCTGGTGCTCGCAGCCCAGTTTGAGAGCTTCATTGACCCGCTGGTGATCATGTTGTCGGTGCCGCTGTCCATGATCGGTGCCCTGTTAGCCCTCAAGTGGAGTGGCGGCTCGCTCAATGTGTATTCGCAGATCGGCCTGATCACCCTGGTCGGATTGATTACCAAACATGGCATCTTGATTGTCGAGTTCGCCAATCAGCTTCGCGAGCAGGGCATGACCATGATTGATGCCGTTGTTAAAGCAGCTTCACAGCGCCTTCGTCCCATCATGATGACCACCGGTGCCATGGTACTGGGGGCCTTGCCGCTGGCGCTGGCCACAGGTGCCGGTGCCGAGTCGCGCATGCAAATCGGCTGGGTGATTGTGGGTGGCATGTCGCTGGGTACTGTGCTGACCGTGTTTGTGGTGCCCACCATGTACACCTTGTTTGCCCGCAAGAAAGTACCTGGTGCCAGCAAGCGCGAGGCGCATGAGAGCCCGGTTGCCGGCGAGCATGGCCACGGCATCGCGCCGGAGATCATCGCCAAATAAAGACGGGCTGTGTGTGAGCTGGCGGCGCTTAAATGGCGCCGTCAAACATCATCACGTCAACCAGATCGCCCGCAGCCACATGGCCTTGCCCGTGGTGCAGAACGATCAGGCCATTGGCCTCGGTCATGGAGCTGAGCACGCCGGAGCCCTGGTTGCCGGTCGTCCTGACCTGCAGGGATCCGTCGGCAGCACTTGAGACCCAGCCGCGCTGGTACTCGGTTCTGCCGGCTTTTTTGCGCAGCGCTTCCTGGCTGTGGGCCTTCAGAAGCGGGGCGGCCTTGTCGGTGCAGCCCATCATTTGCAGCAGCGCTGGCCGCACAAAAGCCAAAAATGTGACCATCACCGCCACCGGATTGCCGGGCAGGCCAAAGAGCACCGCGCCAAGCTCTGCACCCGGACTGGCCGCGATACGACCCACCGCCATGGGCCGGCCCGGCCGCATCGCAATGCGCCAGAAAGCCACATCGCCCAGTTTTTTCATCATGGCTTTGGTGTAGTCAGCCTCGCCAACGCTCACGCCGCCACTGGTGATGATGGCGTCAGCTTGGGCCGCCGCCCTGCGAAATGCCGCTTCGAGCTCGTCCGGGTTGTCTTTGACGACGCCCATGTCAATCACTTCGCAGCCTAAGCGCCTAAGTAAACCAAAGACGGTGTAACGGTTGCTGTCGTAGATGGCACCCTCACGGGGGGCTTGGCCGAGCGAGAGTATTTCGTCACCGGTTGAAAAGTAGGCCACGCGCAGCGCTCTAAAGCATGGCAGCGTGGCCAAGCCCAGGGATGCAGCCAGACCCAGCCGGGCCGGCGTGATCATTTGGCCGCGCCTGAGGGCGGGGTGGCCCAGGGCCACATCTTCACCGCGCAAGCGCCGGTTGTCGCCGGCTGCCAGAAGACCCGGAGCAATAACAATGTGCTCGATATTGCCATCAGCAAAGCTGACCATTTCTTGCGGAACCACGGTGTCAAAGCCAGCCGGCATGATGGCGCCGGTCATGATCTTGACGCACTCGCCGATGCCGGCCTTGCCTGCCCAGGCTTTGCCTGCAAATGCAGTGCCCACCACCCGCAGCTGCAGTGCTTTGCCGGCTTGTAGTTGGCTGCCGTCAAAGGCATAGCCGTCCATGGCCGAGTTGTCATGCGGCGGCACATTCAGCGGCGAAATCACATCATGGGCCAGCACCCGGCCCAGAGCCTCAAACAAGCCCAGCGACTGTGATTCGTGCACCGGTGTGACCAGGCGCGCCAAAAAATCGAGCACGCCCTCAGCCGGCAGGGCTTGCGGGTCATAGCCTTGCAGTTCGGCGGCGATCTGGGCAATGGTTTTCATGGCTTGGCTGTGCAGTTGGCGCTTGGACCTTAGCGCTTTTCCAGCTGATGCAGCTCGGCCAGCGTGTTGGCATTGAAAAATGCCTTCGGGTCATCGCCTGGCATGTCAAAGGGCACCAGCGCAGTCTTGTGCAGGGCTGTCCAAGCGTCGATTTTACGGCCGCCACCTTGAGTGAAACGGACCAAGCTCTCCAACATGACTGAACGCATCAGGCAAAACACCGGCTGCGGGCGCAACTGTCCGTCCTCCTCGCGCGCCGCTGCCATGGCGATCTCGGCGTCTTCAGTTTCCAGCGCTGAGGCCAGCCGGGCCACGAGGTCGAGTGGGAACATGGGCGTGTCGCAGGGCACTGTCACTATAAACGCGGTTTCCGCGCGCTCCAGGCCGGTCAGAAAACCGGCCAGCGGCCCGGCAAAATCGCCCAGGCTGGCGGCATCCGGCCAGACCGGCACGCCAAAGGATTCGTAAGCGGCCAGGTTGCGGTTGGCATTGATCAGCAACTCGCCCACCTGCGCGCTCAGGCGCAACTGGGTGTGCAGCGCCAGTGGCACGCTGTTGAAGTTTTGCAGGCCCTTGTCAGCCCCACCCATGCGGGAACCGCGGCCGCCGGCAAGGATGACGCCGGTGATGTCAGAGATGTCGATCATGAGGGGCAGTCAAAAGTCGGGGATGGATCCCTGCCTGCGCAGGGATGACGGTGGGTAGGCAGGGATGGCGTTTTTGTCGTCATTCCCGCGAAGGCGGGAATCCATCCCATGGCTGCGCTTGAACACGCGTTCACGTTCAGCCACCGATGTAACTCATCTCAACGCGTTTCAGGCCTTCGCCTGGCATCGTGTCGGCGGGCAGGGCGGCGCGCAACTCAGAATAGCGATCGCCCCGGTTTTGCCAGATGTTCGCGACAGCACCGGCGATTTGGGCGTCCGAAAAATCGCCGCGCAGCAGTGCCCGCAGGTCGTGACCCTGGCTGGCGAAAAGGCATAAAAACAGCTTGCCCTCGGTTGACAGGCGGGCGCGGTTGCATTCACCGCAAAACGCTTGCGTGACGCTGCTGATGACGCCGACTTCTCCGGCGCCGTCGGCATAGCGCCAGCGTTCGGCGGTCTCGCCCGGGTAATTGGGGTCGATGGCTGAAAGCGGAAATTCGGCCTGCAGGCGCTCGATGACCTGCGCCGACGGCAGCACCTCGTCCATGCGCCAGCCGTTGGTAGCGCCCACGTCCATGTACTCGATGAAACGCAGAACCACGCCCGAGTTGCGGAAGTGGCGCGCCATGGGCAGGATTTCAGCGTCGTTGGTGCCGCGCTTGACGACCATGTTGACCTTGATGGGCGCCAGGCCCACGCGCTGTGCTTCTTCAATGCCCTTGAGCACATCGGCCACCGGAAAGTCCACGTCATTCATGCGCCTGAACACAGTGTCGTCCAGCCCGTCCAGGCTGACGGTGATGCGTTGCAGGCCGGCGTCTTTCAGGCTTTGGGCTTTTTTAGCCAGCAGCGATGCGTTGGTGGTGAGCGTGATGTCCAGGGGCTGACCGCCCGGCGTCTGAATTTTTGCCAACATCCCGATCAGCACTTCCAGGTGCTTGCGCAGCAGCGGTTCGCCACCGGTCAGGCGGATTTTTTCGACGCCGTGGGCGACAAACACCTTGGCCAGGCGGGTGATTTCTTCAAAGCTCAGCAGCGAGCTTTGCGGCAAAAACGCGTAGTCCTTGTCAAAGACCTCGCGCGGCATGCAGTAGCTGCAGCGGAAGTTGCAGCGGTCGGTCACGCTGATGCGCAGGTCACGCAGCGGCCTGGCCAGTGTGTCGGCCAGCAGGCCCGTGGGCGTGAGCAGTTCAGCCGGAACCAAGGGCACACGGCTGGCGTAGCGGATGTCAGCGAGGGGAATGATTTTGTCTGTCATGCATGTCTCAATGGACTGAATTTACCGCATCCCGTGCCAGCCCCAGGCCTTAAGCGCAGCGCGCACCGTCGACTTCTATACAAACACCGCTGATGAAAGCCGCCTCGTCACTGGCCAGGTAAAGCGCTGCATTGGCCACGTCCAGAGCCGTCGAAAAGCGTCCCAGCGGGATGCTGGACAAAAAGCGGGCGCGGCGGGCCTCGCCCTCAGCGCCTTCCATGCTGCCGCCGGCAAAATCGGCAGACAGGCCCGTCTCAGGGTTGAACACCGGGTTGATGCAGTTAACGCGAATCTGGTCCGGCCCCAACTCGGCGGCGAGTGACTTGCTGGTGATGATGACCGCGCCCTTGGAGCCGTTGTACCAGGTCAGGCCGGGACGCGGACGCACGCCGGCAGTCGATGCGATGTTGATCAAGCTGCCGCCACCCTGCGCGCGAAACACCGGCACGGCATGCAGGGTAGACAGGTAAATGCTTTTGACATTGACGGCATAGCAGCGGTCAAAATCGGCTTCGCTGACATCGAGCGCGGGTTGGTTGCGGTGCGTCCAGCCGGCGTTATTGACCATCACATCCAGCCGGCCGTACTGCGCCACGGCGTGCGCGACCAGCGCTTTGACCTGAGCGCTTTGTGTCACATCGGCCGCAAAAAAAGAAGCCTGCCCTCCGGCGCTCACGATGCTGCTTACCACCCGCTGGCCCTGTCCGGCGTCAATGTCGTTGACCACCACCTTGGCGCCTTCCTGCGCCAGGCGCAGCGCGATGCCTTCGCCAATGCCGCTGCCGGCGCCTGTGACGATGATGGATTTATTGAGCAGCCGCATGGGTGTGTCCTGGGTTTGAAATGAGAATAAAAAAAGCGTTCAGTGCAGCCGACAGTCTGCAGTCGTGCTTAAAGGCCACCGTTTTGAGCGTGGTGAATCCGTGCAAGGCTTCAAATCCTTTTTCGCGCCCGTAGCCGGATGATTTGACACCGCCAAAAGGCAGCTCAACGCCGCCACCGGCACCGTAGTTGTTGATGAAGACCTGCCCGCTGCGCACACGCTTGGCCATGCGGAACTGGCGTGCGCCGTCGCGTGTCCAGACGCCCGCCACCAGGCCGAAGGGCGTGGCGTTGGCCATCTCCACCGCCTCGTCTTCACCCCTGAAGCGCATGGCGCACAGCACCGGGCCAAAAATTTCTTCTTGTGCCAGCCGGTGCCTCACCGGCACATCGCGCAGCAGGGTGGGTGCCTGGTAAAAGCCGGCTTCGGGTGCCTCGTCAACCACCCGGCCTTGCGCCACCATCGGGATGCCGGCCAGCTGCGCATCGCTTAAAAAATCCCAGACGCGTTGCTGCTGGCTCTGGCGGATCAGCGGCCCTAAGTCCAGGTCCATGGCGGCCGGGCCCACCCGCAGGCGCGCAAAGGCCGTGCCCAGGCGCGCTAGCAGCGGCTCGTAAATGCTTTCTTCCACCAGCAGGCGTGAGCCGGCCGAGCAGGTTTGGCCGGCGTTTTGCACGATGGCGTTGACAAAGGTCGGCAGCGCCGCATCCAGGTCCGCGTCCGCAAAAACGATCTGCGGGCTTTTGCCACCCAGCTCCAGCGTCACCGGGCAATGCCGCTCGGCCGCGACCTGCTGGATCAAAGTGCCCACGCCCGGGCTGCCGGTGAAGCTGATGTGGTCTATGCCGGGATGCCGGGCCAGCGCATCGCCAACCTCATGGCCGTAACCCGTGACGATGTTGATCGCCCCCGGCGGAAAACCGGCCTCAGCGGCCAGCTCGGCCACACGCAGCAGCGACAGGCAGGCGTCCTCGGCAGGCTTGACCACGCAGACATTGCCGGCCGCCAGGGCGCCGCCCACGCTGCGCCCGAAAATTTGCATCGGGTAATTCCACGGAATGATGTGGCCAGTCACCCCGTGCGGCTCGTGCCAGGTCAGCACGCTGAAGCCGTTTTGGTAGGGAATGGTCTGGCCGTGCAATTTGTCACAGGCCCCAGCGTAAAACTCAAAGTAGCGCGCCAGCGCATGGGCATCGGCGCGAGCCTGCTGGGTCGGTTTGCCGCAGTCGCGTTGCTCGATGGCGGCCAGTTCTTCGGCATGCTCGGTGATTTTGCGCGACAGCTGCATCAGCAGGCGACCACGCTCGGCGGCACTCAGCTGGCGCCAGTGGCGCTGCAGGCAGTCTTGCGCAGCGCGCACAGCGTCGTCGATGTCTGTGGCATTACTGCGCTGAATCTGCTCAAAAACCTGCCCGTCGGACGGGTCAAGCATGGGAATCAGCAAGTCGCTGCAGGAGACTTGCGCTGTGTTGGCGATGTAATTCAGTTGCATGGGTGTATTTTGCGCTCTTCGCACGCCCCAAGCCGGGGGTGCTGGCCAGCTTCTGGCTGCCAATCAAGCCATGTATTTGCAAAGTATTAACATGTCGGGTAACAACTTTAGGCCATGGCGCGCTGCGCCTGGCCAACTTTTCAACCCAACGCCTCTGTAAGCACATGAAAACCCTTCAATCCATCAAAGCCCGTACCGGCGAAGCATTTGGCGCTCCGCTTCCAGCCTCCACCGAAGCCCAGGTCGACGCCGCCGCTGAAGCTGCCGCTGCCACCTTCGGCGACTGGTCTGCCAGCGCCGGCAGCGTGCGTGCAGCCTTGCTGCGCGGCCTGGCGAGCGCCCTTGAAGCTGACCGCGAAGGCCTGGTTCCGCTGGCCGACGAAGAAACAGCCCTCGGTCCGGTGCGCCTGAATGGTGAGCTGGACCGCACGGCATTTCAGTTGCGCCGTTTTGCGGACATGGCCGAACGTGGCGAGGCCTTCAAGTTCACTGACGACCCGGCTGTGGCTGGCGGCCCGCCAGTCGGCCACCCGGCCATGGTGCGTGTGCGCGTGCCCCTGGGTCCGGTGGCCATGTTCTCGGCCAGTAATTTTCCCTTCGCTTTTTCCGTGCTCGGCGGCGACACAGCCTCGGCGCTGGCGGCCGGTTGCCCGGTCGTTATCAAGGCGCATTCGGGGCACCTGCATTTGTCCAACCGCGTTTTTGGTCTGATCCAGCAAGTGCTCAAAGCGCAAGGTTTGCCGGCGGGCCTGATAGGCATGATCCAGGGCGGCGGCTCAGACGTCGGCGTGCGCCTGGTGCAGCACCCGGCCATCGCTGCAGGCGCTTTCACCGGCTCGACCCGTGGCGGCGCTGCCTTGCAAGCTGTGGCCAATGCACGGCCGCGGCCCATCCCTTTTTACGGCGAGCTCGGCTCTGTCAACCCCGTGGTGGCGCTGCCCGGCATCCTGGCTGCACGCGGCGCTGAATTGGCGGCGACGCTGGCCGGTTCTATTTCCCTTGGCTGCGGTCAGTTCTGCACCAGTCCCGGTGTGATCGTGCTGCTCAAAGACGCGGCCAGCGACGCGTTTGTGGCGCAATTACAAAGCGCCCTGGCTGCACAAAAGCCGCACGCCATGTTGACCCCCGCCATGCGCAGCGCTTTTGATGCGGGCGTGGCGCACATGATCAAGGCCGGCGTCACGACATTGCTGCATGAAGACGGCAGCGCTGAAGCACCGCGCCCCTTTCTGGCTGAAGTCTCCGCACGGGAGTTCATTGCCAAGACGGCCTTGCACGATGAAGTTTTCGGCCCGGCCAGTCTGATCGTGCGCGCCGCTCATGTGGCTGAAGCGCTGGATGTTTTACGCGCTGTGGGCGGCAGCCTCACAGTCACGCTGTGGGGTGTAGAAACAGAAAGCGCCGAAGCGCGTCAATTGGTTCGTCATGCCACCCAGATCGCAGGCCGGGTCTTGTTTGCCGGTGTGCCAACCGGCGTGGCTGTGACGGCCGCTCAGCAACATGGTGGCCCCTGGCCGTCATCCACACAGCCTATGACCACCTCGGTCGGGGATGCCGCCATCGACCGCTTTTTGCGCCCGGTGGCCCTGCAAGATGCGCCGGCCTGGCTGCTGCATCGCCAAGGCCAGGCCTGCTAAGACGCTGTAGTCCTTCAGACAAAGGTACTGAGCAAAAGTACTGAGGCTTGCCCCATGCCTTGAAACAGGGGGCAAGCTAGTGGCGGCTTATTGCGATTTGATGCCGGCCGTTTTGATGACTTTGGTCCAGAGTATTTCTTCGCTCTTGACGAATTCTGTGTAGTGCTTGGAGCCTTGGGTGGGCACCACAAAACCGTTGGACTCCATGCGCTGCTTGATAGCCGGCGAGAGCATGGCTTGAGACATTGCAGCTTCGAGCTTGTCAACCACCGCCTGGGGTGTGCCTTTGGGCACTGAAAGGCCGGACCAGGACAGCGCTTCAAAACCTTTGTAGCCCGACTCGGCCACGGTGGGCACATCGGGGTACAGCGGGTTACGCTGAGCGCTGCTGACGGCCAGTGCGCGCAGTTTGCCGGCCTTGACGTGTTGCAAGGCAACGTCCTGGTTGATGAACATCAGCTTGATGGTGCCGCCCAGCATGTCCGTCATCATCGGGCCGCCGCCCCGGTAAGGAATACCCAGCATGAAGATGCCGGCGGTCTGCTTGAACTGCTCCATCGCCATATGACCTGAGGCCGCGGGCGTGTAACCGTAGTCCAATTTGCCGGGGTTTTTCTTGGCGAAATCGACCAGGTCCTTCAGTGTTTTGAAGGGTGTTTCCGGATGCACCACCAGTACATTCGGGCCGGAGTGAATTTGCGAAATGTGAACAAAGTCCGTGTTGGAGTTGTACTTGGGCTTGGGATCCAATCCATGGGCCACGGCGTTCTGTCCCACGCCGGTCATCACGATCGTGTAACCGTCAGGTGTTGCCTTGAGTGCGCGCTCGGTACCGATGACGCCGCCGGCGCCACCGATGTTTTCGACCACAAAGGGCTGTTTGAGGATCTTGCCGAGTTCTTCGGCGGCCATGCGACCCATGATGTCGCTGGTACCACCCGGCGGAAACGGCACGATGAACTTGACCGGCTTGGTCGGGTAGTCGGACTGGGCCAGCACAGACAGCGGCAATGCAGCACCAAGGCTGGCAATCACTGAGAGACTGATGAGGGTTCTGCGAATCATGGTGTGTCTCCTTGTATTGATAAACCCATGTCAGACACGATGCTCAATCAGCTGGCAAGCTGACGCATCACGCTGATCAGGTCTGACTTGCCCTCGAAACCAATTCCTGGCAACGGCGGCAAGTCAACGTAGCCATTTTGCACCTTGACACCATCGGGAAAACCCCCGAAGGGTTGGAACAGGTCCGGGTAGCTCTCGTTGCCACCCAGACCCAGTCCGGCGGCAATCGCCAGGGACATCTGGTGGCCGCCGTGCGGAATGCAGCGTGCGGGTGACCAGCCGTTCTCCTTGAGCATGTCCAGCGTGCGCAGGTATTCGACCAGGCCGTAGCTCAGGGCGCAGTCAAACTGCAGCCAGTCGCGGTCAGGACGCATGCCGCCGTGACGTATCAGGTTGCGGGCGTCCTGCATCGAGAACAGGTTTTCGCCTGTGGCCATAGAGCCCTGGTAGACCTCGCCGAGTTTGGCTTGCAGCTCGTAGTCAAGCGGGTCGCCGGCTTCTTCGTACCAGAACAGCGGGTATTGCGACATCGCGCGGCCGTAGGCAATGGCCGTGGGCAGGTCAAAGCGGCCGTTGGCGTCTACGGCCAGGTGCTGGCCGGGGCCGAGGATATTGAGCACCGATTCGATGCGCTCACAGTCGTCGGCCAGCGAAGCGCCGCCGATCTTCATTTTGACCACCGAGTAGCCGCGTTCGAGGTAACTGGTCATCTCGCGTTGCAACTGCTCAATGCCTTTGCCGGGGTAGTAATAACCACCGGCCGCGTAAACAAAAACACGCGGGTTGGGCGTGCCCTTGCCATAGCGTTCGGCCAGCAGCTGAAACAGCGGCTTGCCTTCGATCTTGGCCACCGCGTCCCACACCGCCATGTCGATGGTGCCGACGGCGACCGAGCGCTCACCGTGACCGCCCGGTTTTTCGTTGGTCATCATGCGGGTCCAGATCTTGTGCGGATCCAGGTTGTCGCCGGTGTCGTTCAACAAGGATTCTGGCGGCGCCTCCAGAATCCT
>Ga0209617_10001457_pt1 | contig 11046 bp, 10 predicted proteins | sample LakEriepJuly2011_2_FD_187459 | JGI IMG/M metagenome (GOLD analysis project Ga0209617, IMG submission 187459) | Freshwater microbial communities from dead zone in Lake Erie, Canada - CCB epilimnion July 2011 (SPAdes) (version 2) | ecosystem: Environmental > Aquatic > Freshwater > Lentic >... | reverse complement strand
AGTCACATCCGCGCTCGACGTAACTGTGCAGGCATCTGTTGTGAAAATGCTGGCAAGCGTGCAAGTTGCAACGGGAATGTCAATGGTGATTGTGTCGCACGATATTGCGCTGATTGCGTCATTTGCCGACAGGCTAATTGTGTTGAGAAATGGCCAGGTCGTCGAACAGGGTTCTGTTGGCGACGTAATTGACTCTCCGTCAGATCCGTACACGCAACATTTAGTGAAATTGGCTAAAACAAATAGCTTCTGATTTGAGCTAGAAATTAAGCGGAATATCCGGCAGCAATTACTGCTTCTTTTACTGCGTCGAGGTTGAACGCAGAATCAGATTCGATGACAGCGATTCCTTCGGATAGCTTCACATTCACACTGCTTACTCCAGCAACTTTGGAGATCGCTTCAGTCACGTGTCGCACACAGTGGTCGCATGTCATTCCTGAAACTGCTAATTGTGTTTGGGTCATGCGCTAAGGGTATCTATTTCTACGAGCGATGTGTTGCTAATGCGGCGAAACCGAATGCAAGCGAAGTGGCTACTGCCAACCAGAGTTGGTAAGGCAGAAAAGCAAAACCAAGAACTGGAGATGCACGAAAGGCGAGGACGAGAAGCGGGATCGTAAATACGGTTGCAAGCACGAGTGCGAAACCAGCTGCAAGAAGCGAGTGCGACTGGAAAAACAGTCTTGCCCAGGAAAGCGCGGCAATCACACTCAGTGCGAGAGAGACGAGCCAAACCACTTGGTTTGTGTTTGACAGGCGGCTTGCGACGAGCCATGTAGCAACTACAAGCATTGCAAAGTTGTACGGCCAGATGATTCCGAACACGCTGCTGGGTGGCTGCCAAGCAAGGCGAGGAAGCGAGCGATACCACTCTGCATCAGTGGCCACCATACGACCAGATCCGATTGCGTAAATGGCAACAATGACGGTTCCGAGAACTCCCACAAGGTTTCGACTCATGTTCAAGTGTGGCACGCAGCGATTAGCCGTTTTTGTGGTCGTCAAACCATTCGCGGGCAGCAGCCAGAATCTGTGGCTCGGTAAGAGCCGGAACGTTTACGTCGAGCGCAGCAACTACCTTTTCCGCAGTCTTTGGCTGGTGACGCTCCAGGTGCTGAATCAATCGCAACATTGAGTTCGACTTTCCTTTGCCATGACCGACAAGGAGGATCTGTCCGGCTGGAGCCAACGCTGCTGCAACGCCTTCCAAATAGGGATGTTCGAAGCGATTCGTTTCGTGGCCGTGGCTTGTTTGCTCTTGGCGAACGTGATGATGCACATGCTCTGCAGCAGGTCGTGCAACAACCTCGGGCTTGTCTCCACGTTGTGCATCGGTTGCCCAAATGCGAGTTTCAGTGTGAGTTACTGCTGCTACGACGAGTTTTCCGGTGATGTCCATGTGGTGTCACCATACGCCTATTTGGCGCAATGCAATAATCAGTCAAAACCGATAAACGAGGCAACCTTGTCGTTGGGCGAGCGGCGTGATTTCACGTCGTTGGCCACAAACGAATCGTCTGGGTAGCCCATTGCAACACAGGTCATAATCACTTGGTCTTCAGGAATGTTCGCGTTTTCACGCACCACTGAAGACTGCATAATGCCTTGACCGTTAATGACGGAACCGATTCCTTTAGACCAAGCGGCAAGTACAAGCCCGTAAGTTGCAGCACCACAGTCAAAATGGGCGATGGTGTCATCGGCAAGTGCTTTGTCAACGGTGATCACGATAGAAACGGGTGCGTCAAACTGGCGGAAGCCACGCATGACCCAGTCCATTCGACGTTCTTTGTCGTCCCGCGCAATCCCCATTGCTTCGAAAAGCTGCACCGCAATTTCAATTTGTCGTTCACGGTGTGGTCCCTCGTAGCCATGGTTCAACTTGATTTCGCGATCAACCGATGAACCAGCCATCATCTTTTCGGTGTTGCCCTTGCGAATGCGTTCCAGTGGTTCGCCGGTAAGTACGTGGAAGTGCCAAGGTTGAGTATTCATTGACGATGGCGCGTGCTTGGCAATATGAATAATCTCTTCAAGAATCTCACGTGGAATTGGGTCGGTTTTGTAACCACGAATGCTGCGACGGTCTTGGGCAATTTGTTCGTAGTCCATAGGGGAAGCCTAGAAGTGATCCTGCACGAGCAACGAACTATGGTTTCGCTATGACTGACACTGCGCCGCAACGACTCATCGACCATATGCGCGGGGTTCGTTACGGCGAAGTGCTCGCCATGTTCTTGCGTGACACTGGTCTTGAGGCCGAGGTGTATGGCACCCAAATGTTGAATGATTGCCCACAGGAGTTGTGGGAAACATTGAATGCAGACGAGATTGCCAAAGACATGGGTGCAGTATTCGTGAAGCTAAACGGCCCTCGTTATTGGCTGCTTGATGGATTGGGTTCAAAGGTTGCTGTGGTGGACCCTGTGTTTAAGGATTTCAACGGAATTCAAATGCGTCGGATAGCGACTATTCCAATTGGCGCAGATTTTGCAGCCGGCCCATACACGATTCGCAATGTGAACCGCGGCGCTGTGTTCTTCTTTGACGCTGGGAAAACTGTGTATGAATTGGTCGACCCAGACGGTCGTGCGTTGATTATGCAAGCACGCTGTGTTGGTGTCGACCCAAACATGGCTGAAGAGTCGTTGGCAACCCTTGGCGAGCGCCTTGCACTTCCAGAAGGCTGGTCGTATCGCACACGGGTGCTGGAAACCGAGTTAGTTGTTGACACCAGCACAACGTTGGCCACAGTGGTGCAAGACGAATTCGAAAATACCTACACGCTCCCGTACTAGAAAACTAGAACGACAGGATGTTGCCAATTTCAGGTGGCATTTTTCCGGCAACTAATTGTGAGTAGGTTTCACTCACCGCGTCTGCGCCTCGCGAGTGTTCAATTCGCAGCCATTCTTTTGAACCTTCAATAAATGTGTTGAGTGCAGTTTCGAGTCGAATGTTCAGCTCCGCACGACCCCATTCTTTACTGCGCTTTGAAATTTGGCTTGGGGCAAAGAAGAACTGTGGTTTTGGCCCCGGTGTATCCACTCGGTGACTGGTTTGATCCCAGTGCGTTGCACCAATGCTGCAGGAATACTTCAGTAATTCACCAAAATGTGTGTGAACAGAAGCAACGATCTCTGGGTTGCCCGCCATATCAACGATCACGGTTTGGATAGATGGGTCTAGCGAAGAAATCTCGCTATACGTAACAACGTCGTGATATTCACCAGTGCTATTTACGAAGTCAACGTTTGCATCTGAAGTGAGGCCAATAACGCGCATCGTTGAATTTGTGCGTAAGCAATGGGCGAGTGCGATGGAAGTTTTGCTGGATGCACTGGTGATCACCACCTGTGTTGCTTCAAAAAAGTTCTGTTCGCGCAGAAAGTCTTCTGCAAGAAATGAGGTCATGAATAGGCCTCGAAAAATGAGCATGGCGTTGTCATTTTCGCCTTCAACATCTGAAACCTTGTCAAATGCGCGATACGCCATGGCATGTTTTTCGCGGTGAGTTCCCACATCAATAAAGCCGCCACTGGACGTTTGTGCTTGCACAATGTGTTCGTTGCCAACGGGGAAGAAACCGAAATACCTTCCGCCTACCGCAATGTCTGGGTTTGCTGATTCGCTCACAATTCCGTAACCCATTGCAGGCAGCCGACCCCAACCGACTTCAGCAGGGAAGAAACCCCAGTAATCCAAGAAATCTCCACCAAGTGCGTAACTGATGTTGTTTGAAGTCAACGCAAACCGTTCAAGTGTTAAACGCACCTCACCAGGCTCAAGCGCAACAGGTTCACACACCTCCATTCGAAATTTTCGAATATCGGAGCGATCTATTTCGAGGTAAGTCACCTCGCCATTATTGCCTTACGGCGTGAGTAATACGCGACCGAAGGCCTTGCGGTCTTCGATGTAGCGATGAGCTGCTGCTGCTTCCGACAATGGGAAAGTCTTATCGATCACTACGTCGAGTTCCTTCTTGGCAATACGACCAAGTAAATTTTCAATCAGTGCGTGCGTGCGGCCTGGGTTCATACCCATTTCGGCACCCAAGAACACACCAGTGATGGTGGCGTTCTTCTGCATAATTGGCCATACCTCTGGTGGACGCTCCTCGCGACCTGCACGACCAACCCAGCTAATACGACCGCGGTAGGCGAGTGAAGCAATGCTGCTTTCAAGCGTTGCACCACCAACTGAATCGAGAACCAAGTTCACGCCAGCACCATTGGTCAGTTCCATGACGGTTTTTGCACAATCAACTTTCGTGTAATTGATTCCGTGGTCAAGGCCGTACTTCTTCAATTTCTCTAGGCGCTCATCGCTTGACGAAGTGGCAATCACCGTTGCACCTGCGGCCTTGGCAAGTTGAATTGCTGCAATTCCTACGCCACTTGCGCCTGCCTGAATAAGCACAGTTTCGCCGGCCTTCAAGTGTCCAAACTCGAACAAACAATCGTCTGCAGTTCCAAATTCAATTGGCACTCCCGCGGCTTCTTGCAATGACAAACCATTTGGAATTGCCCAAGCTGAAACTGCCCACGGGCAAATCACTTCTGCGTGTGAACCAAAACCCATGGTGGCAACAACTGCTTGACCAGGTGTGAATCCTTTTGTGTTTGCGCCAACTTCGCGCACGGTTCCTGAAGCTTGGTAGCCAACAATGTGTGGCTTTGAAGCAAGTGCTCCACCCAAACGATTGAGCGTGTCGCCACCTTGAATGGCAATTGCAGCAACGTCAATGAGGAGTCCGTCGGCGAACAATGTTGGCTCTGCAACATCTTCGTACTTCAAGACTTCGGGTGCACCAGTTTCGTAATAGACAGCAGCTTTCATTGTGCTGACGCTAACTGCGAAGAGTTCCGTAAATACAAAAGACCCGCCCTTTCGGGCGGGTCTTTCAACTTCTTAGAAAGAAAATTACTTCTTCTTCTTTTTTACAACTTTCTTAGGAGCTGCTTTTTTCGGAGCTGGCTTCTTAGGAGCTGCAGCCTTTTTTGGTGCTGGTTTTGCAACTGGCGCCATTGGCTTTGTGTTCAATTTCGGAGCTGGAGAAACACCAAGTGCGATGTCCTTGAAGCCCTTAAGTGCGGTGATCTTTGCAACTGTCTTTGCCTTGATCTGAATCGTCTCACCCGTGGCCGGGTTACGACCTTGGCGTGCTGGACGCTTGATCTTGGCGAACTTTGCAAAGCCCGAGAGGTTCACGATTTCACCCTTGGCAACAGTTGCCAGGATTACGTCGATCGTTCCTTCGACAGTCGACGTTGCCGTCTTCTTGTCTACGCCAGTGTGAAGTGCTACTGCTTGAATGAGGTCACGTTTTTTCATAATCAAAAATGTATAGCAATTGCGTGGCTCGATAGTGGATAGTGCCGTTTTCAGGGCACTTTTGCACTACCAGGGATAACCTGTCCGCCATGACATCTCTGTTTGACCCCGTTTTGCTTGCTCGTGGGCCAGCCCTTCCTAACCGATTCATGCTGTCGCCACTCACTAATCACCAAAGCAATGCAGATGGCACCCTGTCTGATGGTGAGCACAAATGGCTTGAAATGCGTGCAACTGGTGGGTTTGGGCTGGTTATGACCTGTGCCTCACACGTGCAACAGGTGGGCCAGGGTTTCCCTGGACAGTTGGGTTGCTTTGGTGATCAACACCTCGACGGCCTCAAGCGAATCGCCGACACCATCCGCGCAGCCGGGAAGGTTTCATATGTTCAGTTGCACCACGCGGGCAATCGCTCACCGAAGGAACTCATTGGCGAGGCACCGGTGTGCCCTTCAGATGATGCTGAAACGGGCGCGCGAGAACTGACTCATGCAGAAGTTGAGCAACTGATTGCCGACTTTATTGCTGCTGCTGTTCGTTGCGACAAAGCGGGTTTTGATGGCGTTGAACTTCACGGCGCACATGGTTACATCATTTGTCAGTTTCTCTCCAGCGACATCAACAAGCGCACCGATGAATTTGGTGGGTCGCTCGAAAACCGTGCTCGCGTGTTGATGCGCATTGTGGAAATGGTGCGCGAACAGTGCAGGCCAGATCTGCAACTTGCTGTTCGGCTCTCGCCAGAGCGTTTCGGCATGTTGGTGGATGAAATTCGCGAAGTATTTGCCTGGCTAGTCGCCAGCGGCAAAGTCGATCTAATCGACATGTCGCTGTGGGACGTATTTAAGGAAGCACACGAACCAGAGCATGCGGGCAAGCAATTGCTCGACCTATTCACATCCATTCCGCGAGGCAACGTAAAACTTGCCGTTGCTGGAAAAATTGCAACTCCGCAAGACGCTCAAAAGGTGATTGATTTAGGCGCAGACATCGCCACGTTGGGGCGCGGCGCAATCTTGCACCACGACTTCCCAAACAAAACAAAAGCCGATCCACACTTCACACCGCGAACACTGCCCGTGGCAGCCGAGGTGTTGCGTTCCGAAGGGCTTTCAGAGCCCTTCGTGAACTACATGAAGGTATGGACCGGCTTTGTTAGTGAGTAATTAACTACGAACGAAGTCGATCGTTCTTTGGGTCGAACAATGGTTCTGCGCCAACAGTGACTGTTGAGCGCTTGCCAAAGATTTCAACTTCCAACTTGGTGCCTGCTGCTTCAAATTCTGGGAACACATAACCAAGAGCAACGCTCTGGTTCAGTGTGAAGCTCCAGCCGCCTGAAGTAGCAATACCAACACGCTTGTCGCCGCTGAAAATGCTGGCGCAGAACGGAACGTCTGCATCGCCATCAACATCCAGTGTCATTGGCACGAATCGATACTTCGACCCATTCTTCTTTTCTTCAACGAGTGCTGCTTTGCCCACGAACTCTTTGTTCATGTCAACGAAGCGATCAAGTGAAGCATCGAATGGGGAGAATCCAATTTCAAGGTCACCCTTCCAACCGCGGTAGCACTTGTCGAGACGAAGGCTGTCTACTGCGTAGATACCCATGTCGCGAATGCCATGCTTTTCGCCTGCTGCTGAAATTTGGTCATACAACGCAACCATTTGGTTGTTTGCTGCGTGCAATTCCCAACCAAGTTCACCTACGTAGTTCACGCGTAGTGCAAGAACTGTGCCAACTGAGGTTTCAATCAACTTGTGTGACAACCATGGGAAGTCAGCGTTCTCCAGTGAAGTAGTGGTTACCTTCGACAGCACTTCGCGTGCCTGTGGTCCTACCAAGATGAGTGAGCCGTAATCCTTGGTGACGTTCTTAATGGTGACACTGCCATCTGTTGGCATTGCCATTTCCAAAACGTCGAGGTCGTGCCACTCCGAGCTTGCTGCGCCAACGAGGTAGAACTTGTCTTCTGCCAAGCGGGCAACGGTGAGTTCGCTGAGCAACTTGCCGTCTGGCAACAGTGCGTAGCTGAGGCTTAGGCGGCCAACCTTTGGCAACTTGGTGCAAATGAGGTTGTCAAGGAAGGCAAATGCGCCTGGTCCTGCAACTTCAATTTTGGTGAAGCCTGGAAGGTCGAGCAGTGCAACCGAGTTACGAGCTGCATGACATTCTTCGGCAACAACTTTGCGCCATCCGTTTTTGCGGAAGAACGACAAGGTGTGATCGGTAACTTCGCCCTTCGGATCGAAATACGTCGGACGTTCCCAACCACCACGAGCACCAAATGCTGCGCCTTTTGCCTTCAATTTGTCGTACAACGGCGACATATATGAAGGACGGCCTGCAGGACGCTCTTCGAATGGGAAGCCCATTGCATATTCGTTTTGGTACACCTCGAGCGCGCGGTCAATGGTGTACTGCGTTGTTGCGTACTCCTTGAAACGACGACGATCAATTCCCCAAATGTCGAACTCCGGACGACCATTCAACATCCACTCTGCAATTGCTTTTCCTGCACCGCCACCTTGAGCGATACCGAAACTGAATGTGTTGCAATGGAAGAAGTTGCGCAGACCGCGTTCCGGTCCGAGGTATGGGTTGCCGTCTGGTGCGTACGGAATTGGTCCGTTCACAACACGTGCAATTCCTGCTTCTGCAATCAATGGCACACGCTCACCGGCATCAAGAATTTGTGGTTCCAAACGCTCGAGTTCTGCTGGCCACAACTTTCCTGCGAAGTCGTCAGGAATTCCGTCAAGCCACATTGCAGTTGACTGCCACTCGTATGGTCCGAGAATGTAACTGTGACGCTCCTGGCGCAAGTAGTACGAAGTGTCTACGTCGCGGAGCAGTGGAAGTGGCTTTGACAGTGCAGCAAGTTCTGGAATTTCTTCCGTTACAAGGTACTGGTGAGCCATGGTCATGATTGGCAAGTGGCGACCAAGCAGCGCCATCACCTCGCCTGCGCGATAACCAGCAGCGTTCAACACCATTTCGCATTCAATGGTTGCTTTGTCGGTGGTCACGATCCATTCATGGTTTGGCTTTTGCTCAAGACCAATGACCCGTTCGTGACGACGAATCTCTGCACCAAGCGCACGTGCAGCACGAGCGAGAGCTTGTGTTACTTGCGATGGGTCAATGTCGCCGTCTAGTGGGTCCCACAATGCGCCAACAAGGTCGTGTGTTTCAACGAATGGATACACCTGTTGCAACTCTGAAGGAGTAAGAACGTCGTACTCCATGCCGTTTGCGCGTGCCATCGACTTCACATGCTTGAACTCGGCCATGCGTTCTTCGCTGTGTGCAAGACGCACTGAACCAGTGCGGTGGTAGTTAATAGGGAAGTCAGGGTCTTTGGCTAGTTCGGTGTACAACTCAGCGGTGTACTTCTGTACCTTCATGACGCTCCAGCTACCAGAGAACGTTGGTACGTTGCCGGCTGCGTGCCAGGTGGAGCCTTCGGTCAACTCATCGCGCTCAAGCAGCAGCACGTCGGTGCAGCCCATCTTGGCTAGGTGGTACAGGGCGCTTACGCCCGCAATGCCGCCTCCGATAATGACAATCCGTGCGCGCTCACTCATATATGTGTCCCCGATTTCGTCAGTTCAGGCCCGAGTCCGAGCCGGCCAGTGCGTGATATATCTCGCCGTGACATACTAGACAAGCAATTATTCGATGCCAATTTGAGCCAGTCCGTTTGAGGAGTTTTCGTGTCAAATCTGCCAAGTAGCGCCAAGGTAGTCATCGTTGGCGGCGGAATTGTTGGTTGCAGCATTGCCTATCACCTCGCCAAGCGCGGTGAAACCGATGTGTTGCTTCTCGAGCGCAAGCAGCTCACTTCAGGAACCACATGGCACGCAGCGGGTCTTGTTGGACAGTTGCGCGCAACACAAAACCTCACACGTCTTGCGCAGTACACCACCAACCTGTTTGCAACGCTTGAAGAAGAAACTGGTCAAGCAACTGGTTTCCAACAGCGCGGTTCTGTTGCCATTGCAACAAATGAAGAGCGATTTGAAGAGTTGAAGCGCGGTGCGTCAATGGCGCGAGTGTTCGGTTTGCCAGTGAACATCATCACTCCTGCAGATGTGAAAGAACTTGTTCCACTTGCTCGCGTAGACGACTTGGTTGGTGCTGTGCACTTGCCTGGCGACGGAGTGGTGAACCCAATTGACGTAACGCAAGCACTTGCAAAGGGTGCGCGTGCGCACGGAGTGCGCATTGTTGAAAACGTAAAAGTAGACCGCATCGTTGTTGAAAACGGTCGCGCAGTTGGTGTTGAAGTTGAAGGACAAATTATTCGCGCAGAAGCTGTAGTGAATGCTGCGGGAATGTGGGCGCGTGAACTTGGCGGTCAAGTTGGTGCAACAGTGCCATTGCATGCAGCCGAGCACTTCTACATTGTGACCGAAGCAGTTGAAGGAATTTCGCCAACCATGCCGGTGTTGCGCGACCAAGATGGTTCGGGTTACTTCAAAGAAGATGCAGGCAAGTTGTTGGTGGGTTGGTTTGAACCAGTTGCTAAGCCATGGGGCATGAAGGGAATTTCAGAAGAATTCTCGTTCACTTCGCTTCCTGAAGACTTCGAACACATTGCACCACTTATTGAGAACGCAACTCACCGTATGAATCTGTTGGAACAAACCGGAATTCGTTTGTTCTTCAACGGACCAGAGTCGTTTACGCCAGACGATCGTTACTTGCTCGGTGAACAACCAGAAGTAAAAGGTCTGTTCGTTGCGGCAGGTTTCAACTCCATTGGTATCCAGTCATCTGGTGGCGCAGGCAAAGTGCTTGCCGACTGGATCGTTGATGGTCGTCCGCCAATGGACTTGTGGGACGTCGATGTTCGTCGCGTCATGCCATTCCAAAGCAACAAGAACTACTTGCACGACCGCACGGTTGAATCGCTTGGTTTGTTGTACGCAATGCACTGGCCATTCCGTCAACCAGAAACCGCACGAGGCGTGCGTCGTTCGCCATTCCACGACCGTTTGACAGCAAAAGGTGCATGTTTTGGTGAAGTCGCTGGTTGGGAACGCACCAACTGGTTTGCTCCTGCAGGCGTAAAAGCCGAATACGAATACACATACGGTCGCCCGAACTGGTTTGAGTATTCGGCAGAAGAGTGCCGCGCAACTCGCGAAGCAGTTGCCATGTTCGATCAGTCGTCATTTGGCAAGTTCGTGCTCAAAGGCCCAGATGCCGAAAAGATCATCAACCGCGTGTCGGCAAATGACATGTCGGTGCCTGTTGGCAAGTTGGTGTACACGCAGTGGTTGAACGAGCGCGGCGGCATTGAAGCCGACCTCACCGTTACTCGCGAATCCCAAGACCGCTACTTGGTGGTTACCGCAGCAGCAACACAAATTCGCGACTACATCTACTTGAAAGACCAAATTGGCAAAGATGAGCGTGCAGTAGTTATCGACGTTACGTCTGCTTCGGCAGTGCTCAGCATCATGGGTCCGAACTCGCGCGCATTACTGCAGTCGCTCACCACAACCGACTTGTCAAACGAAGCATTCCCATTTGGAACTTCGCAAATTATTGACATCGGCTACGCGCGAGTGCGTGCAAGCCGCGTCACCTTCGTGGGTGAGCTTGGTTGGGAGTTGTACATTCCTACCGAATTCGCAACGGGTGTGTTCGACGTGATTGTTGCAGCAGGACCACAGTTCGGTTTGAAGCACGCG
>Ga0209617_10001455_pt1 | contig 11052 bp, 8 predicted proteins | sample LakEriepJuly2011_2_FD_187459 | JGI IMG/M metagenome (GOLD analysis project Ga0209617, IMG submission 187459) | Freshwater microbial communities from dead zone in Lake Erie, Canada - CCB epilimnion July 2011 (SPAdes) (version 2) | ecosystem: Environmental > Aquatic > Freshwater > Lentic >... | reverse complement strand
AGCAGGCCACCCAGCGGGTCGTGCCAGCCCACGGTGTCTTCGGTGATGCTGGCCAGGGCGCGGCCCATGTCGCTCATCAGCACATGGCCTTGGGTGTAGTGCGCGGTGTGCTGGGCCTTCAGCGAGTCGGGCATGTTGTAGCGCTCCAGCTTGTCGCGGGCGTGGTACAGCACCATGCTGAGGTTGGCGCCGGCGTCCAGCGCCACCATGCGCAGGCGGCTGCCGCGCGGCATCACCCACGACCAGTGGCAGCCGCCGGGCACCACCTCGGACCACATCACACGGCCCTCTTGCAGCGTGGGGGCGAATTGTTTCCAGAAAGCAGGGGTGTCGGCGGGGTTGGCGAGTGCAGATGTCATGGGGTCTCCTCGGTACAGGGTGAGCACGGGGTCATTTCAGCGCCTCGGCCAGCAGGGACGCGTCCACACCCTTCGCTGCGTTGGGCTTGCCATCCATGAGCTTGTTGGCCAGCAGGAAGGACGAGATCGTGGGCGCCACGGCCACCAGCGACTGCGGACTTTTGGCATTCAGCGCAGCGGTGCTGGCGGCAGCGTCGAAGAACTGGGTGCCTGGAAGGAAGACCTTGTACTCATCGGGCTTGAGACGGACGACCCTTCCCATGATCTGGGCCGCCTCGTCGGGCTTGGCCGCGATGAAGGCCACGGTGTCGAACCATGCTTTGATCATGCCGATCAGGTCCTTGCGCTTGGCCTTGATGGCCTTGTCCTGCGCGACCAGCAGGTCCGGGATCAGCCCAGGCATGTCTTTCGACGTGAACACGGCGTGGCCCTTGCCGCTGGATTCGATCTGGTAGATCCATGGGTTCCAGACCACGGCGGCATCCACGCGGCCGGCCATCAAGGCAGCGGCGGCGTCGCCTGCGCTGAGGTTGGTGATCTTCACGTCCGAGGGCTTCATGCCGCCCTTGGCCAGGGCGGTGGCCAGCACAAAGTGCGAGACGCTGAACGCTGCCAGCGCGACGGTCTTGCCCTTGAGGTCTTGGATGGACTTGACCTTGGGTGAGACCATGACGGCGTCGTTGCCCGCCGAGTTGTCATTGACCAGAATGGCTTTCAGCGGCAGGCCCTTGGCCAGCGGGCCCATGGTGTCGGGCCACGTTTGGGAGTTGGCGTCCAACTGTCCCGATGACAGCGCAGCGATCGAGTCCGTGTAGGTGGCGAACCAAACCAGCTTCACGCTGGCACCGTGCTTCTTGAAGAAACCCTTTTGCTCGGCGACATACCACGCCACCCAGCCTGGCCAGTCGGACACGCCGACCGTGACCTCGGCAGCTGCCGAGCGCGGCATGGCCCACACTCCGGCGGCCACGGCCAGTGCGGCGCATGACCTCATCAACGTGCGGCGAGCAGCGGCAGCGTCATCGGGCGTGACGCCGAAGGAGGGTGCAAGTTTGAAGGACATCGCGGACTCCAGTGGTTGGTCAGGACAACGGCCGGGCGGCACCTCTCGCGAAGTGGACCTCCCGGGCTTTTGTCCCGCCGTGGAGCCCGCCCGGTCACAGGCGTTGCCACCTGCGACCGAACCGGCCGATGGCTCTCGGACCAGCCATCTGCACTCCCTGGAGCGAGATCGGAACCCTAGCCATCCTTCGAAGAGCCGGTGCGTGCACCGCGCTTTCCTGGTGCTTTCAAAAGCAAACGCCGTGCCATGCGGTTTTGCCCCATCATGGGGCGTGCGGTGTGGCAAAGCTCGACAGTCAAACCGTTTCATTTCGGGGCATCTGCCTGGCGGGAGCTCCCTACAATCCAGATGACCCGTCTTCACCGTTGAATGCGTCACGCGTTGCGAGAAACTGTCCATGCCCGCTGCCCAGTCCGTCTCTGATGACGATGAAGCCCGACGCCTGCGTGCGCTGCAAAGCTACGCCGTGCTGGACACCGAGGCCGAACAAGCCTATGACGATCTCACCGCCTTGGCCGCTCAGGTGCTGGGCGTGCCGATCGCGCTGGTCAGCCTGATTGACAGCGACCGCCAGTGGTTCAAGTCCCGGGTGGGGCTGGACGTCGGTGAAACGCCGCGCTCTCAGGCGTTCTGTGACCACGCCATCCGCGATCAGGGTGTGATGGTCGTGCCCGATGCGACGCTGGACCCACGCTTTGCCGACAACCCGCTCGTGATGGGCGATCCGCGCATCCGCTTCTACGCCGGCGCCCCCTTGGTCAATCCCGAGGGCGATGCCCTGGGCACGCTGTGCATCATCGACCGACAGCCGCGCGAGTTCGACGCACGCCAGCGGGCGACCCTGACCATGCTGTCGCGCCAGGTCATGGCCCAACTGGAGCTGCGCAAGCGAAACGCCGCTTTGGTGGTGGCGCTCGACAGCCTGCGCCGGCACACCCAGCTGTTGGACAACCTCTCGCGCCATGTGCCAGGCGTCATCTACCAGTACCGGCTCTTTCCTGACGGACACGCTTGCTTCCCTTACGCGAGCCAGGGTCTGTGGGACATCTACGAGGTCATGCTCGACGAAGTCGCCACGGACGCGACCCCGGTTTTTCAGCGTCTGCACCCGCAAGACAGCGAGGCCGTGGCGCTGTCCATTCAGGCCTCGGCGGCGACCTTGCAGCCCTGGCGGCACGAGTACCGCGTCGTGCTGCCACAGCAGGGTGAGCGCTGGCGCCAGGGCGATGCCCAGCCCGAGCGCTTGCCCGATGGCAGCGTGCTGTGGCATGGCTTCATCACCGACGTCACCGAGCGCAAGCGCATCGAAGACGTCACCCACCGCCTGGCGTATTTCGATGCGCTCACCGGCCTGCCCAACCGTCGCCTCTTGATCGACCGGCTGGAGCACGCCCTGGCCAGCCAGCAGCGCTCAGGCCAGAAGGGCGCGCTGTTCTTCATCGACCTGGACAATTTCAAGCACATCAACGACGCCCGCGGCCACTCGGTCGGCGATGCGCTGTTGCAGCAGGTGGCCCTGCGTCTGGGCAGTTTGCTCCGCCACGACGACACCGTGGCCCGACTGGGCGGCGATGAGTTCGTCGTTCAGATTGGCAACCTCGGCACCGACACCGAGAGCGCGGCCCGCCAGGCCCGTGCTGTGGCCGAGAAAGTGCGCGAGGTGCTGGAGAGCCGCTACGACATCGACGGCTTTTCCTACAACAGCTCGGGCAGCATCGGCATCACCATGTTCCCCCGCGGTCATGAGGGTGTGGACGACCTGCTGCGCGAGGCCGACACGGCCATGTACCGCGCCAAGGCGGGTGGTCGCAACCGCATCGAGTTCTTCGAGGCGGGCATGCAGACCGAGGTCGAGGAACGCCTGGCCATCGAGCACGACATGCAGGACGGCATCGAGCGCGGCCAGTTCGACGTGCACATCCAGCCCCAGGTCGATGCCCAGGGTGCGGTGGTCGGCGGCGAGCTGCTGCTGCGCTGGACCCACCCCGTGCGCGGTGCCGTGCCGCCCAACCAGTTCATCCCGCTGGCCGAGGAGTCCGCGCTCATCCTGCGCCTGGGTGACCTCGTGCTGCAACGCGCTTGCGAGGCATTGGCCCAGCTTCAGCGCCAGGGCGAGCCCTTGGACCTGTCGGTCAACGTCAGCCCTCGCCAGTTCCGACGCGCCGATTTCGTGGACCGCGTGCGCGACGCCCTGACGCGCGCCGGTGCGCGAGCCGAGGGCCTGATCCTGGAGGTCACCGAAGGCTTGCTGATCGACAACTGGGCGGACACCGTCTCGCGCATGAACGAACTGGTGGCGCTGGGCCTGCGCTTTTCCATCGACGACTTCGGCACGGGCTACTCCAGCCTGGCCTACCTGAAGAAGCTGCCGCTTTACGAGTTGAAGATCGACCGCACCTTCGTGCGCGACACGCCCGACGACCCCAACGACACCGCCATCGTGGAGGCGATTTTGTCGGTGTCCAAGCACCTGGGCTTGCGCGTGGTGGCCGAGGGCGTGGAGACGGCCGAGCAGGCCGACTTCCTGCGCAGCCGCGGCTGCGATTGCCAACAGGGCTATCTCTATGGGCGCCCCGAGCCGCTGGCGGCCTGGCTGGCGCGCCAGGATGGGGTCAGCGCTGAACCAGCGTCTGCGCCTGTCGGATGAAGGCTTCGGTGTCCTCGCGCTTGGCGGCGTTGTCCACCAGGCTGTCGAGCTTCACCGGCACTTCCACGCCCTTGCGGCAGGCCGGACGGGCCTTCATGGCGTCCAGCCAGCGCTGCAGGTGCGTCAAGCCCTCGATGGACACGCCCGACCAACGGTGCGTGCGCACCCAGCACCAGTGGGCGATGTCGGCGATGGAGTAATCACCGGCCAGCCATTCCTCCTTGGCCAGTTGGCCGTCCAGCACCTCGAAGAGCCGGCGCGACTCGTTCTGGTAGCGGTCGATGGCGGGCTGGATCTTCTCGGGGAAGTAGCGGTAGAACACATTGGCCTGGCCCATCATCGGGCCCACGCCGCCCATCTGGAACATCAGCCACTGGATGACGCGCGAGCGGCCTTTGGCGTCGCTGGGCATCAGGCGGCCGGTTTTCTCGGCGAGGTAGATCAGGATGGCGCCGGACTCGAAGACGGCGAAGTCATCGGCCTCGCGGTCCACGATGGTCGGGATGCGGCCGTTGGGGTTGAGCGCCAGGTACCACGGTTGTTTTTGGTCATTCTTGCCCAGGTCGATGGGGTGCACCGTGTAGGGCAGGCCCAGCTCTTCAAGGGCGACAGAGGCCTTCCAGCCATTGGGCGTGGCGGCGGTGTAGAGGTCGATCATGGGGTGTCCTTCGGTGTGGCTGCCATCATGCCGCGAGGCTGGGGCGGCTGGCCAGCGCCTCGCGCCAGCGGCGGATGTTCGCATGCGTCTCGACGGGTTTGAGGCGCACCACGCGGGCGAAATCCACCATCACGACGGCCGTGATGTCGGCAATGCTGAAACGGTCGGTGGCGATGAAGTCGCGGTCTGCGAGGTGCGCGTCGAGCACGTCGAAGAAGCGTTGAGCCCGCGCCAGGCCGCGCTGCGCCAGTTCGGGGATCTGGTCCACCGCGGCAGGGCCGGTCAGGGCGCGGCCCTTCATGGCCGGGGCGCTGTTGCGCAGGGCTTCGGCGATGGCCAGCAGGCCTTCGAACTCGGTGCGGCTGTTCCAGCTGGCGATCTCGGCTTTCTCCAGCGGCGTGCGGCCCATCAGCGCCGGCTCCGGGTGGGCGGCCTCGGCCCAGGCAGCAATGGCCGCGTTGTCGGGCAGCACGGTGCCATCGTCGAGCTGCAAGGCCGGCACAGTGCACTGCGGGTTGAGCGCGCGGAAGGCATCGCCCAGGTGCTCGCCCGTCATCAGGTTGACCTGCACGTTCTGGCACGCGATGCCCTTCTCTGCCAGCAGGATGCGGGCGCGGCGCGGGCTGGGGGCCATGGTGAAGTCGTAGAGCGTGGGCATGCGGGGCGTCCTTCAAGGGCAGGGGGTGGGCGCATCTTGCCCGAAGGTGGGTGCCATCGCCTCAGGTCGGTCCCTCGGGTGAACACGGCTTGTCATCACCGGGTCAAGCGCATGGGCCATAAGGCTCACCCATGACGGACGAAGCACTTTCTCAGACGCAGCACCCGCGTGCGCCCCTCTGGCGCGTGGCCCTGGTGTTCTTGCTGGCCTTGGCGGCGCTGCAGGGAGGCTGGTCGGCCTTGCGGGGCACGGCGGCCGAGCGCGCCGTGATCGACCAGGCCACCGTGGGCACGGCCGTGGCCCTGGTGAACCGACTGACGCCCGAGGTGGCCGCGCAGGCCAAGGGCTCGCGCATCCAGGCGGTGGGTGGTGGCATCAACGTCCTCAATGGCTGCGAGGGCACCGAGGTGCTGTTCCTGCTGTGGGCGGCGCTGCTGGCGGCACCGCTGTCGTGGCGCTGGCGCCTGCAAGGCGCTTTGTTGGGCGCGGTGTGGGTGTTCGCGCTCAACCAGGTGCGCCTGCTGGCCTTGTTCTACAGCTACCGCGAAGACCGGCCTTTGTTCAACCTCTTGCACGGCCTGGTGGCCCCAGGGCTGCTGGTGGCCGCCACCCTGCTGTTCGTGGCGTGGGTGTACCGCCGACACGATGCATCGCAACGCCCGGCGATACCCGCGGCGGCCGGGGGGCGCGATGCCAGCTGAGCCGTTCGGGCCGACCGTCCTCAAGGCCTTCGCCTGGCGCTTTGCCCTGTGCCTGGCGCTGGTGCTGGCGGCCACGCTGCGCTGGGGGCACGCGCTGGCCGAGGCCTTGCTGCCCTTCATCGCCGCCGAGATCAACGCGCTGGACAACACCTACCGCATCGTCTCGCTCGATGTGGTGCAGCGTGGCGGCGAGGAGCTCATCCGCATCGTCGTGACGCTGGCGCGTTGCGTCGTGTTGCCCGACGGCGCGCACTGCGCGGACCCGCGCGCTCAGGCCCAGGTTTCGACCTTGCTGGGCCACCTCACCCTGCCACCGACCCTGGCCGCGGCCGCGGTGCTGGCCTGGCCGCCTGCCTCGTGGCGAGAGGTCGTGTGGCGCTTGCTGCTTTTGCCGATGGGGCTGGCGCTGCTGCTCGCGCTCGACGTGCCCATGGTGCTGTGGGCCTCGCTGTGGCAGCTGCACGTCGATGCCTTCGCGCCCGGGTTGTTTTCGCCTCTGCTGCTCTGGCTGGACTTTGTGCAAGGCGGCGGTCGCATGGCCCTGGGCCTTGTGTGCGCCGGTGGCGTGTTGGCGGCGGCGCGTGCGCTTGGCGAACGCGGCCTTCAGCGGCGTTGAGCCTGCCCCTTGCCTTGGCGCTGCCACCACGCCTGCGCACCCAGCAGCAGAGACAACAACAGTGCCGCCCATTCAGGCAGTGTGGGCACGTCGCCGTCCGAATCGGAAGTGTTGCTCGCGATGGTGGTGGCCACCGTGGCCGAGCTGCTGGCCTGGTTGTTGACGTCGCCCGCGTAGCTGGCGCTCAGGTTGTGGCTGCCCGCAGCCAGGCTGCCGACCGTCAGGCTGGCCGTGCCGTTGCTGAGGGGGGCGCTGCCCAGGGTGATGCTGCCGTCCCGGAAGGTCACGCTGCCGCTGGGCTGGAAGCCGGCCACCGTGGCCGTCAAAGTCACCGCCTGTCCGGCCGTGGCCTGGCTGGGCGACACGCTCAGCGCCGTGCTGGTGTTGCTGGCATTGACCCCCACCGGCGTGGCTGAAGACGTGCTCGGTGCGTTGCCCGCATCGCCCGAGTAGGCCGCGCTGATGCTGTGCGAGCCCACGGCCAGCTGGTTGGTGCTGAGGGTGGCCACGCCATTGCCGACCGCCACTGGCGCGCCCAGGTTGTTGCCGCCATCTTTGAACTGCACGGTGCCTGCGGGGGCGTTGCCGGCCACGCTGGCTGTCAGGGTCACAGCCTGGCCCACGGTGGCGAGGGTGGGTGTGGCGTTCAGGCTGGTGGTGCTGGCCACCAGCACCGACACCGTTGAGGCCGCAGAGCTGCTGGGCTGGTGGGTTTTGTCGCCCGAGTAAACCGCTGCCAGGCTGTGGTTGCCGATGCCCAGGCTCGATGTGTTCATGACGGCCGTGCCGTTGCTCAAGGGCACGGCCGCGCCGAGGTTGCTGCCGTTGTCGGTGAACTGCACGGTGCCGGTGGCGCCGCTGCCCGTCACGGTGGCGGTGAGTGTCAGGTTCTGGCCGACGCCCAAGCGGGTGGCCGAGGTCCCCAACGCTGTGCTGGTGGCGGGCAGGGTGTCGGTGTAGTTGTTGACGAAGACCGCGCCGTTGATGGTGCCCAGGCCCGTGACCTGGTTGTAGCGCGGCGTGCTGGCGCTGGCCGAGAAGCCTGTCACGCCGGGTACGCTGTTGTTGCCCGAGGTGATGAGGTTGTAGTAAGCCTTGCCATTGCTGGCTTGCAGGTTGGCCAGCCCGTACAGCGTCGGGTTGATGTTGCCCAGGCGGTAGCCAGTCTTCTGCCCGACCAGTGCCAGGATGCCGGCCAGTGCAGGCGCCGAGGCCGAGGTGCCGCCCACGACGTAGATGGTGGGCGTGCGCCCTGTGTTGTCGCTGGACGTGACGAGGTAGCCGACACGACTCGACGCGTTCAAAGACACATCGGGCACGTCGCGCCGGCCATCGGCGGGAACGCCGGGGGTGTTCTGCCAGCTGGGCTTGGTGAAACGGGTGCTGGCGCCGCCACCGGACGACAGCAAACCCGAGCCGCCATTGGCACCGCTTTCGTTCCATGCCACTTCGGGGATGTAGGACAGCGCAGAGGCGCCGCCCACGTCGTTGCTGTTCGACCACCATGTCGAAGGACTGGCCGTGTCGTTGAATTGGGTGCCGCCCACGCAGGTGCTGAACTGCGAGGTGCAGATGCCGTTGACGCCCAGACCCCGGGTGGCCGTGGTGGCGTCGGCGAGGTCGCAGCCGGCCGCGCCACTGTCACCGGACGACACCACCACCGTCTGACCTTGCACCGCGGCCTGTTGCCAAAGGCTGTTGAACAGGTTGACGCCACCCACGCCCATGAGGCTTTCGCACAGGCCGTAGCTGACGGTGATGACGTCGCCGATGTTGTTGTTGACCGCGTGCTGGGCCGACAGCGTGATGCCGTCGCTGGTGGCGGTGCTGGCCGTGGTGACGAACTTCACCGTGGCCTGGGTGGCCACCGCGCCCGCCCATTGCACGTCGAGGTCGGATTCGAGTTCGTCGCCCGCCACGAAGCCGGGCGCCGTGCCGCCATTGACGATCTGCGGCGGGTTGCTGGGCAGGGCCATGCTGTTGCGGAACTGGGTGACGTCGCTCAGGGCGATGTTGCTGCGTCCGATCACGGTGATCGTGCGACCGCTGCCCGTGATGCCTTGCGCCAGCACCGACTTCAGGTTGTAGATGGTGTGGAAGTCCCCTGCGGCCAGGTAGTGCGCGTTGCCGTAAGTGGCTTGTGCAGTGGCTGGGCCCAGCGCGCGCGCCAGGTGTTGCGGCTCGCTGCGGAAGTCGTGCAGCGAGGCGATGCCTGAGACGACCTCGGCCAGGGCCGCAGGCAACTGCACTGGGTCGGCGTGGGCGATGTGGCGCTGGCGGTCGCTGCCATCGCCACGACGGTCACCGCGACCTTCACGGCGCTCGTAGTAGCGCAGCCTGACGCCGAAGGCGTCTCGTACCTGTCGTGCGTTGCCACTGAAGACGATGCTGCGCCTGCCGGCGCTGACCTCGTCGATGCGGAAGCCTTGCTGGGTCAGCCAGGCCGTGATGGCGTCGATGTCGGCTTGGGCCACGCCGAAGCGGTCTGCGAACGCCTGGGGGCTCAGCCACTGGCGGTACTCGGGCGAGAGTGGGTCCTGCTGGGCCTGTTGGAGGGCTGCGAGGGCCTGTTCCTGCGCTGCGCTGGCTTGCAGTACCAGCACCATCTGGTCCAGACGCAGGCCGTCGTCCACAGCCCCTCGATCGTCTTCCGCGCGGGCGCGGGAGTGAGCGCTGCCTGCGCGGACGATGCGCTCTTCGTTGCGGACCTCGCGGAGCACGCGGGGTGCCGACAGCAAGCCTTGCGCGCGGGCCGCATCTTGATGGTCGGCAGCATCGGCCGTCCCGGCGACGCTCAGGGCCACGATGAGCAGCCCCCCGCCCAGCCAGGTGAGGCCACGGCGTGGCTGCGGTTGGGCCGGAAGTGCATCGGTGGGGGACGTGTGGAGCATGGTGGGCGGCGGTCGGTCAAGGGGCACGGGCGCTCGCTTCACGCACAACGTGTCACGCCGCACAAAAACCTTAGCGTCCGCGCAAGTAGGCCCAGCGAGCCGGCTTGATCCGATCCGATCAACCGGTTTCGGGGGGGCATCGAAGGCGCCTCGTTAAGTCCATGCGTCCGCAAGGGCTTCGCCCCCCGTTCGAGGGCCTTGTCGCGTAAAACAAGAGGTCAACCACAAAAAAGGATCCCCATGACACAACACTTGTCCTTGTCCCTGCTGAGCGGCGCTGCGGTCGCTGCTGTCGCTGCTTTGCTGCCCGTATCGGCAGCCCACGCACAGATGAGCACACCTGCAGAGCAGGTCGACGCCCTGGAAGCGCTGGCTGGCAAGCAGCCTGGCATGCGGCGTTCGGGGGCCAAGGGCATCTGCGCCAGTGGCCACTTCACTGGCAACGCCGTGGGCCGTGCGCTGTCCAGCGCGTCGGTGTTTTCAGGTGAGAAGGTGCCCGTGGTGGCGCGCTTCTCGGTCGGTGGCGGCAACCCCAAAGCCAGCGACAAAGGCAAGACAGCGCGCGGCCTGGCGTTGCAGTTCATGCTGCCCAAGGGCGAGCAGTGGATGATGGCCAACATCTCGGCACCTGTGTTTTTCGTCGCCCGCATCGAGGACTTCGTGCCCTTCGTGCAGGCTCGCGTCAACGACCCGGCCACCGGCAAGCCCGACCCGGTCAAGCTGAAGGCTTACAACGACGCCCACCCCGAGAGCCTGCGTCAGGGCGCGTTCCTGTCCAAGGCGGCCGTGCCGGCCAGCTACGCCAGCGCGCAGTACTGGGGCGTGAACGCCTTTGAGATGGTCAATGCCAAGGGCCAGAGCCAGTTCGTGCGCTGGCAGTTCGTGCCCTCTGCCGGTGTGGTCGGCCTGAGCGATGAGCAGCTCAAAACCATGCCTGACCAGTTCCTGTTCGACGAACTGCGCAAGCGCGTGGCCGAAGCACCGGTGTCCTTCGACTTCAAGCTGCAACTGGCACAAGCCGGCGACACCTTGGTCGATCCGACCCAGGTCTGGCCCGACAGCCGCACCGTGGTGCCCGCTGGCACGCTGGTGATCGACAAGGTCGAGGCCGACATGGGCGGTGCGTGCGACAAGATCACCTTCAACCCGCTGGTGCTGCCCAAGGGCATCAAGGCGTCCGCCGACCCCATCCTGGCCGCACGTCCTGCGTCCTACGGGGTGTCGCTGGGCCGTCGCCTGGGCGAAGCCGCGAAGTGATCTGAACGAAGCAGCAGGACCTGTTGCTCAGCGGTCGCCGTCGTGGACGTCGCCGCTTTGCAGCAGGTCGATCTGCTGGCGCAGCAGGCCAGTTTGCTGGCCCCAGTAGCTGCCCGATTCGAACCAGGGGAAGGCGGCCGGGAAGGCCGGGTCTGACCAGCGGCGCGCCAGCCAGGCGCTGTGGTGCACCAGGCGCAGGGTG
>Ga0209617_10001452_pt1 | contig 11056 bp, 4 predicted proteins | sample LakEriepJuly2011_2_FD_187459 | JGI IMG/M metagenome (GOLD analysis project Ga0209617, IMG submission 187459) | Freshwater microbial communities from dead zone in Lake Erie, Canada - CCB epilimnion July 2011 (SPAdes) (version 2) | ecosystem: Environmental > Aquatic > Freshwater > Lentic >... | reverse complement strand
CCGCCACTGCTTCCGCGCCAATATCCGTCTCATCTTCTTCACTGCTAGGTAGCAGCCCTCTAGGCGTTAATAAAGGATTGTCTACCATTTGGCGCAGATCAAATTCCTCCACAGCAACGCCCATAGGAACTCTTTTAAAACGATGCGTTTCAAATGAAGTAATAGGCCACTCACTATTCAATACTTCAATCGCCTTTAATCTTTCCGCCGTATGTTTATGCATCTTCGCCCCCTTAAACCGGTCAGCCTCGCGTTTCTGTAATATAACATCGGCCAACATCTCTTCCAGCACATCCTGTGTCTGGACCATTACGCGTGTAAACTTTCTCGGAATAATTCCGTGCCTTGAAAGCTCATATAACTGCATTAACACGATCCTCTTCTGTAGCACCCATTTCTCTTCCTGATCCAACCCTTCACTATCATACTCAGGAGATTCGGCAATTAATGAAGCACATAATAAGGCAGACTTCGAAAATTTAAACATCGTCGATTGCTCGAAATCCGTCAAATTATCCATAAAATCGGCAGCCCCTGGGAATATACCACTTGCCGCGTGTGGAGCACCGCGTCGCTCCGCTAATAATTGCTGACTCCTTAGCTTTTGCTCTTTCTCCTTTGTTGAACGCGGCAGAAACTCTTCCAGTTTTGCTGCTGTGTCGCCTGTCTTTTTTACGTGCTCACTACACTTTCTCACATTTTCTAATATGATAAACACATACTCCATTATCGACACTTTTACATCCAAATAAAAGTAGCACTCGGTTAGAGATACATCCGCCTTAGAAAAACGAGTATAAAAGCGGTCAATATCTTTATGATATGTAGTATATGTTATATCCACCAGTTTTAGTTTCCTGCCATCCCCGACATCCAAGGTGACTTTCACATTTTTCGACTCAAGAGACGTGCCGCATATTCCATCACCGCGTATGATAACATCGGAGCATTTATGTATCGGTGGCGCTTCACCTCTTTTTGCTAGTTCCTCGTTTCTCGGGTTAGCGCGAAGACATAGGGTAATAAACGCGCCAACCTGTTGCGCAAATATTTTTCTAGACTGATCAAGATTACCTGTTTGTTTTGCCAGTATTAATAAATCAATATCATCTGTTGTAACACCTTCTAAATCGCCGGATTTACCCAGAATATCGGCGCATAAAAATAATCCTGTCTTGCCTTTCAATATTATTTTACATTTTCGCTCCAATAATTTACTCAATATACCGACCGCCGTAAAACATACAAACATATCACTGGACTGTTGTGGTGTTTCCTGTTCCTTAAATAGTTTTGTAACAAGCGGGAATTTTCTACGGTCTGGTCTAGCTCTCTGATTTATTTTTGCTGTAGTTAAAACTTCTTGTGCTAATTCGCGTGTATTATCGATGCCAAACAATTTCCAGAAATCGGGAAGTAGTGATATATCCGTGTTGTCCTGTAATGTATCGACTCTCTGAACCGGAAATAACTCAGGCCCTTGCGCAATAACCGATTGCTGATAGGGAGGGGGCATATACATTTGCTGATGTGGAGGAGGCATATACATTTGCTGATAGGGAGGAGGCATATACATTTGCTGCTGTGGCGGTGGAAGCATAAACTCTTGCGCGTGCGCGTGCGCGTGCCCTTGACTGTGGCCGTGGGTTCGCTCACGCTGATGCGGACGCTGACGTTGTTGTTGTTGTTGTTGTTCTGCTCCTTGTGTGCGTATCTGTCCCTGATTACGCGGACAATTCTGTATAGTATGCCCTCTTGCTTTACACCTTGAACAATAGTTGCCTGCAGAGCTCATATTTACTTACTTATAATTAGGGTAGATTTTATATTTCCAGTATAATAGTAATATAATAGTAATATAAAATATCAAAAATAATATAAAGTTAATTTAAGTATTTATATTATTACTGGCATCAGAACAGAGTAGAGCATAGCATAATGACCGACAATATTCGCAAACCGAAATACACTATGGATATGTTTATTATGAAACACCCCCAACAATCGACAGAAAAATATACAGAAATTGTAAAAATGTATAAAGAAAAGGTCGCCGCGCATAATAAAAAAGTATGTGAATCTAAATATCCCGACTCAGGTTTCGATTTATTTGCGCCATATGATTATTCCGAGCACGCATTCGGATACACGGATAATCGCATCTCTCCTATCACATTTCGTGCGCCACTTGGTGTGAAATGTGCTATGGTTTTGATGGATTCTTCGGCAGAATATGCTTCATCGTCGGCAACACCAGTCGGTTATTATTTGTATCCTCGGTCTAGTATTGTAAAGACGCCTTTTCGAATGGCGAATTCGGTGGGAATTATTGATGCCGGATATAGGGGCGAAGTAATGGCCGTTGTTGATAATATCGACTCGCCGAATAATGATCTGAAAGCGTGTCTTGATCGATACGCCCCGCCTATGTCACGAATGTTCCAAATCTGTTCACCTACGTTGGAGCCGTTTCTGGTGCGAATCGTGGAGCACGAGGATGAGTTAGGTATTACGGAAAGAGGATGTGGTGGATTTGGGTCCACGGGGGTGTAGATTAAGTGCGGACTTTTCTTGTTTTCCTGGAAGAAGAAAAGAGACGCTTAAGGAGCGTTTTTGCTTTTTTGGCAATGGCGTAGTAGTAGGGGGCGCGATGTTTTTCGATGGTTCTGTCTCTGGCACGACGCGTCATTTCACGCGCGCGGACATATGCCGACATAATCCCGCCTTTGCTGCGCTTACAAGAGCCGGCGTTACATATGGGGAATGACTTCTTGCTTCCGAGGAAACACTTTTTGCCACAACGCTTCATTTGTAAAGTTCGTTGATGGGTGGTTGGGTTATTACGACGCCAACTTTTATATGATCTAAGCATTTGCTTTCTAGTTGCCATTTTGCTGTATTTATCGTGTATTTATCAAATCTGTCGCTATATATTTGATAAATATTTTTAATGAGTTAGATGTTTTCAATTTTTGATTATATATTTATACATTTCTTAAGGTTTATATTTAGAATTTTATTATGTGTTTAATATATGTTTATAGATGAATTTTTTAAGAAATGCTGTTGCAGGTGTTTGGAATTTGTTAAAACCAGCTGACCCTCCTACTGGTTCTGATCTAGAAACAACTGAAGCAAGTGAAAAAGATATGGATAAATTAATTGAAAAACAATCAGGAATGATATCTTCTGGTACTGATCTAAGTGTTAGGGCTGATGATATTATTGCTGCTGTTAAGGCTGATGGTAAGTTGGATGGTTTAAAAAAAAATATAAAACAAAAAGTATTACCCGTTAAAACTAATAGTGGAGCTCCAATACCGAGCAAGCCGGAAGAAAAAGAAAACGAAAATTTAACCGAACTTGACACCAAAATAGATAATTCTATTAGGGCTAATAATTTGGCAGCATATGCCAATAATACTAATGCTATAGCGTGTGATATACTAAGTAATAATCTTGATATTGCTCGTGGTGTTGTGCTTGACGATCTTCCTATTCCCGATAACCCAGACCAAGCACTAGCAGCAGCACAAACAGCAGCACGAGTAGCAGAACAAGCGAGACCAGACGCAGCAACAGCAGCAACACTTTTTGCCACTCTGGTTCCTCAAGTTGGTAAAGCTTCATTACAAGCAGTAATAGCCGATGATCAACAATATCAGGCAAATGATGAATTAAATAGACAAAAATATGAATGTCTCCCGGATGTCGTTTTTGAGTATAATGAAGAAGATAAGCAAAAACTTACAGCATTAAGAGCAAAGTTATTAGCGGAGAGAATTACTACTTTACAATTCCGAGATAGTTGTGTAGCTGAATCTGCAAAACAGCTTGCAGGAATATTAAAAAATTATAGTGGTTGGGCTGAGACTTTTCAGACTAATGAAGACATAACTAATATTGTATCTCAATTAATGATGTTAAGATTTATCGAATCTTGGACGCCTTATCTTAATTGTCCAGCTAGTGTAGATGACGAAAGTGTAGATACAAAAAATCAAATATTCTATAATAGAGTTACATCTTGTCTCGAAGCATTGGGAACCTATTCAGTATTTTCATCAAGTCAATGGAAGACATATAAAACGTTGCGCCCCCAGATAGTATCGTGTAACGCATCAGTTACGCCCGCCCAGTTAGAATTCCGCGACCCGGTAAGAGCGCATGTGCCGCCTACACCACCACCACCACCACCACCACCAGCAGCGCCAGCCGAATCATATTACGATCAGGTTCCAATAGGACCATATCTATATGTTATAGGTCCAATATTAGACTTTCAAAATATAGAAGGACGAATATTTATTTATATAAAATGTTATGACGACACCGCATATAATACAGGCACTTATTTTTGGGTTTATCGTTCTCAGAGTGAAGGCTTGTATCGTGTATTTTTTAAACTAGTTCCTCACGATAGTATAGAAAAAGGTTATGACTATACGCAAGCTACTCTTGTCCATTTTAAATTACAGTTGGCACTTAACAAATATTATGAAAAACACGCTCAACGAGGAATCAAAAATCCAATTATCCTGAATACATTAAGCCGTCTTAATTATTTTGTTGGAAATATGTCTTATTTACAAGATGTTAGTTTTCTTGATACGTTTCCTAATCGGGCAAATATTATCCCGTCATTTTACTCTATACCTGGTGAAGGAAATGGAGTATGGAGTAATGTTTGGTCGACGTATCCGAAACCAGGATACTGTGGTAGAGATCGATTGAAACCTGAAGGTGCTCCGCATTTACCAGCTTATCAACCAGGTCAACCAGGTCAACTAGGTCAAACTGAATGTTGTTATGTTTGTCTTATACCTCCGACCCCCCCAACCACACCCACAGGAACCTTTGGAATGATAGGTCATTATTATACGATTGATACTCGTTATGGACCTATCATTCATAAGGGTTTTCCAATGCCAGATATTTATTCTGGGATGGTGAATATTAAGACGGAGGGTGATTATCAAACAGAACTTGCTGCTTATTTTCCAGACATCCCTACCCACCATAATTATAAATTTTCGAGACATGGTTCTCAATATGATAATACATATCCGTATATATTTTGTTTTACTACGTGTTGTCTTACAAGTGGCTGTTCATCATTTGAGTTCTTTTTAGAACCTGACAGATATAAAAAAACATTTTGGTGTCAAGGGTTTTGTGACTTTACCGCATTAATGACGCCAACTCCTTCTACATCTCCAGTCCTATCGCCGGTTCTACACGTTGTTATAGGTTCAATGTTAACAGAACCTGATTTTTACTTGTTATCATTACGTTACAATATATTAAACGTTGAACCTTTAAAATCATACTATTCTGCCAATCCAAGAATCGATGAATATAGGAAAAGCACTCAGGTATTAATGACCCTTGGAACAAAAGAACGAGCTGGAAGTATTTATCAACCTTCAATAGATCCTTATCCGAGAAGTTCTGCTATTCTGGCGTTAAAGGCTTTACGTGATACAATTAATACTGTTAACATTCAATATAAACGTAGATTTTTTTCTTCTAATGAAGAAAATATAAAAAATCAAAGATTTCTTGTTCAGTATAAAGTTCAAAAAAAAATTAAAATGATACAGTATATTGCGTATATTGCTTCGATCATTAATAGTGCTGCTTATGCACTGCCAGCTCAAAAAGTAGAATTTTTTGGAAGTATTGGTGTTACGGCAGCTGAAATTCCACAAATGTTGGCACAAACAGCTATATTAATAGGGTTATTACATGGAGCAGGATTCGCATTTAATATTGGTATGCATGAATTGTCAGGTGATGCAACAATAAGTCAGAACGCTATTAAATTTATTTTTATCTGTCCACAAGTAGCAGCGACTGCCGTTATACAGTATTTATTATCCCCTAAAGATTTTGAAGAAGATTTAACGGATTATGCTCTTTTATGCTTAAAAAAAAATTGGTTAGGTGGAATGATGGATAATGCGTATGAAGCCGGAAATACAGTATTTGGTCACCAAGCGCATCGTAGATTACATTATTTTAATAATGCTGGCGTGTTTGTGTATATGGGTGATGGTAATTTTACGTGTTTAGATCCGAGTAATCCAATGTTAATAGGTATACCTATCACCGATCTATACGTGCATAAATCTTCATTTGATGAAGTAAAAAAGGAAGTCACGGGTGATTATCCTGTTACCGTGCTTACATTGGCAAATATATACCGATTAGACTGCTACTATCTAAAAATACCTGGTAATATAGTTAAATCTATGTCCATAATATATCAAGTCTCAAGCACTATTGTTCATACACGTGATCTAAATCCGACAATTTTACAGGCTATTGATATGCAAAAAATACCACTCAGTTTTTTACCTGATTTACCGGAAGTACTAGCAGCAGCACCAGCAGTAACAGCTCATGGAATGGGAGGTGGCGGTGGAACCGCAAAAAAGACGACAGCAGCAGAAGCAGCACAAGTGAAAAAGTTAGAAAAAGCAGCAGAAGTGAAAAAGTCACAAAAAGCAGCAGAAGCATTGGAGGAAACAAAAAACCGGGCAGCAATAATAAAACAAAACCAAAAGGAAAAAGTAGAAAAAAAACAAGAACAAGCACAAGCACAAGCACAAGCACAAGCACAAGCGCAACAACAAGCACAAGCACAAGCGCAACAACAAGCACAAGAACAACTTGTAGAACAAATATTAATATTACAAACTCGACAAACACACTTTTATACTCAAGCAACTAGACTAGGAATAAATGAACTACCAAATTTTGTAACTCTAAACCATGAGATGATGATGATGACAAACGTTATATCCCAATTACGAGCACGACCACTACTACAAGAACAACTACTACAAATACAACAACAAATAACACAACAACAAGCACAACAACAACTTATAGAACAAATATTACAACTAGCGCAACAAAAACTTGTAGAACAATTAACAGAATTACAAACCAGACACACATACATAATTAATATAGCAACTAGACTAGGAATAACTGAACTACTAAATATTCAAGTTATAACCGATCGAATATCCCAAATGACTGCCAACATAGGAGTAGTAACGCCTGTAGACTTACTACGAATACAATTAGAAGAACAAAAGCTAGAACAACAAATACAAGTGGAAATACTACACAAGATGGGACCCCCAGGAGACATTATTTATTCGTTTTTATTTTCAGAATATACTTCTTGTGCGACACATCGAAGAGTAGCATCTTATGGTGGATTTTTTGCCGGGAAAATGATGGAGTATTTCTTTAGTACGCATATGCAACTACCTTCATTTTTCAAATATTTTGAAAGTTATCTTAAAATTTGTGTTCAGTATAATACAACCGCTCTTATCTATGATGCAGGTGTTCCTCCTTACAATTTAATAGAAATACCTCGTGGTTCTTCATTTACACATCCATTTGTTCAACATTTTCAAAAAATGAAGATTATATTGGTTCCTGGTTCTCCTGCTGATGGTTCAAGAAATGAAGCTTATATTGGAGGTATACTACAACAAAAAACATATGAGATAAAAGCGATATCTCACTTTTTAACTAAAGATTTTATGATAGACCCAGATGTACCAGATAACGGATCTGTTTATAGTCGGGGGTCGACGTTATCAACAGCATCAAGTTCAACTAATAGTTCATCTGCTTCTGAATCATTTTGTAAGTTTGATGAAAATCATATGAATAGTGAGGCTTTAAGGTTTTTTTTATTATTGGCCCCGTTGGAAGGAAGTGTTGTAGGTGATAGAAGTGTTGTTTACTCGGATAGTGTTCCCACACAAGATCTAATACGAGATCAACCTATTCCTGCTTATGAAGGTGGTCCGGGTGATTCGGGTGGCGGCAATAAACCCCGGCTTACAACTGTCGCTACCACCAAAAGGAACAGAAAATATAAATCAAGATCATCTCCCAAACCTAAAAGCAAGAGCAAGAGTAGACATAAACGAAATAGCAAGGTTACAAACAAGACGTTTTGTAGAAAGCGCAAGTCTTACTTGTCGCGCAAGCCGTTCAAGAAACAGACTCTTAGAAAAGGCGTGAAACGTTAGATGCGGGAGAAATTGCGAAATTCCATAATAGGAAATGGTAAATTTAGAAGGTATTATTATTTTAATATTTTAATATTGTATAGTTTAATATTGTATAGTTTAATGAAAAAATATTCTACTAAAAAATATAGAAATAAAAGACGAAATGGTAAAAAATATAAAAAAAGCCAAAAAAATGGGAAAACAAGAAGATATAAAGTATCTAAAAATATAAATAGACAGTATTCGTTAGGAAAAGGAAAAGGAAAAGGAAAAGGAATAAGAAGACATATGAGTGGTGGAATCTCGTTCTATGAATTTCACACCGCACCCTTTGCGTTTAATATTAACGCCGATAAGCTTAGAGACTACATTAATGATAAATATTTCACAGACCATGACAAACTAGATGGAAGTAAATTATTTACTAGATTAGACCCAGTAGCTAAGGGAAAGGTAGCAATTACAAACACATCTCTAGGTTTTTGGTTAAGGAAAGATAACAGATATGAACAAATATCCGTATTTGCTTGTTATCAAGACGATACACTTATATGTTACGTGATAGCTAGATGTATATCTGATTATTCTTGCGAAAATTCTTTAAAAGATTATAACAGTGACAAAAAAGACGACAGACCTTCCAGTGGGATGGAAGAAAAAATATTATTTGTAAAATGTAGAGACGTACAAAAATTAAATTTCACACACTTAACCGCAGATAAAAAATCTGACAGGTATAAAGCATTCAAAAAATTTTTAGCAACTGAAGGAATAACTGAAGAAAATATTGCCCAGGCAGGTTATCATTTGTTCCAATTCGGAACTTTAAATACAGATCGATACCGGTCATCCAGTGACCCGGGCGACACCTATAGGGTAATTATTCTTCCTATTCATAATGAAGGGTTAGATACGTTTTTTAATAAACAAGCCAAACAACCATTGGACGTGGAAGAGGACAAAAGATGCACAATACAAGATATTAAGTTCCGGAAAGATACTACTGGTGATGCTGTTGGGGCAGGAAATTTGTTAGCTGAGCTGCTTCTTCCCCGCTAGTATTATAAAAAATTTACAAATATATGACTCTAATTTTATACTATATGCTATCTATAAAATTGAAAAATACATATATAAAAATCCGACATACAAAATAACAATAACATATAACTGTTTAAAAAAACAACTATATATTATACAAAATGCCATTTTACGCAGTTCACAAAGGGAAGCGCCGCGGCATATATACCGACTGGAATGAATGTAAGCAGAATATTTTCGGTGTTAGACATCCTATTTTTAAGAAGTTTGCCACGAAAGAAGAAGCCGAGCATTTTCTGATCCACGGGTTCGGCACCAAGACCAACCAGTCGATGTTGGATACTCTTGGAAAAAGCAATGATACGCCAAGTGCGGGAGATAATGCGAAAATCGAGGGGAGCGGGGAAATTGCGGAAATTGCGGATGCGAACGCAAATCCAAAAAAGCATATCATTCATATATTCACAGATGGTTCTCTCATTCGTAAAAAAAGTAAAAATGGAGCTGCGCGAATATTATGTGGTTATGGAATATATATTCCTGCTTATGGTCTAATGGAAGAGTTGCGATATGCCGGAACAATCCGTGATAATAAAACGAATAATCGTGGTGAATTAAAAGCAATCATCGATGGGTTGAATTATATATTATGTTGTATTGATGAAACGGTGGGGGATACGGTGGGGGCGGCAGCGGCGGCGGTGGCGACACCTGATGCCGAATTCCCACATAAAAATGATAAGTTAAAAGAAACACAAATCATCTTATATACTGATTCATCTTATTCCAAGCTCATATTAGGAGACACCGGTGTCAAATATAGGAAAGCTGGTTATCTCGTTTCTAAAAAGAGTGGCGAGGAAGTAAAGAATGCGGATATGGTCCAAGAGATAATGGAAATCCGTGACAAGATCACGGCATATGGTATGGAGTTAGTTGTGAAGCACGTTTATGCGCATACGAACCTCGACACTTTTGAGGCAAATGGCAACCGATTAGCAGATGAGTATGCGAATATAGGCGCAAATCGGCCATAATGGTAGTAGCAGCGGCAGCACAAAAAAAGGGTAAAGATTTAAGGTTTATTTATACACGCGTTGACACCCATTGACACACGATTACAAATTTAATACTTCATCAGCAAATATTCTTTTTTTGTTCTGAACATTTGCCGTGTAAGCCTCGATTGTGTCGATATCGATACACCCCGCGGAATCGGTATCCGCGTGAGTGTCAGTATTGGTATACAGCTTAAACGGCTCCATAATGAATCGATACACAATGACGGGATCTTTTTGTCCGAAACGGTGACACCGTGCGATTGCCTGGTCCTCTACTGACGGATTCCAGTCAGGGCTAACGAAATATACCTCCGAGAATTGTTGAAGATTCAGGCCTTCGCAGCAAGTTTGGATTTGTAGAATGAGCACATCGACATTGGCATCCGGCGCAAGAATGATGCGGCGTTCGCTTTCCTTGGTTCGCCCATCCAAATATCGCACATTTAGTTCCGGCGATTCAGCAATTATGCGCTCCTGAATGTAGTCGATTTCCCCCCTGAAATGGCAAAACACGATCTTGCGTTTGCCGTTATCTTTGCGCCCGACGATTGTTTCGACGACTTTAGAAATCTTGCTACAATAATTCGCATCTTCTTTGGGTGGCATTTGTGGAACAGAGCGGCGACACGCCAGGCGAGGATAAATACACGACTGTTTTGCCTGAATCATACGACCTATTTTTGCCTCCGATGGCTCGGGAAACCAGCAGGGAGCTGTGTCGCGGTTAATATCTGGGAGGGCTGGGGGTGTGGTGGTGTTGGTGTTGGTAGTGGGTGCTGCTGCTGTCCCTTCATCAGCGACAGGGGCAGGCATCAAGCACGCTATTCCGCTATGTAGGCTGCGCGATAATAGCATTTCCGAGTTGCTTTCCCATTCCACGGTGATGGTATTGACGGTGAGAGGCGG
>Ga0209617_10001451_pt1 | contig 11057 bp, 10 predicted proteins | sample LakEriepJuly2011_2_FD_187459 | JGI IMG/M metagenome (GOLD analysis project Ga0209617, IMG submission 187459) | Freshwater microbial communities from dead zone in Lake Erie, Canada - CCB epilimnion July 2011 (SPAdes) (version 2) | ecosystem: Environmental > Aquatic > Freshwater > Lentic >... | reverse complement strand
GGAGGGTTTATACCCAAAGAAATCATTTCTTTTCTCTCCTTGATAGTAGGATAATAAGGAATATTCGTCCATGATTCAGTTGATTGAGAAACCATATCCGCATCGCATTTTCTATTCATGTTGGGTTCTAGTATTTTCTTTTTGGGTTCTCTCAAATCATAATTATAAAATTCTTTAGTCTCGTTATTATAATCAAATGCAGTTTGAAAATGCGAAATATTTATAAAATAAATGTTTGGATTATCAACATTGTATAAATTATCTTTTGGATTTGTAGATGTTTCATCAATATTATATTGTAATTGATAGATAGTGTTTATACCATCGATTCCTTTGTCATTCTTTTCGCGAATGTAATCCTTTTTATTAATGATTCGAGTGATTCCATCAAACAAATGAAGAATTTGAGGACTTCCTATTGGGAAAAAATTAGATCTATCAATTACAATATTGTTTTTTTCACATCTTTTTTGCAAGCAACTGTCCTCCGATCCCCATCCCCAATAATTTGGATATCCATTTATATCTTCAAAATCAGCACCTTTAATAACAACTATCCCACCCAATGTATATTTGAATCCATAATAATGCTTAACCACACCTATTTTGGTATCATAGTTAAATATTTTTGTAAAAGGTATAGTATCAATATCATTAAAAATAAACGTAATATTTTTATAATCATCTGGGTATTTTTCTTTTATTGCTAAAAACCCTATATTTTTTGTAGCACCACGATTGAAACTACGATTATCCGATTGATGAGAAAAATAAATCTCATAATCTGTAAAATCTTCCATTATATAGGACATGTATTTGCAAAAAAAAAATTTTTGTTCTTCTCTCTTTCTATACGGAACTATAAATACTTTATTCGGTATTTTCTTATTATCAGAACCAACGGACATTTAATTTTATAATTGTAATAATTATAAGTCATACTATATATTTGATTTTTATACTTAATATCCATATTTTTTTAAAATAACTTCTGGAACTATATCGTACTTTAATTTTTCTAATTTTTTAAAGCACTTGTTAATAGTTACTTCACTAATTTCACTTACCATTTTAATATCTTTTTTACTAATATTTAATTTACATAATTGAGATATAAAATATACTATTCCCGCTGCAATAGAATGAGGAGTATTTTCTAACATCAATCCATTTTTTTCAATTTTCATGGATATGAATTGACATAATTTGGTGAGTTCGTTATTGATGTTTAATTTACTACAGAATCGTTCAATAAAAGATTCTGGTCTTGTCATACAAAACAATGTTTTTTCCTTATTATCCATGTCTTTCTCTAAATTGTTAATAATTGTAATTGCATTTTTACACCCTTTTGTTGCATTCGTAACATCCAGGTTGAAAATACCCGCTATTTCTTTTGCAGTTCTAGGATAGTTGTTGATTTTACATGAAATATAAATGGATGCTGCTAAAATACCTTCTCTATTATCTCCTCGAAATGAAAAGTCAAAATCGGATATTTTTTTATGATAACGAATAGCATCATCTATTATGCGTTTTGGAATACCTGCATTTTGAGACATAATAGTAATCGTTTGAAATTCATCATATTGTGATTTTTCTTTGTAGGGCATCGATTGCCATTCTGTATAACGCCGTATTTTAATCATTTCATAAGAAGAAGGTCCATTACATAGAATCTTGCATCCATAAGACGATTCTTGCAACAATGGATTAATAGGCAAACCACATCGTGTAGGATCACTATTTTGATTGTCATCAGCACCGTAATATCTCCATTCAGCTGATTGATCTATCAAATCTTTATAAATGATTCCACAGTTCTTGTTAGTACATGTAAGAAAACCTTCATCTGAAAATGCTAATAATGAATCACATTGGTCGCAATTTTCTCTGTCACCACATGAACGGTATATACATTCTAAATTTTGTTCTTCAGACGTTTTATTTAATACTTCAGAATCGAAAATATTCCACAATTCTTTTTTATTAATATTGTTGGTTTTGTTTTTGTTTCTATGGGTTCCATCATGTGATTTTGTTGTTTCAATCATATTTATCGAAACTATATTATCACTTTGATATAATTTAAATATAACTATACAACTAATATCTTTAAAATTCCATATAAATATATTTTTAAGTCAATTTTATTTATATTGTTTTCACATATTATATTAATCATAACCGATACAATGAACCCTATATGTTTTTCTTCTAGTTTTTTATTTTTGATAACAGCAGTATTAGCTTTATATAGTAAATACTATGTTTATGGTATTTTATTCTTATTTTTATTAATTACATCGATATTATTTCATAGTTGGACGACGAGTTATACAATTCTATTAGATAAGGTTAGTATTATGGCGGTAGTTATTTATGGTGGTTATTTATTTTATAAAAAATGTATGTCAACTCCATTGAATCGTAGAATTATAATATTGCGGATTTTAGTATTATTAACATTTTTTATAACAATTTATTTGTATTGTTATGGATATTATAACAATCAATATTGTTTTGATAAAGATAGAAACATTGCTAATTTTTATCATGCATTTTTACATTTAGTATCATGCTACGGACATAATCTTATAATTATATTGTAATAGTAGAGAGATAGAACAGTGTAATTTATGTAAAAATAAAATATAAGTTATTATATATAAACATAAATTGTAATTAAATATACTAATATGGGTAATAATTTATCTAATCCAAATCAATCAACCACATCATCATTGTCTTCTATGGATGATTTAAGTGATCTTGAAAAGAAAAAAATATTGAAAGATCATGATTTTAGCTATATATTAAATTATATTGCAACAAGATATATTTTGACAATGGATTTTCAAAGTTTAAAGAATTTACAAGATCCAAAATATTGTGACGAAATGATTATTCTTACATCAGACATAATTAAAAAGTATTATAATGAACGCGAAGTAGAATTTTTACAACAAAAAATCGAACAAGGACAACAAGTAAATAAATTGACAAAGGACAAAATACTTTATTTTGACAAAAATAATTTATCTAAGAAAGGTGTTGATAGTAATTTGAAAAAAAATAGAATGTGTATTGGTATAGCCAAATTTTATATTAAAATAGCACATATTTTTTCAGCAATAGTTATGACAGTAAATCCTATTTACGTTTATAAAGATTACAATCAAAATACTATAAAAAAAACATTATTAGAAAAAAAAGACATACCAAAAGGTTCCGAACCAAAAATAGAAAAAATGGGTATTTGCAATGCTCGATTTGAACTATTGAATATTGGAAATAATTATTTGAATAAAATGAATGCAGTGAATGTTAAAAATACAGAATACGATGAAGATGGTAATATAATAACTGGTTATAATCCAGATAGTAGTGAAAATAGCATACGTTTGAAAAAAAAATATTGCAATAGTAATAAAAAAATTTCAACAGACAGATCAAAGGAAAATCTATCAGATGAACCTGGAATCCCAGAATTAAAATATTTGTATTATGATAAATATGATTATGAAAAAGGTGAATACAATAATATGACAGATGAAACTCGTAAAAGATTTAGAAATGACTTGTTTTTATTTTTTAAAACTTTTACAGGAATAGAAGATAAGATTAAGTCAAGAAATTCAGATTTAAATGAAAAACAAATAAACGAACTAATTTTACAAGAATTTAATAGACAAGATATAAAAAGTTTTAGTGATATAAAATTAAAAGACTATGGCTCAACATTTGAAAGTATATGTTCTGATAACAACAAGAAATTTGAATACATAAATAAAAGATCAGATAATATATCGTCTATCAATAATACCACCGACAAAAATGATAGTAACAAATCGGATTATGCTAAACAACAGGATTTTTTGAAAAAATATGCGGATAATTTAAAAAACATGTTGAGTAGTATGAACGCCGAACAAGAAAAAATATTAAATATATTGAATGAATTATTTGTTTATGTTGTTGATGGAGATAAAAAACAAATTATTATTAATCCTGAATTAAGAAATGAATCATTAGATGAACTAGTTATAAAAACTCGTGAAATAATAATAGGGTTATATTTACAATGTGAAAGTGATTATATTGAAGGACTAAAATTATATCAGGCGTTGATTGAAAGTCAAATGTTTGTTAATGAGAAATCAAAAGAAAAAAATTTGAATGATGATAAATCAAGATTATATAATGTGTATACATCAAATAACAAACCTATGAATATATTCTCTACAATCCCGTCAACATCATCATCATCATCATCATACTCTTCGCCATTATCTTTTTCGCCATTCTCTTCGTCATCTTCTTCTTCTTCGTCATCTTCTTCTTCTTCGCCATCATCATCATATAATTATAATCGTGATCGGGAAAGGGAACGGGAAAGGGAAAGGGAAAGGGAAAGGGAAAGGGAAAGGGAACGAGAACGACAACGAGAACGAGAACGACAACGAGAACGAGAACGGGAACCACAATGGGAAAGAGAACGAGAACGAGAACGAGAACCACAATGGGAAAGAGAACGAGAACGAGAACGAGAACGAGAACGGGAACGGGAACGAGAACGGGAACGAGAACGTTACACGTATAGTAGTGAAATATGATGAATAGGATGAGTAATAAAATAAATAAAGTTAGCTAATTTAGAAAATATCATTAATTTTTCATAATGATATAACATCATTATGAAAAAAAATAATATTACAATATTATAACATACATGCTAAAAGACGAATATACAAATAATACAAATAATACATTTCCTATTCCTAAAATAATTCATACTAGTTTCAAAACATATGAATCTATTCCAAAAGAGTACAATGAAGTTTTTAAAAGTTGGAAAACAACTAATCCTGATTGGGAAGTAAAATTTTATTCATATAATGATAATGATATTATGATAAAAAAAAACTTCCCTTGGTTGTATGACACATATAATAACTTTTATTTTGACGAACAACGATTAGATATGGCCAAAGCATGTTATTTATATTTATATGGTGGTTTATATGTAGATGTTAATTATTTACCTTTGGCAAATATTGATCCTCTTTTTTATAATTCAAATGATGAATTGTATTTTGCATACAACAACAACGCACAAAATTCAATAGTTACATCATTCATGGGGTCTAAACCGAAAAGCAGTTTTTGGTTAACATATTTAAAAAATATAATAGGTGATAAAGGATTTATTTTAAATACTAAATATGGAATTATTAATTCTACTACTGGGTCACAAAAATTTACTGATTTATTAGAAAGCTATAATGGTACAGTCGGAAAATTACCATATAATGACATTAATAGTTGTACTGAATGCAATGAAAATTGCAATCAAAGTTTTTATTTTCATGTTATTAATAACGGTAATATAAATGGACGATTTTTCTCTGATATCGATGTCGTTTTATTCAAATTCATATATTGTTTTCTAAAAAAAAATTGGTTTCTTATAACATTCACAATATTTATAGCTATTATAGTTTTTTTTATATATTTATGGTTGACATATAAAACTGTTTTAATGATACCGACCTTTTTATTTTTCATTTATAAAAAAATCACAAAAAATGCAAATGATATAGTTGGTAATGTTAAAAAAGAAATAGGAGATAATGTAAGTAATTTATCACATTTCATAAAAAAATCACCATCTAAACAAAGTAAAAAAAAAGAGAAAAAAGAATGAAAAAGTAAAAATATAAAAATAGAATAATTGTATATTATATCTCTACTATAATATATAAACATGTATGTATTTAACATTAATAAATCTAGTATTCATTTGATAGCAGTTTCATTTATAGTATATATTTTTGTAAATATGATAGAAAACATAATACATTATAATATAGGTAAATTTAGCAATCGAGATGGCTATCATTTCGATATCCCAACCAAAAAAGATTGGATAAGAATAATAGTAATAATGTGTATTTTTGCATTATTACAAGGGTTTCTTACCTATTATTTCAACCGTGTAAAATAATATTATCAAGATGAAAAGTTATGAAAATATAAAGTATTCTTATTTTTTTATAATTAAATTTAATTTATATTTTTTAAAGTATTCTTATTTTGTTCTCTAAATCATCGAACAATTCATCATTATATATTAATTTACCGGATGGTTTATAAGAATTAATCGGAGTATATTTTTTATCATCTTTTGGCTTGGTTTGTATATTTTTTGTGTTATTGCCATTGGGTCCATTACTGTAATCATTATTTGTAATATATCTCGTATCATCATGATCTTGTGTAACCTTTTTACCATATTCATCTAAAACAATCCCAGTTTTTGATTTTATTTCATTTCTCACATAAGAAGGCACCCAATGTTTCCAACAAATAAAAATTGTATTAGGATGATAATACCGTACAATAAATCCATTGGTCTTTAATTTATCAATTAAATAAGCAATAAGCGTACCTTGATCGTATTTAGGAACACCTATAATTATTTCGGGTACTACATACCAACAAAATTGTTCGTCTATTTTTTGCCTGGAGGTAGTTTTAATTTTCACATGAATACGATTTAATATTTTATTAAATAATTCTAATTTGTTTAAATCCATTTGTTGTTTTTTTTCATATAAGCTGTCAATGTTTATTTTTTCAGTAAAATCGACCGTATTTTCTAGAGTAAATATATTTGCCATGTTATAATATCTTATAACTATTATTCCTAATACAGAAAATATAGAAAAAAATTATCGAAAATGTTTTTATATATAAACTATTATGACAATTAAAAATATTGTATTGTCTGGTGGATGTCACACGTTATATCAATCGTTAGGTATTATCCAAACATTGGTAAAGAATGATGTATTGAAAATAGATAATATTGAAAAAATTTATGGCACATCAGCTGGTGCTTTATTAGGAGCAATTTTATGTTTAAAATTTGAATGGGATATTTTAAATGAATATTTTTTGAATAGACCATGGCATGATGTCTACAACATAGATATCAATACAATTTTTTCCATATTTAATAAAAAGGGATTTTTTAATAGAAATCAAATAGAATTATCATTTAAACCGTTATTACATGCAAAAGATTTAGATTTGAATATTACATTAAAAGAATTTTATGAATACTCCAATATTGAACTGTATGTGTATTCATTTGATATCAATTATTTTAAATTAGAAGAAATTAGTTATAAAACAAATCCAGATTTATCATTAATAACCGCATTATATATGTCATGTGCATTACCGATTTTGTTTTCTCCAGTTTGTATTGATGATAAATGTTATATAGATGGTGGTTTTGTTACAAATTATCCTTTAAATTTTTGTATACAACAAACTAGCAATCTAGATGAAATATTAGGAATAAAAAATGTATTTGATTGTCAAGATATATGTCAAGCAACTACAAGTGAAACAAATAAAAGTGAAACAAATACCGGTGAAGCAAATAAAAGTGAAACAAATAAAAGTGAAACAAATAAAAGTGAAGTAACTACAGGTGAAATCAATGATAATTCTTCTTTATTTGATTTTTTTATCACTTTTTTTCAAAAAGCCGTATTAAATTTACAAATTGATAAATTAGAGCAAAATATAAAACATGAAATAAATTGTCAATGTCGACCTGTAACATATACATTTTTTAATCAATTTATATCATCATATGAAGTAAGGAAACAATTATTAGAAAACGGAATAGAATGTGCTAGCCAATACATACAAAAATTATCAGACGAAAACGTGAATCATGATACGAATGACAAAAAATAAATATATAATAAAATAATTATTCTAAATGATTATTTTATCTAACATGATAAAGTTTTACAGTGAAAATGTATTTATAATACACTATTTAAAAATTGAGTTAATGATTGTTGTGTTGGTTTAGCATCAAAATCTATAACCTGGTTACCCTTTACTAATTTAATAGTAGGATACCCTTCTATTTTGTATTGGTCGACCATTTGTTGAATTTTTGGAGTTTCGGTAGTACAATTTGTTTCTGTGAATGTAACAGTATAACCGTTTATTATTTTACCATTATATTGTGATTTTACTTTTTCCCATTCAGGTAGAGCAGTTTTGCAATGTGGACACCAGTCAACATAAAATAACATTAATTCTGCTTGATTAGTATTTCCAGTAGATGATTCATTATAGACTTCAGCTGTATTCATATTGTTTTTTTTTAAACTAGGTTTAATGTAATAGATATAAATAGAGTACCCAATTATAATTAGAATAACTGCAAATATAACGTAAGTAAAAGTTGTCATCATATTGGATGTACCAGGTTTTATAGCACCACCAGCCATAGCAGTAACAGTATTTTTATTAAAGAATGATTTTGCTTTATTTGCTATCTCTTGAAGTTTTTGAAGAACCATTTTGTGATTTTGCTATCTATATTTATATATAGCATAGAATAAAATACATTAATAATTAAACGAATCTTTATACTAAATCTAAATACTTTGCTTTATTATGTTTTACATTTATACAATCATTTTTTTTGCAATCATTAATATTAACAATAATATAAAAAATGAGAATAGATAACTGCATATTATATTTGTTCTAATATTACTATTTTCATTGCTGGTAAAATTTGAATCAGAAAATACGGAAATATCTAATTTTTTTGCTATATCGTAACTGGATATAGTATTAATAATAAATGCGTAAGATAATATTAGAATAGCTATTACTTTTCCTACAGTTGAAACTAGTAAAAATTTACTTAATGGTGTCATAAAAAATAAAATAATAATAACAATGGAAATACTTATGCATATAGATGCGTTTTTTGTTGAATTTAGATAATTTGAAATGTCATTATTCATCTTTGTAATAGATTATATACAAATAGAATTAAAATTTATTGATTTAGAAAAATATATATATTATATAAGCTAAATATATTATATATTAATATTAAATTAAATTTATATTTACGTTCTTAAATGAAAAATAAAACCAGAAAACGAACATCAACACGTAATAGAGTATATAAAAAAAACGATTTTGTAAGCAGTGATGGTATGTTAACAACAGTATGGGGTCCAAGTATTTGGCATTATTTACATATAATGAGCTTTAATTATCCAGTGCAACCTACAGATGATGATAAAAAACATTATTATGATTTTATGATTAATCTTCAAAATGTATTACCATGTAAATATTGTAGAGAGAACCTCAAAAAAAACTATAAAGAATTACCACTTACTCAAAAACATATGGAAAATAGGGAATCTTTCTCTCGATATGTATATAATTTACATGAATTGATTAATAAAATGTTGCATAAAAAGAGTAATTTGTCTTATTGTGATGTGCGTGAAAGATACGAACATTTCAGAGCTAGATGTACTGAAGAAAATCGTACTGTGTTTAAATTTAATAAAACAATGAAGAGACAACTTAAAAAAGAAACCAAACTATCAGAAAAAGGTTGTACGGAACCATTGTTTGGAAAAAAATCGAAATGTGTAATAAAAATAGTTCCTCAAAATAACAAAACTTCGACATTTCAAATGGATAAAAAATGCATTAAAACTAGAGGGTAATATTATACTATAAAGATGTAATATATTGTTTATTGTAAACATAAACATAAACAATATATTTAGGCTGTAATTTACATACCAAATTGACTAAAATCATTTAAAACTGGTACTGGGATATACTCTTCTGACAGAGTATCGTAATTTGGTACTTTTTTACAATCAAAATTAGGTTGCGGACAGCGAGCACAAGCAGGACATGGAGGACATGTTCCTTTTTCACCATCAATGTTGCATGGAAGTATAGGACACGCAGGACAAACAGGAGGAACAACTTCAGATTTTAATATGTATAAATCTTCTGATCCCGGTGGTATTTGGTTGGCAGGAATACCAGGAGGTAAAGAACTACTGTAATTATAAGCAGTTCCGCTACCACTACCAGACATGGTTGTTGAAGAGGTTTTTGGATAGGTTGTTGGATACGTTGTTGAAGAGGTTGTTGAAGAGGTTGTTTGATTAGCAGAAGAGTCGTAACTAGTAGTAGGAGTAATAGTAAATAAAATTATATTACCATTAGGCATAGTTACTTCTAAAGCATAGTTTCCGTTACTTCCATTAATAAAAATAGCTTTTCCACCATTTGCACCATAATAAATGGTTATATATATATTATTACTGCTTACTGGATTATTTGCTTTGTATATTGTGGTTTGGCCGTTTGGATAAGTAATTATTATATAGTATGAATCAGCAGTTTGGACTATTTTTGCTGTAGCGCCATATGGACCATAATAAATAGTACTTGTAATTTTATTACTTGAACTGGCAGGAGGATATACGTATGAACTAGTTGTATCATATGAATTACTTGTATCGTATGGCGTATTGTTAATATAATTCGCATTATATGTTTGTGGATTATTAACAGTAAATAAAAATACATTACCATTAGGCATCGTTACTTCTAAAGCATATTGTCCGTTAGATCCATTATTAATAAATACAGCTTTTCCACCATTACTACCATAATAAACAGTTACATATATAGTATTGGGTGTAACATTTGTATTAGATGTATAAATAACAGTTTGGCCGTTTGGATAAGTTACAATTATGTTATACGAATTAGCAGTTTCAACAACTTTGGCAGTAGCACCATTTGGACCATAATATAGGGTAGAAACTGACAACCCAGAATAATGATTGTAATTATCATAGTTTGGATTATAGTTTATTGGTTGTGTTGTAGGCCATGTATTGTATTTTGGATAATTGTTATTGGTATAATAAGGTGTTTTTGTAACGGTGAATAATTCAATTGTACCATTCGGTAAAGTAATTTCAATGGCAGTGTTACCATTATCAACCTTAATTACTCTTGCTATACCTCCGTCAGTTCCATAAAATACAGTTAATTCAAAAGATGTTGATGAAGATGATGCTGTGTATATTGTGTAATTACAACTACAATCTATCCTACTGCCACTAGCATCATTTCCACTAATATCGTTACCACTGCAATCATTACCACTACAATCA
>Ga0209617_10001450_pt1 | contig 11063 bp, 7 predicted proteins | sample LakEriepJuly2011_2_FD_187459 | JGI IMG/M metagenome (GOLD analysis project Ga0209617, IMG submission 187459) | Freshwater microbial communities from dead zone in Lake Erie, Canada - CCB epilimnion July 2011 (SPAdes) (version 2) | ecosystem: Environmental > Aquatic > Freshwater > Lentic >... | reverse complement strand
TGGTTCCGGGTTCGATGGTCAGAACAGCAGGAGCTTCCACGAAGACGAGGTTCGGCAGGATGTACACATTGTCCGCAGTCCAGCGTTGGCTGGTGCGGATCAAGGTCACTTTTGTGCCATTGACAGTCGTGTTGCCGGGGATTGTCCCGATATTAACGAAGCTGGGTGCAGCGTTCAAGCCGGACACCAAAGCCAGTCCGGCAGTTAGGATTGAGAGGATTTGTTTATTCATTGTATTTATTCCTTATTGTTTTGTTAAAAGATTCAGACTTTCCTGCGGCGAACTGCGAGAGCAGTGCCAATCGCAAGCAACAGAAGAGAGCCGGTGGCCGGCTCTGGTACTGAGGCGGTGTTAACATAATCGGAACCACCAGTTCCAATCACCACATCGTTGACCGCACCGCTGATGTCATAGGCGAGAAGCCCGGTTGCTGGATCACCGTCCCCGAAGCCAGAGCTCATTCCTAGCAAGAGCACTTGGTACTCGCTCCCAAGAAGTGTCGAGTTCCAAGAGGTGGCGGCACTGTTGATTGCGAACAGATACAAATCCTGCCCGGCAAATTGAGTGGCGTTATCGGGTGTATAGCCCTGAACACCACCTTCATCAGTGTAGTTGATGCCCGTTCCTACGTTAAAGAATCCTGTTTTCTCACCAAGCGTCAGACCATCTAGAAGCCCGCCTGTTAAGCCAAAGCTGGTGTTCGGACGGAATTTTGAAAACAGAGTGAACCAGTCAGATGACATGACTTCAGATTTGCTCAAAAGACTGCCACCATTCGTTCCAAAGTTCCCAACCCAAAGACGGCCGTCGATTCCGACCGTGTTTTGGGAGTTCTTAATGGGCCAATCGTTAGTGAGGATGTATTCGCTATCAGCAGCGAACGATGCTGATACAGCAAGTAGCAGCGCAAGAGTTGCGGATTTGATTTGATTCATTTTTATTTGCCTTTCTTGGTAGTTTTTAGATTACGACAGTTTATTGTGAACATTCTTCGAGCTAGGCCGGCGGATCGATGAAACGCCAAGCAGTAGAGCGGATCCGAGCACCAGCAACGATGCCGAGGATGGTTCCGGGACAAGCGCAACTGCAGAGTCAGTAACACCATTTATGATTCTAACTGCGCCATATCCTGCCACTGCCTCAAGATTGAGGCGACCATCATCAAAAGCTTCATTTACAAATGAAAAATAGGGATTCTCATCGGAGGTAAGAGCAAAGCGAGACACATCCCCAGTGTTGCCGCGCCACGTATACAAACCGAACAGGTTCGATCCAGATGTAATAGCTACGTACAACTGGAAAGGTTGCTCGCCAGCTGTGCCTGCGTTCTGCACAAAAGGCTCGAAATCGCTGCTAAATGTATATGTTGCCTCCAAATTTCCAGGCAAATAGTTCGTTGCAGCACCATACTGAGCCCACTTCGCACCATCAGCAAGGAACGCATCAAATGATGTTTTATCCGAGATTGCGAGCGTGTTTTCCGCAACTCCTAACCTGCCAATTCTGATCGATCCGCCGATGATTTCATTGAGATAGGTCGTGTCTGTATAGGTTAGTGCCAACTGATCGATCCCAATATCAACAGTGACAGCTCTTCCACTAGCAACCCCAAGCAGCGAGGAGACAATCACCGCGTAGCAAATTTTTTTGATGTTTTTCATAAGGTTGATTTCCTTTTGTTTTATAAGTCTACTGGGTTTCTTACTGGGCCAAGTACTGAGGCGCCCATGCAACGTCGCGAGTTAGCGCAGCAGAGCCTACCTTTTTAAAGGCAAAGCCCTCGCCCGCTGAAATCTCTTTGGCTCCCTGCGAAGGACCTGTTCTCGCCGTCGACAACTTCCAATCCTTACTACTGTTCGAGAAGTAGTTGACAAACTTTCCGCTCTCCATAAAGCGAACTTCGTCAGCCGATCCAGCTGAACTGGCTTTAGTTACGTAATCAGCCAAACCGGAGTTGTTGAGCGTAACTGCAACAGGATAAGGATTTGCTAGGAAGGAATTTACAGCCGAGACGGTAATCTTCGACCGGGTCCCACGATACTCTCCATTGAGGTAAATATTTTTTGTGGTGACTGGGGTCATCAAAACTCCTGTTCCCATTGAAACACGGACAAAATTCCGATTCACGCCCGTGCGATCTGCAATGTCTTTCCATCCTGTGGCAGAACGAAGGAAGAAGCGGATAATTTTTCCAGTGGAATCGAAGATTCCGAACTGGTCGGAAGATCCCGCCGAACTTCCTGCAATGATGCCTGATGCGGTAGCGCTTGTCTGATCTCCAAACAGGCTCGCCAGGGTATGATCTTTACGCACAACAAAGCGGGTACCCGCGTCAATCGTCGGAAGATTGCCTTCCACGGTAACAAGGCCGTTAGCACCAAAGGCAGTCACTTTCTTGATCAAGCCGGTGTTAGGTCCTGAGGTGAATTCGACGATATAATGGTTATCCGAGGCGGGAGCCAGATTCCAATCTCCCGCCCAACCCGCAATGGCTGTGGATACGGGCACGAATGCGGACAAATCGGTGGAGGCATTTGCTGCGGTGAACTGATTTACCCCGGTTACGGTTGCGGAAACGTCCCCTTTGGCGAGTACAGGCCGTGCCAATACGGCGCCGATCACTTTCGGTTTTCCAGTTTGCACAGCCACTGGCAGCTGAAGGTTAGCCGTGCCGATATCGGCGGCGTGGGCGAAGGTGGCAAGACCACCGAGGACGATGGCGAGGGCAACCGCAGCGCGGGCGGTTGAGTAAGCGAGTATGTTTTTCATGTGTCTGACTTCTCCTTTGGTTTGGTTTTTCTGAAAGTTGATTTCCTGCATATGAAATTACTAGTGCAGCCTTTTTTTTTCTCAACCGGTTTATTGTTACAATTAGGTGACAGAATTTGAGTTTTTTACCTGTTTATTAACACTTTACAGATTCTTTGTCTGGTTTGGCACAAGAACGCCATATTTCGGATTCTCGAATTTTTTGATTTTTTTAAATCAAGTCGAAGATAAAAATGCAGGGTCTATTCCAGCTCGACACAAACTTTGTATTCGATGGCCTTGGTCCCAATCCCCTTTACCAATCTAGCGATGGGATTAGGCGAAATTGCATGTGACAATATGATGACAATAGCAAAAGCAGTGGATTTTCCCGTGGTAGAGAAGTATCTTCCAACATTACGATGAATTTTGGCCATTACGCATATCTATTCTCCACCAAAGTAGTTTTTCCAATTCGGAAATCCTGCTTTTTACCATATCTTGTATTCACAGCTCTTTTTGTGCTGCTAGCAACACCAACAATTGGTGCAACCATTTCTGTCGAGACCTTGAGTCGGTTAAAGGACTCTTCTGGAAACGACCTGAACAATGGGTTGGTCCTAGTTGGAAGCTTTTTGGCCCGACCTGATACTGGTGGTGCAACGGCAATCAGCACTCTTTTTACCGGCGATCTAACCACAACACGCAACAACCTGACCTCCGGTAGCTACTTTACGGTTTTTGGAGAGGGTTCTGTTCTCCAAGGCGGAGTTCAGTTTGTAGGGAGAGATTATACAACCACTCCTGTCACGTCCCAAACCGATTCATTTGTGGATTTTGTTCGAACAGACTCTGTTGCTACCAGCCTAGAGAACCAGAGCTTGTTTCTTTTAATCTTTAATCAATCCACGATCGCAACCTCATCGGAAATGATGATTTTCCGGCCGTATCTTGACTTAGATAGCGGACTACGCTCCAGCATTCCAGAGGGTGATCAGGGTAACTTCACCTTTTCTCTTGAAGCACCCCCCACTGGCTTGCTTCCTGAACTTTTTTTTGGCACGTGGAGTGATGACGGAATCACAGATAGCGACGGCCTGAAAGGTTTTCTCAACACTGCGCGTTTGGATCAACTCTTCGGAATCACCAGCTCCCCCACAGCAAGTGCGACGAACGGCTCAACTTTTAGCTATCAGATTGTGGCCAACAACGGTCCCATCTCCTATGCGGCAACGGGCATGCCGAGCGGGTTGCAGATCGACACCGCCACTGGCCTGATATCTGGCGTCCCCAATGATGATGCGGGAAGCTATACCATCCTTCTGCAATCGGTTGGAGGCACGGTCACAAGCACTCAAACTCTTACTTTGACGCTATCCACTGCTGCTGGGAGCCCCCCGGTCGTTGTAACGACCACAAACGTTGTGAGCCTCTTTGCCGGAGTCTCTTATACAAATGCATACGCTATCGTTGCGACCAACGCGGCGACGAACCCACCAATTACCTCTTACGGTGCCTCCAACCTGCCCACCGGACTTTCTGTTAACACCAACTCAGGGGTTATTTCAGGGATGCCGACGCAGCTTGTCACGAACCGGATTATTCCAATCTCCGCTTACAATGGTGCGACTGGTTCCGGACAGTTCACTCTCACGATCAACTCTCCCACCCTTTCCTATCCCTCGTTGACCTTCACCGCAGGTTCGTCCTCCAGCTCCCCTGTTCCGACAGTGACGGCGGGATACTCACCCACCAGTTTCACCGCATCCAACCTTCCAACCGGACTCTCCATAAACTCCAATGGCGTGATTCAAGGATCGCCGACGATTGGGGGGACTGTCAGCACAAGCACGATTACAGCGGTCGATGCAAGCGGAGTAGCTTCCTCTGTCAGCCAAGTGATCACCGTCAATACCCTCCGACCGACGATCAACAGCGCGCCTGTTTACACAATTTTGAACAGGACGAATGCCACTCCTTACGTAATCACAACGACCTTAACCTCTACGGTGGTAGCACCGTCGTCCTTTTCTGTCTCTCGCGGTTCGTTGCCAACCGGCATGAGCCTGAACACATCCTCAGGAGTCATCTCGGGGACTCCTGTCTCTGGAAAAGGAATTACGGTTGTCGGCCTCAGGGCAAACAATGCAAGCGCCAATGGTTCCCCCGCCCCTGGAGGTGGAGAGGGAGCGGAATTTGATCTCACAATCCGAGTCGATGTGAATCCACCCGTTTTTAACGATACTTTGAAGAAAAATTGTGCTGTGGGATTTCCTCTGAATGCAAAGAACAACTTCCTCTCCACCGCGAACGATCCGGAAACTTTTTCGCTTAGTGGCGCCCCTGCGTGGCTCTCGATTGCAAATGATGGAAAGATTTCAGGCACCCCGCCAGCGGCTGGGACATGGATCATTCCAGTGACAATTGCCAACACCACTCTTGCGGGGCTGCGCCAATCCATTACCTCAAATCTAACGATTACGGCTGTTTCTAGCGCGCCTACTGCTGCTTCGCTGGGTCTCCGCCCTGGCACATTTATCCTTGGGAACAGCTTGGCTCAGACCTACCCTCCCGTTGGCTTCTTTGTTTCTGGGCAGGATATGGGCGCCGACTCGGTAACCTCGGTCAATATTTTGGGCCTGCCCCCAGGGGTTACTTTTGCTAGCGTAGTCGATAGACGCCGTGGTCTTCTCACGGGCACTCCAACGGCAAGAGGGAGTTACCCTTGTACCGTTTATGTCAGCAACCCCAAGGGCTTTACACGTAGTACAATGACATTCGTGGTACAATGAATTGCCTATGAACTATAAAATTCTTCTGACCCTTGTTTCCTTAAGCGCCTCGCTTGCTCTTCCCTCCCGAGTGCTGGCACAGAGCCTAGAGGAACCGCCCCTCGAGGTCGTCAACTACAGGATCGCTCAAGGGACAAACTCCTTCGGCATACCCCTTCTCCGGCCTGCCTTATGGAGGGGAAAAATTGCTTCGGTTTCAAGTTCGACACGTGTGATTACCGATCAAGACACAAAATCATCAGGTCCGATTCTTGCCCAAATACCCCTTGAACCAGCGTATCTTGAGATCACGGCCTCTGTCCTTGACCCCACGCTCGTTGGTGAGCGATTTGAGGTGGGCGTGGTCGAGACGCGTGGACCCCTGGGCACAAAAGGACAAGTCCGTCTCGTTTCCTCCCTCTGGGATACCCGACCCGATGTTCCCGCTGGATTGGCAGGATGCTCGTACGAAATCCATCCCCACTGGACTCTGTCCGCCTTTTTAGGAACGCCTGACAAGGCTCCACTCCGCCGGGCAAAAAGCATTGCGAACGCCGACTCTGTGAGGATCCCGTCGAACACTATAACTGGAAAGTGGGATAGTTTTTTTATTGTCGAGGACAAGAACATCCTGGGATGGAGAAACGGCCAACTGCGCGGCGGCCCAGATGCTGGTGGTGCGGTCATCCCACCAGGAGTGGGCGTCCAGATTGTCGTCCAAGCACCCAGTGGCGCAGAAAAACCGCTGGTGATAATAGGCGAAGCCAGAAAGCATGCTTTCCGCAGGCCCTTACAGGTTGGCAAAAATCTGATTTCTCTCGGCCATCTTTCGCCTCACTCACTAAGCTCGATCTTGGCCAATCAGGATTACGGTTTTCAAGCTGGGTCAAACTCTGCCAATTCGGATGAAATTCAGTTTCGAAACCATGGTCGATGGGAAGTGTTGCGCTACGTTCAAGGTTCTTCGGAATCCGCAGAGGCCTCGTGGCAGTGCCTCACCGCTCGGTATGGAGGCAAGCTTGAAAATTTACCTCTGCTTCCAGCGCAACAAGCTTTTTGGATTCAGAAAATTCAGGCAGATTCAGATTTCATCATCCCGGCACCTACCCCTTAAACTCAAAAAACCTTAAAATCCGTAGGCCATCGAAAGGGAAAGATCCCAACCTTTGGTGTAAGAAAGATACGTTTTTTCAACTCCGTTAAAGGTGACCGTTTGCTGGAAAAGGGGATTCAGCAGGTTCTTTCCTCGAAAGGTGAACTTCCAGTTGTCGGCAAATGTCTGAGTCAGGTTAAAATCGAGCGAAGGTGCAGGTTGCTCATAGACATCCGGAAGATAGCCCAAACCTGCGCCCCCCTCTCCTCCTGCCGCAATCAAAAGGGGTCCGGTTACGTTATAAAATAGACCCGCATAAAAACCGGCCGGGGCGTTATTATAATCCAAACCGGCATTGATGATGTAGAGAGGTTGCCCTTGGAGAGGACGGTTAGGGGCAATTCCCAATTCGGTTCTCTGATCTTGCTGTTCCTGACTCAAGTCCACCTGAGATTGAATGTAAGTAGTGTTGAAGTTTATGGAAAAGTCCCTGAGGACCTCGCTGACCTGATCCAAGCGTTTCCGTGCTTCGAACTCCGCCCCCCAAAGTGTTCCGCTGGGGAAGTTTTGATACTGATAAAGCTGGGATTCGCCTTGGGAGACCTGCGTTTGTTCGATTGGGGCAAGAATGGATTTGTAGAATAGACTGACCGCAAGGACCTCACCTGGACGAGGAAACCATTCGAGACGAAAGTCGTAGTTGTTGATTTTCGATAACTTGAGGTTTGGATTTCCCACATAGAGAAGCGAATCGGAAAAATCCAAACTAATGACAGGCCCCATCTCCTTAAAAGAGGGGCGTGCAATGGTTTGAGACCAGGCGAGCCGAAGATTCACATTCTCCAGGACCTCATAGGTAGCAGCCGCAGCAGGAAGAAGATCCAGCTGCTGAATTTTTGCTACGCCGTTAAAATCGCCAAAGAAGGGAACCGATCCATCAACATATCCAGGGGACACAATTCGAATGTCTGTGTTTTCATATCGGGCTCCCCCCGTCAAGGTGAGTTGTGGAAAGAGTTTTAGTTCGGCCATGCTGTAGGAGGCGATCACTTGCTGATATGCGGTATACTCGGCGGCACCAGTACCACTGCCCGAACTGACTGTGCTGTTGTACATGGACCAAGCCATTGCCTGATCGCTGCCGTACAACGCTGGATCTGGGTTTGTGAACCCCGATAGATTTTCCGATAGAAAAACATCTCCCCAGCTCACATCGGGATTTGTAGAGGTAAATTGAGACACGTCCTGCCCTTGAACGCCGGGTGCCCCACCATTTCGAAAACTGAACTGGTACTGGTTGTAGTCGCGTTGGGTGTTATCCAAGTAAAATCCGGTCTTGAACTTGCTGGGGTTCTCTTTTTCCTCAAAAAATGGAATGCTAATGTTTAGGATCGCGTTGTAGTCCGATTCTGTCAGCCCACGCTGGTAGCGAACGACAGGGCTTGCAGGATCTAAAGAAGGGGAAGGGTCGGTAGGTTGCAGGGGAGAATAAGTATCGGTTGCGGCGTTGTATCGAGCTTGAAAAAGTCTTTGATCAGGTTCCTGTAACTGGGCCTGACCCAGACCCCCGACCCAATCGATACTGATATTGCGGGCTTCTGGAAAATTGTTCTTACCGCTAAACTGAAGATTCGCGAGTTGCCGCTCCCCGTACTGCATGGTTGTGTATTGCAACTGCTCAGCACCCTTATCTTGAAACTGGAAATCACTTGTATCGGTTGCCTGCTCGTTAAAAAGAAAGTTCACGGCAAACTGGTGATCTAAATCCCCTTGATAGGCAAGATTGAGAAGCCCTCCCCACAAGACATCTTCGGTGGCCTTCCTGTCATTAAAGTCCAAAACTTCCTGTAAGTTTGCTTGGCCTCCCGCATTGACCAGTTCGTAGTTGGCTCGCTGCGTATTTGGCTGATAGGCGTATTTTCTCTTGTAACTAAACGCCCCAAATGAACCAAGTTTTTGATCTCCTCCAAGGTCGACTGTATCTCCACCCTGCAAATTTACCGAAGTGTTGGGTCCAGGGGTTTTCGTCTTGAGCGCCATCACGGGCGAAAGTTGTCTCATGGAACCCGTAATGCTTTCCGCAAGTGCTACGTCTTCTGCGTTGGTGTTTAGAATCGTAGTGGGAGTACTGGCCTTTGCGGTGCTAAGAGCTGGGTTATTGATGACAGAGTCGGGAAAAGCCCGTGAGTTGGCTTGAAAACCAAAGGGTCCAGTCCCTCCGCCCGAATAGGTAAGAAAATCTGGGTTAAAAGTGGATTGGCTATTATATTCGACGGCGACCGACGCCCCGAAAGAGGGCTTTTCGGGGAAGGACTTGGTACGGATGTCGACGCTCCCTCCTGTAAAATCCCCTGGCTGGTCTGGGGTGAAGGTTTTGGCTGTGTTGATGCTTTCCAATGTCGGCCCGGGGAAAAGATCCACGTTGATCGCACGCTTGTCTGGATCCGAAGATGGCAAACGACCTCCATTGAGGAGAGTATTGACGTAGCGATCCCCCAACCCCCGAACGACTACATACTTTCCATCCACAACGGTGGTTCCGACCATTCTTTTCATCGCATCACCCGCAGTCGAGGCCCCGAGTCTGGAGATCAGATCAGCCCCAATCGTATCCAGAACGGCTGTGGCCCCTTGTCGCTCCGCGAGGAGACCGACCTCTGAGGTCTTTTCCAGCTCACCCGGGACGACCAGCTCCTCCATCTCCTCGACCTCAGCAATCGTTTCAACCCGAACATCACTGAATGCCCCCGAGGAAATAGTAATTCCAGGAACCAGCTTGGGAAGGTATCCGCCGCTTCGGACGCTGAGAGTGTAAGCTCCTGGGGGAACACCGCTGATAGTGAAGTTTCCCTGATCATCCGTCATGGCTCCGAACGGCGTGTCTATGATGACGACAGAGGAGCGCGCGATAGGTTGCCCGAAATCAGACTCGACGACCTGACCGCGAATGCCCCCAAATCCTTGCCCCAAAGATAGTGAATTGATTCCGACTGCCAAAAAAAAGCCAAGGCATAGGGAACGCCGAATTGCGGTTCTCATGAGCACCCCTCTTTTCTGAATTCATTCCGGCAGAACCAAAGGTCAACCTCGCTTTCAATACTATATCTTGTGAACTCGAATCCAATAAGTTGTAGTGACAGTTCAATGACTCTTCACAAGTTGTTAATTTCCTGAACAACAACTGGTTGAATCAATCCGGTCGCTTACCAGCATTCGGCAATGGCAAGGGGTGTGCATTTCCAAATAGGCATCGCAGGGTTCCTTATCTTTATTGCCACTGCCAAGGGAACCGACACAGCGGTTCAGGACGCCATGACTCCCAATCCCTATGCCCTCCCCTCCTCAATCGGAAGCGATCCATCCAAGGAACTGACTGACGCCCCAATCCCAGGACAAAAGAGTGCCGATGGAGTCGCTCCAGGGATTACAGATTCGCAGGAATTGTCCCCTTTTTATGTCCGAACTGGGGTCGGGTTAAGTTTTGTAACAAATGTGGATTATCCAGATTTCGGTATAACCAGCGATGTTACTTTGGCCCCTGGATTTGCGACCGGGGTCATGCTGGGCACACAGTTCCACGACAACATCGCCTTCGAAATCGAAGGGGGGCTTCTCTACAATTCCGTCTACTCAAATAAAACTTCAGGAATTACCGCCACCGATCTGACCCAAGTGACCAATGTCCAACTTTTCCAGGTGCCGATGATGGGAAATTTTGTCTTTCGAACCGATCCCCTCGGAGCGACCCGGATTCGGCTCGTAGCTGGAGGTGGCATGGGCGGAATTTTTCGCCAAGTTTTTATTACCGGATCCCCCAACGATGTGACCCGAAGCCAAACTCTTTCCGCCTACCAAGGGTTTGGAGGAATCCAAATTAATCCAGGAGAGCCCGACCTCATGGTCGACGTCCAGTTCAGGTATTTAAATTCGATCGGAGGACAGTCGGTTCCGTCGATGTCGATCATGGGGACGGTGACGATTCGCTTCTAGAGACGGCACCCATGATTCAGCTTGAAACTAAAAACAACGCGAATCGGATTTTTGAAAGTATATGGGAATGGAAGGCCCTGCTTCGCTCAATCTCGGCCAGCTTGCTGAGCTTCGCAGGGTTTTTAGATTCAGGGGTTAAGGGGGTAATGTTTTTCAAGTCGTGCCTACTGATCGTGCTGTTTTTTTGTGGATCGAATCTTTTTGCTCAGAGATTGTCACTGACGGACGTCGAGGCGCAGCCGGTCACGGGCCCTGGCCCTGGCCTGCGGATTGCCCTCGGTGGTACGGTCAATTCCGACATGTCGGTCGCCCAGCGGGACAGTAATGATTATCCGCAGACGAACATCAGCCCCCTCTTCTCGAATCAGGTGCAGTTCAATGGAACGGTCAGTTATGAGTCGATCGGTTTCAACCCAGGCTTCCGTTTCGATTTTGCCCCAGGTTACCGCCTGAACCAGTG
>Ga0209617_10001444_pt1 | contig 11108 bp, 5 predicted proteins | sample LakEriepJuly2011_2_FD_187459 | JGI IMG/M metagenome (GOLD analysis project Ga0209617, IMG submission 187459) | Freshwater microbial communities from dead zone in Lake Erie, Canada - CCB epilimnion July 2011 (SPAdes) (version 2) | ecosystem: Environmental > Aquatic > Freshwater > Lentic >... | reverse complement strand
GGGTGCCCGGACCGTCGAGCTTGGCGTAGGCGCTGGCGTAGCGGCCCCAGTCGTCGGCGAAGACGAAGAGAATGTTGGGGCGTTTTCCGGAGGCCGGAGCGGCGGTGGCGGCGGTGGCGGAGGCGGAGAAGGAGAAGGAGAAGGAGAGAAGGAGGGAAAAAGAGAAGGAGAGAAGGAGGGAAAGAGAGAGGAGTCTTTTCATGGGGAGTGGGGTGATGGCGGATGGACGAAGGGAGGGAGGCAAACGTTGCTCGGGGCGGCGAGCGACTTGGGATGTCTCGGAGTAATGTTCGGATGATTACAGCGGTTTGCGGAGCGGCTCGAGGTATAAATCACGGGCAAGATGTCCGATCTACATTGCGGAGCAGACGGGCGCGCTCGCGCCGACTACTTCGCGTTTTGGTTCAGCGGTTTTTCGACGACGAAGGGGGCGGGGAAATCGGCGCCGGTCTGGCCGCCGCGGTCGCGCAGGCGTTTGTTGTTGATGCCGCCTTTGGGGGCGTTGAGCGGGATACTCATGCCGCCGAGTTCGTCCATGCGGGCGTAGAGTTGGGCTTCCATCGCTTCGGCGGTTTTGCGGTGGGCGGGATCGTAAAACAGATTTTTCGTTTCGTGCGGATCGCTCTGGAGATCGTAGAGCTCGTCGATGTCCCAGAGGCCGTAGTAGCTGATGAATTTGTAGCGCTCGCCGCGCAGGGCGAAGACGGTGGGGGACTGCGGGAAATTTTTCTCCCAGTAGTAGACGTAGAGGAAGCTGTCGCGCCAAGGCGTCGGCTCGCCGCGGGCGAGCGGCAGGAAGTTCAGGCCGTCCATGTGGGAGGGCGGCTTGAGGCCCATGGCCGTCATGATGGTGGGGCCGACGTCGAGATTGGCGACGACCTGGTCGATCACGCGGCCGCCGGGGAAGAGGGACGGGCACTGCATGAGCATGGGGATGCGAATCGACGGCTCGTAGGCGACGCGTTTGTCGATGAGGCCGTGTTCGCCGAACATGAAGCCGTTGTCGCCCATGTAGAGGATGAGGGTGTCGTCGTGGATACCGAGGGTTTTGAGTTCGGCGACGATGCGGCCGACGCTGTCGTCCACGGCGAGGAGAGTTTCGCAGTAGCGGCGGTAGTAATTCGCGATGTCGAGGTCGCTGTGGTAGGGAAAATCAACGCCGTGCCAGGAGTTGCGCTGGTCGCGGAGCCAGCGGGGCTTGCCGGCGTAATTTTCCGGGGTGTTGGCGGCGGTGGCGGGCAGAACGAAGTTCTTGTTCGCGAACTTACCCTCGTGGCGAGGAGCGGGGGTGAAGTTGGCGTGGACGGCTTTGTGCGAGAGATAGATGAAGAATGGTTTCTCGGCGGGCTTTTGTTGGCGGAGCCAATCGACGGCGTAGTCGGTGAGCTCGTCGGTGATGTAGCCCTTTTGTTTTTCGCGGCGGCCGTCGACGTTGAGGGTGTAGTTGGGTGTGGGCGGCAGGTATTCGCCTTGGCCGCGGAAACTTACCCAGCGGTCGAAGCCGGGCTGGGGCTGGTCGCCCTCGCCGCCCATGTGCCACTTGCCAAAAAAGGCCGTGGCGAAGCCGGCGCGCTGAAGATATTGCGGGAAGTAAACGGTGCCGGGAGGTATGGCGCGGTTGTTGTCGATGACGCGGTGGCGAAAGGTGTAGAGGCCGGTGAGAATGGAGGCGCGGCTGGGCGAGCAGAGGGCGGTGGTGACGAGGGCGTTTTTGACGTGGACGCCGTTGCGCGCGAGGGCGTCGAGGTGGGGCGTCTCGGCGACGGGATGGCCCATGAAGCCCATCGCATCGTAGCGGTGGTCGTCGGTGAGGATGAGGATGACGTTCTTCGGCTTGGCGCCGGGGATGCGCTCGGGGACGATCTCGGTGGGGATAGGGGCGACAGCGGCGCGGAGGGCGCACGTGAGGACGAAAGCGAGGAGGAGGGGTAGACGCATGAGGGGAAGTTGGGAAATGTCGCGCCGATTTACCAGAGGAGATTGGCGGTGGTGTTGACCCAGCGGGACCGGTCGCAGGGCTTGAACCGGGGCGCAGCTGGAGATTGGCTCGGCTGATGAAATTCAAAGGGGCGCGAATGACGGTGGCGATGATCGGATTTGTGGTGGGCCTCGCGGCGGGGGAGCCGAGCAATCTCTCGGTGTTGAAGCAGGAGATCGTGGCCTACGTCGAGTCGGGGGCCTACGACAGCGACATCAAGGCGGTGATTGCTCCGGCGGTCACGTTCGTGACGGAACGGGCGGCGGCGAAGAGGCTGGGTGAGCGGCTGGTGCTGGTGCTCGATATCGACGAGACGGCGATCTCGAATTTTGCGCAGATGCGTGCGCAGGATTTCGGCTACGTGCCGCCGGTATGGGACGCTTGGGTGGCGCGCGGGGAGGCTCCGGCGATCGCGCCGGTGTTGGAGTTGTTCCTCGCGGCGCGGCGAGCGGGTATCGACGTGATTTTCATCACGGGCCGGCGGGAAAGCGACCGGCTGGGTTCAGAGAAAAATCTACGCGCGGCGGGCTTTGGCGACTATGCGGCGCTGTGGCTTAAACCAAACGGTGCGAACATTTCGACCGAGCAGTTCAAGACCGAGACGCGGCGGCGGATCGAGGCCGAGGGTCGCACGATTGTCGCCAATGTCGGCGATCAAGTGAGCGACCTAGCGGGCGGTTTTTCGGAGCGGACCTACAAAGTGCCCGGACCGTTCTACCAGACGAAGTGACGAATGGGCGCGTGCGGTGCGGTCACTCGACCCAACGGCCGGCGAGTAGAGTTGAGGTTTGGCCGGCGGCTTCGTGGCGGGAGCGGCGTTCGAGCATGTTCGCCAACAGATCGGCGGCGGCGGCTCCGATCGCCAACGGGCGTTCATCGATGCCCGCGATCTCCGACTTGTTCGGGCCGGTCCGGCTTGTGACGACGAAACGGACGGCGCCCGTCAGGCTCCGGCGAAGCAGGCGAGCGCAGAGTTGAGCGGAGGCGATTTCATTGGTGACGATCGTATCGGGCTGCTCGCAGGCGAACCAGGCCCGCAAGGCTTCGGTAAAGTCGCCCCGGGTGACCAGCGGCGGCACGAAATGGCGCGCCTCGTTCAGGCCATGCCACGTGACGGCGGACGAAAAGCCAAAGTTCGTGCGGCGGTCGTGATCGGCGTCGATCACGAGGCCGATGCGGGTGCGGCCGGCGGCGGCGAGCGAGCGGCACAAGAGCAAGGCGTTGGCAAAATGGTCGGGCGTGACCCGATGGGCGCCGGGCACGGTCGCGCTCGCGGAGGCGGCCACCGCGGTAAACTCCGACCAGTTGAGCAAGCCCGAGAGATCGATGGGCTGCTTCTGCGGCAGCAGGAGAATTCCCTCAACGCCCCGCGTGCGTAGGATGCGGCCCAAGCCGGCCGGCCCTTTGCCGTCGGCGGTCACTTGCAGAATGTCGAACTCGTAGCCGCGGCTTTTGAACTGGTCGCGCGCTCCGGTTGCGAGATTTTGGAAATAGGTCTCCCGATCGTCGGGCCGTCGGGTCGTCAGGCCGACGACCAAGCTTTGAAAACGTCGCGTGCGCCGGGTGCGGAGATGATCCATCAATTTGGTGACCTGCGGATCGGGGCGATATCCGTGCTGCGCGGCCAAGGCTGCGATCCGGGCGCGGGTGTCGGCCGCAATCCGGCCGCGGCCATTGAGGGCGCGCGAGACCGTCATCGGGCTCACGCCCGCGACGGCGGCGAGTTGGCGCAAGGTGAAGGGCGGCGTCGGGGCGTGACGTGGGGCGAGGGGCATCGGGTTGCGTTACATTAACGCATCAAAGAGATCGAAGGGCAAGAGCGCCCGCCGTTTGATGCCCGTTCGTCCCGGTTGCCCGCGACGTTCACCCTCCAACCCAGAACCTGACCGCTGATTCCAGGCGTTCGCCCTGTCTCCCAACCAATGAACTCATCTCGCTTTATTTTTCGCTCGCCGCGTCTGCCCGTGGTTTGGCTCGCCGCCACGCTTGTTTCCGCCGCTGCGGGCTTCGCCCAAACGGCGCCGGCCCCGGTGGCCCTCGCGCCGGAGAAGGAAGCCCCGGCGGTCAAGCTCTCGCCCTTCGAGGTAAACACGAGCCGCGATGAAGGCTTTGTCGCTTCGAGCGCTCTCGCCGGTGGCCGCCTCAACACCGAGCTCAAGGATACCCCCGTTTCCTACTCGGTGCTGACGAAGGAATTTCTCGACGCGTTCAACATCACGGATCTCACACAGGCGATGGAATGGTCGGTGAACACGACCTACAATCCGGGTAACAACGTCGACCAAGGCTTCGGTTTTTCCCCGGCGATCAACATCACCTTCCGCGGGGCCGCCCCCGGTGAGTCGAACTACCCGATGCGGAATTTCTTCCCGTTCAATCACAACACCGACAGCTACGCGCTCGACCGCTTCGATTTTGCCCGCGGGCCCAATGCGATTCTCTTCGGCGCGGCGCAGTTTGGCGGCACGCCCGTCTCCGTGACCAAGCAGGCGCTCACGACAAAAGAGATCCGCCAGGCCCAGCTCCAGTTCGGCTCATGGCGCAAATACCGCGCAACGTTCGACGTGAACCAACCGATCAACGAAAAAGTCGCGCTGCGCGCCGCCGGCATGTGGGAAGATTCCGAGACTTACCGCGATTACGAGTGGCGCAAAAAAAAGGCCGTTTTCCTGACCGGGACCTACAACATCACCCCGCAAACCACGTTGCGTGCCGAGGGCGAATACGCTGAGACGCAGCAGAAAACCTTTCCCACGTTTTTGACCGATCAAGTCTCGGCTTGGGACGGGAGGACCACCTACGCGGGAGCCGTCGCACCCGGCACGGCTGCGGTTCCGACCGCGGCCGAACAAGCCGCCGCCGGCGTCGCTTACGCCACGAACAACGCCAATCCGCTGTTCGCGCCGCTTTGGGTCTTTGATCCGACCGCGTTCGGCACGGGCAATGTGCTCAACTTCGCCAATACCCTCCGCACGAAAGGCGCCCAAGGCAACGCCAACGCCGCCAACCGCAATTTTATTGGCGGCAGGGCCATCACGAGCGCTAGTGTGAGCTACGCCGGCCAACCGATGATCGATGGTTTTGAGGTTCCGGCGGGCCGCTACACCTCGGTGATCGCGGGTTCCCCCGGCTTCCGCATCCCTCAGCAATCGACGACGAATCTTTGGACCAGTGGAAAACCAACGCAGTCCCAAGTCGCGAAAGACTTCGCCATGACCCTCAGCCATCGCATCGGCGATTCGTTCTTCTTCGAAATCGCGGGCGACACCAACAAGGTCAAAATCGACGGTAACAACGCGATCAACCGCGGGGCCAACACGATCTTCGTCGATATCAATTCGACGCTGCCCAACGGCGCGGCGAATCCAAATTTCCGGCAGCCCTACAGCGAATTTTGGAGCTATCAAAACCTCCGCACCTACGAACTCAGCAGCGCGCGGGCTTCGGCCGCCTACATTAAGGAAACCCCCATCGGCCGCCTGCAGTTTGCACTCGGCGGCGGTGCCAATCATCAGCTTCAGGCCAAGCGCAGTTACCTGTATCTGCTGCCGCTGGAAAGCATCGGCCCGGATGCGCGCTATTGGTCGCAATCGCAGGCCAGCACCGCCCTGTGGTTTCGTCTCTATCAAAACCAAGGGGGGCGCGATTTTTACAATTCTAACCTTGGTCCCGTCACGTTGCGCAATCCCGACGGCTCGACCACATCGGTGACCCCGCGCCACATCTTGGACGCTACCCGCAGGGACAACAGCGCCGATAACATCACCCAGTTCAAACACGTGATGGCCGCCGCCAACTTCAGTCTCTTTAAGAACCGCCTGGTGATCATCGGAGCGGTGCGGCGCGACATCACGAGTCTCGAAACGAAAAATACGTTGCTCCCGGGCGACTACGCGCCCGGTTGGAATGGCAGCAACATCGTCTTCAAGCCCTCCGCGCCGAAGGATTGGGCGTCGCTCACCTACATTCCTCGGAACGCCGCCGGCGTCGTCACGGGTCCCGCGCAGCCCGCCGACAATCGGCCCCGTCTCTCGGTGCCGGCCACCGCAACCGTCGCCGGGAGCAACATCCTCGCCCAGCCGCAATACGCCGGAGATCGCTTCCGGGACGACTACAACCCGCCCAGCCTCAGCGTCGCGTCCAACACGTTCTCCCTCGGCGGAACGATCAACGTGACCAATTGGCTCGGCGTTTACAGCAACGTGGCGACGACCTTCAACCCGAATCTCCTCGTGCAGCGCCTCGACAGCTCGCTCCTGCCGCCGTCGGCCTCACGCGGGGTCGATGCCGGCATCCGGCTCAATCCGCTCGGCGGCCGAATCTCGATGAGCCTCGGCTGGTTTTCCTCCAGCCAGAATCTCTCCCCGGTCAACGCGCCCGGCGGTCTGATCGGCAGTTTCAACACGATTTTCAACACGCCCGCGATCGGGGATCTGAGCCCCGGTGGCCGCAACATCCGTAACGAAGGCCTGTTGCCAACGGTCGTGCGCGACACGCAGACGCAGGAGGCCAAAGGCTACGAATTCGAGGTCACCGCCAATCTCACCCGCTCGTGGCGCCTGCTCTTCAATGCCGCCCATAACCAAGGCAAGCAGACGGATATCGCCCCCGACAGCCGCGCCTACATCGTCGCCAAGGACGGGGTGGCACGACAGATCCTCGCCGATGCCGGTGTGCTCATCAACGCGTCGAACGTCGCCTCGATCAATCCGGCGGTAAACGACCCGGCGCAGATCAATGTCGGCGCCGTGAACAACGCCGTGAATGCTTGGAACACGCTACGAACAACCACGATTCCGAACCTCGTCACGGGTGCCCAAAAGCTCGCCGGAGCGACCGACTACACGGCCAACCTCGGGACGGATTACACGTTTCGTGATGGCCGACTCAAGGGCTTCTCCACGGGTATCGGCGTGCGCTATCGCGGCAAGATGGTCGTCGGCTACCGCGGCGCGGACACGATCGTGAACCCGGCGAATCCGCTCGCCGCGATCGACGATCCGACGGTCGATGCCTACACGCCGGTCTATTCCAAATCCTATATCACGGGCGACGCCCGCTTCGGCTATACTTGGAAACTGCGCGACCGCCGCACGGTCACGATCAACCTGAACATCCAAAATCTGTTCAACAACACGACGCCGATGTATTTCGTGAATCTTCCCGGCGGCCAGACCACCAACACGATTCTGCGCAACCGCAACGCCGACGTCACTTCCCCGGCCGTCTACACCGTGCCCGCCGGCTTCTCCTACCGCACGCCGATCAACTGGACGCTCTCGACGCGCCTCGACTTCTAATCGCCTACCGTTGTGAACCGCCACATTCCCGCCTCATTTCTGATGGCGAGTCTACTCGTCTGCCCGAATCCGGTTGCCGCTCAGACCGCCCCCACCTTCGACCCCAAACCGGAGCCCGTCGCCAAGCTCTCGCCCTTCGAGGTGAACACCACCCGTGACCAGGGCTTCGTTGCCGCCAGTTCGCTCGCGGGCGGTCGCCTCGCCAGCGATCTCGCCGAGACGCCCGTCGCCTACTCGGTGCAGACCCGCGAGTTTCTCGATACGCTCAATATCAGCGATCTCAACGAAGCGATCAACTGGACCGTGAGTGCGACCACGACGCCTGATGATGGGGGCGGTCAGCTCTTCGGCGGCACGGGCAGCAGCACGATCCGCGGGGTAGGGTCCAATGCGGTTAACCGCAATTTCTTCGCGGGCGGCTCCAATCCCTCGACCTACAACCTCGAGCGTATGGACTACGCCCGCGGCCCCAACTCGAGCCTGTTTGGCACCGGTACAATCAGCGGCACCTCCAATGCGGTCGTCAAAAGCGCTCGCCTCGGTCGCAACGCCACCGAGGTCCGCACCGAGTATGGCTCGTGGGATTCGCTGCGTGCCACGGTCGACGCCAACTACTCGTTGAAGAGCAAAATTGCCGCCCGCATCGTCACCACGTGGCAGGATACCCATACTTTCCGTGATTGGGAGCGCACCCAGCGTCGTGGCGTTTCGCCCTCGCTCACGGTCGAGCTCACACGAAACACCCGCATGTCGGTCATCGGCGACTACTACGAGCAGAAGGTCACGGCCGGGATGAACGCGCTGAACGATGCCCTCACCGGATGGGACGGCAAGACGGTCTACTCCGGTCTCCAGGCTGCCACGATCCCCAGCCAATCCGCCTTCGGCGCCTCGCGTGTCGGCACCAACGCTTGGATCGTTTCGCCCGCCTCCGGACGTGGCTTCAACACCGCTCTGAGCTACACCGGCATGATGCAGACCAATACCTTCGGCGCCAACCGCCCGATCAACGGCGTCACGGCCGTGAGCGGCTCCAACCTCGGCTTCAACGGCGGTCCGCTGATCGACTCGTCCATCATCACCCCGGGCATCTACGACGCCGCGATTGCCGGCTCCTCCTTCCGCGTGCCGAGCCGTTCGTTCACCAACATCGGGCCGAATCCCACGGCGATTAACCGTTTTCGCGATGTCACCGTTTTCCTCGACCAACGGATCGGCGACTCGGTCAACGTTCAGTTCTCCGGCGCCGTGAACAAACTGTTCAGCTACGGCCTCATCGACTACTACACGAATCAGGGCTACCAAAATACCTACATCGACATCAATCGCCTCCTGCCCGACGGCGCGATTAACCCGAATCTCCTGAAGCCCTACAACGAATTCAGCCGCCCGGAGCGCCAGAAAGTCGACACGACGAACAAAGCCGGGCGTTTTGCCGTCGCCTACGCGAAGAGCACACGTTGGTTCGATCTCCGCGCCAACGTCATCGGCGCGGTTGAGAATCAGCAGCTCTTTCGTTCCCGCGAATACTATATGATTCCGGTCGACGCGGACCCGCGGGCATGGGGCCTCGTCACGAGCACCCGCACCCAGACGCTGCGTTATCGCTACTACTGGGACCAACGCGAGCGCGAGCTGACCGAGATGAAGGAGATTACCCTCGTCGATCCTGTCGCCGGCACCTCGCGCAGCTACAATCCCCTTTGGGTGCTGGGCTCCGATCGCAATGATGCGACCACGTTCAGCGACGCCACCACTAAGTATTACCAGGCGTCCGCCACGGTTTCGTTTTGGCAGAAGCGCCTGATTCTTCTCGGCGCCTACCGCGCCGACCAAGTCGACCGCAGCCAGCGACTCTTCCTGCGCCCGCTTGACCATCCGTCCGGCTACGGCGCGCTCACCCGCGACCATTTCATCTACCGCCCCAACGCTCCCGCCGATTACTTCAAACTCACCTACGTCCCGAAAAACGCCGCCGGCGCGCCCACGGGCCCATCGCAACTCGCCCCCGCCACCCGTCCCCGCGACACGACCACCGGCGTCGCGCAGCCCCAATACGCCCGCGACCGCTTCCAAGATGACTTCAACCCGCCGCCCACCAGCACCAAAAAACCGACGAAATCCGTCGGCGGTATTTTCAATGTGGGTTGGGGCGTCTCGGTCTGGGGCAACTTCGCTCAAACCTTCAACCCCACGGATTTTTCCAAGACCACCATCGACTACGGCACTCCGCCTCCCTCCGTCTCCGAAGGCAAGGACTACGGCTTCCGCGTCTCCTTCGGCCCTAAACTCTACGTCACCCTCAGCCGCTACGAGTCGGAGGAAAATGATGCGTCCATCACGCAGCCCTCCGGTGCCGGTAATCTGCAGGCGCTCATCAACGCCAACGTCGTCGACGACCTCAGCTCCGATGGTCGGAACCGTCGCGGCCTCGGCGATGTGCCGATCGCGTGGAACGACACCCTCGACCGCAAGAGTCGCGGCTACGAACTCGAGACTGTCGCCAACCTCACTCCGCAATGGCGCCTGACGCTCAATTTCGGTCTGGCCGATGCGACGCAGACCGACGCCTACCGCCAAACCCGTGCTTGGGTGGACGCTCAGACCCCTGCGTTTAAACAGATCCTCGACGATTCCGGCATCCAACTTGACGCCGGCGGCCTCGCCACCGCCAAGCCTGGCATCACCATCGCGAATTCGCCGGATCTCACGACGACCCTCAATGCATGGAACAACCTCCAGGCCAGTCGGGCCAACTGGGTCAGCGGCACGCAACGTCTCAACCGCCTGACAAAATATACCGCCAACGCCTACAGTGATTACCGCTTCAGCCGGGGTAAGCTTGCCGGTCTGCGTCTCGGTTACGGGATGCAGTTTCGCGGGCCGCAGGTGATCGGCTACCGCGGTGCCGATACCATTGTGAATCCGGCCAATCCCGCCACCGCCATCGACGATCCGAACGCCAATGCCTATACCGTGGTCTGGCAGAAAGCCTACTTCCTCGGCACCGCCACGATTGGTTACCCCGTCAAAATCGCCCGCCACAAAATCGACTTCAATCTCTCGATCACGAATCTCTTCAATTACGATACCCCGCTCTACAACACGATCGGCCTCCGCGCCGCTGACGGCAACATCGCTTCGCCCGCCCGGGTCAGCTATCCGCGTTACTTCAGCTATACCACCCCTCGGAGCTTTCGGCTCTCGGCCACCAAGACGTTTTAATTCCTCGCACCTAACCGCGCCCAAAAAATCCCGCTCCCCATGAATCCCAATCTTAACCGTCGCGATTTCATTCGGGCGGGTACTCTTGTTTCGCTTGGAGCGCTCTTGCCCCTCCGCGCCACCGAGCCGCGCACGCTCACCGCGGATGTCTGCGTCTACGCCGGCAACGCCGCCGGCCTCGCCGCCGCCGTGGCTGCCGCCCGCGAAGGTTGTCGGGTGCTCGTGATCGAGCCGAGCCGCTGGCTCGGCGGCATGACCGGCGGCGGGCTCGTCCACATCGATTGGGGCCGCTCCGAGGCCGCCGGCGGCTCGGCAAAGAAAATCCTCAAAGACGGTCTGACCGATCCGCAGTATCGCCGCATGTTCGCCGACCTCGCGAAGGAACACGGCGTCGAAATCCTCTACGAACATCGGGTCGCTTCCGTCACGAAAAACGGCGCCACGATCACCTCCATCACACTCGATCACGCTCCGCCCGATCGTTTCGGTTGTCCCATCGCGCAGGCTAAAACCGCCGCCGCCGTCACCGTGAGTGCGCGCATGTTCATCGACTGCTCCTACGAGGGAGATCTGATGGCCAAGTCCGGCGTGGGTTACACCTATGG
>Ga0209617_10001442_pt1 | contig 11109 bp, 8 predicted proteins | sample LakEriepJuly2011_2_FD_187459 | JGI IMG/M metagenome (GOLD analysis project Ga0209617, IMG submission 187459) | Freshwater microbial communities from dead zone in Lake Erie, Canada - CCB epilimnion July 2011 (SPAdes) (version 2) | ecosystem: Environmental > Aquatic > Freshwater > Lentic >... | reverse complement strand
GCATCGCCCACCTGCAACGCGCCCGCCGCGGTGCCATCGAGCGGCTCGCGCAGGTCGCCGGAGAAGTTGGTGCTCTGGTCGGCCTTGCCGTCGCCATCGGTGTCACGCAGGCGACGCACGCGATCGGCGTACTTGCTGAACCACGCCATGCCGCCTTCCTTCTTGTCCTTCCACTTCTCGTAGATGGCCAGTCGCTGCTCGATGCTGGTGCAGGCCAGATCGTCCAGCAGCCAGTAGGGGGAGTAGCGGTTGTCCTCCACGCCGCGATCCTGACGCTCGCTTTCACACACGAACAGCGAACCATCGGGCAGCACCGTGAACGCGACCGGATCCGGCACAAGCGGCTCGCGCGCCCACTCGTCCCACTTGAAGCCGTCGGGCAGCGTGATGCCTTCGGGGTCGTGCGGCGGTTCCTTCTCGTCGTCGGGGGTGATGGCCAGGATGGCGACGAGCAGCGGCAGTTCGAGCATGAGCGCGTTTTATCCGAATTGCAGCAACAACAACGAGAGGTCGCCCGAGTCCACCCAGCCGTCGCCCGAGAGGTCGTAGGGGCATGGAGCTGGGCATGCGCCCATGTTCAGCAGGACCAGCGACACGTCGCCGAAGTCGACGAAGCCGTTGCCATCGAGATCGTAGATCGCCTCGCCACATGCATCGGGGATGCCGTTGCCGTTCGTGTCGGATGCCGCCCCCAGATCGATGTCGCAGCGATCCGGCATGCCGTTTCCGTTGCAGTCGCTTGCCCACATCATGATTCGCGCGGCGCCCGAGTCCACCGCCAGTTCATCGCTGTAGGGCGCGCCCACCATGCCGAAGTCGCGCTGCATGAAGAGCGCGTTGCCGGAATACTGGGTGGACTGACGGATCCAGTCCTCGCCCTGTTCCAGGAACAGCGTGGTCACGCCCGTGGCGCTCTGGTCCGGCTTGGTGGATACGAGCAGTCGCGAACCCGACAGCGCCACGCCGTTTCCAAGGCGCGTGCGGTCGCTGTTCATGCTTGGCCGCACCACCGTGGTGGGGTACCACGAACCGGCGAATCGGTAGCTGTACACCGCACCCGCCTCGTAGCCGGAGTACGTGTCGCCCGGGGCGCCCACGACAACGCGGTCGCCGTCGATCGTCACGGCACTGCCGAAGCGGCTGGTCGTGTTGGAGCCCTGCAGGCGGGTCTCGAGCGTCCACGTACCGTCGAAGCGCGTGTACACGTAGGCGGCACCCGTCATGATGGTGCCCGTCTTTTCGTATGGCGTCGCGACCACGATGCGCGCACCATCCGTGGCGACCGCGAAGCCGAACAGCGCCTGTGTCTGCGGCGTGGGTGCCGTCAGGCGTTGTCGGAACGTGAATGCATCGCCAGCGCGCTCGAACACGAACGCGGCGCCGGCGGATACCAGTCCATTGGCTCGATTGCCGCGCGAACCAACCAGCAGCAGGCCGTCCCGCACCACCATCTTGTCGCCGAACAGATCACCGTAGGTCGGCATGGGGCACTCGATGGTCTGCACCACGCGCCAGCCGCCAGATGCGCGCGCGAACACGTACACGCGGCCCGTTGGAATGCCTCCGGCATTGGCCGCGGAAGCGCCGACCAGCACGAGATCACGATCCACGGCCACCGATGCGCCGAACTGCGCGCTGGCCGCGGCATCGGGTGCGTACACCGTGCCTGCGTAGGCCCACACTTCACCGGTGCGTTCGTAGATCGCGACCTTGCCCGCGAAACTTCCACGATCATCGTCGCCCGGCGCGCCCACCGCGGCCACCGTGGCTGAACAGCCCACCGACTGTCCGAAGTAGTCGCTGGTGGCCGGCGCCGGGTTTCGCTTGCTGCTCACGATGCCCGCGGGACAGAAGGCGCGCGCCGCGTTGGTGGTGCAGGGCTGCGACGCATTGAAGCCGCAGTCATCCAACGCGCCGTCACCGTCGCAGTCGCTGCCAAGGCCGAAGGCGACGTCCAGCGCGTCCACGCTGGCGTTGCCATCACAGTCCGCCTGCGACACCGCGCCACGGTTGCAGCGGAAACCGGCGATGGTCGGCCACGTGTCGTTGATCGTGGTCGCGTTGTCGGCCTCGTTGGCCTGACCGATCGTCACGCCGGTGGGGCGAGCGTCGTAGTTCACGCGGGGGTTGCTGAAGTAGTCGATGCGGTTGCCTGGCGCATAGGCCATGATCGTGCGGAACTGCGATCCGCTCTGGCCATTGAACCGCCAACCCAGGCTGTAGCTCCACAGTCCGCCGCCGGTGCAGCCTCCGCCATCGCCCGACGCGTGGCAGCAGCCCATGTTGTGGCCCAGTTCGTGCGCCAGCGTCTGGTTGGAGAGGCAGCCGAGTGCCGTCACGCTGAAGGGAATGTCCTGCGACTCGGGCCCGTTGCTGAACATCAGGTACGCGATGCCGCAGTACTCGCCGTCCACGCGCACCATCGCCACCATGTCGGCACCGATGGTGTCTCGCAACGCGTGCACCCAGTCGAGCTGACCGTCGTTGGTGGTGGCGAGTCGCCCCAGGTCGGTCCCGAAGTCGCTGCTCACGTAATCGGTCTCGGTCTGCATCAGCAGGTTCAGACGCGCATTGATGCGGCTGTTGCCGTAGCTCGCGTTGGCAGCCGCGATGGCAGCGGTGATCTGTCCTTCGATGGCGGACTTGCCGCCGGCCGTCGCGCGCGCGGCAGCGGTGTACACCACCAGCACATCGATGGGTCGTCCGGTGTCGCATGCGGCCAACATGCCGGCTTCCGCCAATCCGCCTTCGCGCACGTGCACCAGTGCTTCGGCGGATGCACGCGAGGGAATCTCCGCGCATGGCGGCAGGCGGTCGACATCGACCAGTTCCAGGCTGGACCCGGTGTCCGCCGCGATGATGCGCCAGCGACGACCATCATCGCCACGCAGGAAACCGCTCATCGATTCACCGGCGCCGCGCCACGCCAGCACGCCGCCGCCCGCTTCGGGCGCGTCGCCCGCCAATGTGGCCGTGGTCCAGCCATCGTCGGTGCTTCGCATGTCGATGATCGCGAGCCGCTCGCATCCGGGGGGCGTGAGCGGTGCAGGCAGTGGGGTGCCGATCAGCGTTTCCGTCTGCAGCGCGATCTGTTCCTCGACCACCACGCGGGCCGACGAGGCGGCAGTCTGCGCCCAGGCCATGCCGCACGACATGGACAGGATCAGGAATTCAACGGCAAGGATGGAACACTGGCGCATGGGTCAGACACCCTACCGCCGGAATCAGCCCGTTCCAAGTGAATTCCGCGTGTTTGAAGGGGGTTTCAGCGAACTTTTGCGCCGAGGCACGCCGCGACGGGGCTGCAGGCTCTCACAAGCCCTGCGCGACGGCGAACTGCTGCCAGCGCCATGCATCGCGGCACATGTCGTCGATGGAGTGCGCGGTCTTCCAACCGAGTCGTGTGCACGCGAGCGACGGGTCGGCGAAGCACGAGGGCACATCGCCTGCGCGCCGATCCTTCATCACGAAGGGAACGCGCACGCCGTTCACGCGCTCGAAGGCATGCACCAGTTCCAGCACGCTGGTGCCGCGACCGGTTCCCAGATTGATCGCCTCGCACGTCATCGTGTCCAGTCGTTCCATCGCGCGAACATGACCGAGCGCCAGATCCACGACATGGATGTAGTCGCGCACGCCGGTGCCGTCCGGCGTGGGATAGTCGCTTCCCCACACGCTGAGTTCCTTCGCACGGCCTGCCGCGACCTTCAGCACGAAGGGCATCAGGTTGTTCGGCATGCCATGAGGATCCTCGCCGATGGTGCCGCTCTCGTGCGCGCCCACCGGATTGAAGTAGCGCAGCATGCAGATGTGCCATCGATCGCTGGCCTGGCGCAGATCGCGCAGGATGCCCTCGATCACCAGCTTGGTCTGGCCGTAGGGATTCGTGGTGGAAAGCGGGTGCGACTCGTCCACCGGCAGTTGCTTCGGCACGCCGTATACGGTGGCCGAGGAGCTGAACACGATCGAGCGCACATCGCACGCATCCATGGCCTCGAGCAGTCGCAGCGTGCCCACCACATTGTTGTCGTAGTAGGCGAGCGGCATGGACACCGACTCGCCAACCGCCTTCAGGCCGGCGAGGTGGATGACCGAGCGAACCTTGAAATCCCGCAGCGTGCGGCGCAGCACATCACCATCGCGGATGTCGCCCTGCACGAAGTCGACTGGCTTGCCGATGATGCGGCCCACGCGCTCCATCACGCTGGGCTTGCTGTTGCACAGGTTGTCCAGCACCACGGGCCGGTGTCCGGCCTTCGCGAGTTCCACGCAGATGTGGCTGCCGATGAAGCCGGCGCCGCCGGTGAGCAGGATGGTGTCAGGCATGGGATGGTCCGTGCGGCATGTTCATGTGGTGCCGTGCGAGCGATACCACTCGATCGTGCGTCGCAGGCCTTCCTGGAAACCCACCTGTGCGCGCCAGTTCAGGCGCTGGGCGGCGCGCTGCGTATCCAGGCACCGCCGTGGCTGGCCATCCGGCTTGCTCGCATCCCATGTGATCTCGCCCTTGAAGTCGCACAGGCGCGCGATCAGCGTGACCAGATCCCGGATGGTGATCTCGCTGCCGGTGCCCAGGTTCAACGGTTCGGGTTCGTTCATCACTTCCGCGGCGCGCACCACGCCGTCCGCCGCGTCGTCCACGTACAGAAACTCGCGGCTGGCCGCACCGGTGCCCCAACAGGTGATGCGATCAAGTCCGGCGCGCTGCGCCTCGATGCACTTGCGGATGAGCGCCGGAATCACGTGCGAGGTGTGCAGGTCGAAGTTGTCCCATGGACCGTACAGGTTCACCGGCAGCACATACGCGCTCTTCAAGCCGTACTGTCTGCGGTAACCATCCAGCATCACCATCGCGGCCTTCTTGGCGATGCCGTAGGGCGCGTTGGTCTCCTCGGGGTAGCCGTTCCAGAGGTCTTCCTCCCTGAACGGCACCGGCGTGAACTTGGGATAGGCGCAGATGGTTCCGGCCTGCACGAACTTCTCGATGCCGTGCACGCGCGCTCCCTCGATCAGGTGCAGGGCCATGGCCATGTTGGCGTAGAAGAAGCGGCCCGGGTTCGCCATGTTGGCTCCGATGCCACCCACCTCGGCCGCCAGGTGCACCACCACCTGCGGCCGCATGCGCTCGTACATGCGCTGCACCTGCAACGCGTCGGTCAGGTCGAACTCGGCACGGCGCGGCACCAGCACGTCGGCGGCACCCAGCGCGCGCAGCCGTTCGCACACGGCCCGGCCAAGAAAGCCGGCACCACCGGTGACCACGATTCGCTTGCTGTGCAGTGTGGAGGTCATGGTTCGACGCAAAGGTATCCACAGAGTATTTGTCGCGGCGCGCGCATGGATCCGTTAGTCTTGCCCGACCTTATGAGGACTTTCCAATGAAGAAGGCTTTGGTCACGGGCATCACGGGTCAGGACGGCAGCTACCTGGCGGACTTCCTGCTTGGCAAGGGCTACGAGGTGCACGGCATCGTGCGCCGAAGCAGCACCTTCAACACGGATCGCATCGACCACCTGTACAAGGATCCGCACGAGAAGGGTGCCCGCCTGAAGCTGCACTACGGCGACCTTTCCGACGGCAACGGCCTGCTCGATGTGCTGCGCAAGGTGGAGCCCGACGAGGTGTACAACCTCGGCGCCCAGAGCCATGTGCGCGTGAGCTTCGACCAGCCCACCTACACCGCCGACGTGGTGGCAACCGGCACCCTGCGCCTGCTCGAGGCCTGCCGAACGTTCCAGCAGATCAGCGGCCGCGCGATCCGCTTCTATCAGGCGAGCAGCAGCGAGATGTACGGCAAGGTGATGGAAGTGCCGCAGCGCGAGACCACGCCGTTCTATCCGCGCTCACCCTATGGCTGCGCCAAGGTGTTCGGTCACTGGATCACCGTGAACTACCGCGAGAGCTACGACATGCATGCCAGCTGCGGCATCCTGTTCAACCATGAAAGCCCGCGCCGCGGCGAGACCTTCGTCACGCGCAAGATCACCCGCGCGGTGGGCCGCATCAAGCTGGGCATGCAGACGAAGCTGTACATGGGCAACCTCGACGCGCAGCGCGACTGGGGCTTCGCCGGCGACTACGTGGAGGCGATGTGGCTGATGCTGCAGCAGCCGAAGCCCGACGACTACGTGGTGGCCACCGGCAAGATGATCTCGGTGCGCGCCTTCTGCGAACTCGCCTTCGGTCACGTGGGCCTGGACTACAGGGACTTCATCGAGATCGACCCGAAGTACTTCCGCCCCGCCGAGGTGGAGCAGCTGCAGGGCGATCCGTCCAAGGCCACGAAGCAGCTGGGCTGGAAGCCGAAGGTGGGCGTGGAGGAACTTGCCCGCATGATGGTGGAGAGCGACATGGAGCTTGCGCGGCGCGAGAAGACGCTGCGTGATGCGGGCCATGTGCTGCCGGCAGGCAGCGGCCACGATCAGTGAGGCATGACGGCGCGCCCGTCAGGTGGGCGCGGCAAAGCCTTCCTTCGCATCGGGGCTCGGCGGTGTCTCGGCATCGTCCGCGTTGTCACCGGGCAATGCGGTGTATCCAAGCACGGCGTTGCGCTGGTCGATTCGAATGAGCACGAGAAGGTGCAGGAAGAGCGGGCCAGCCGCCCAGAGCATGCCCTGCTTGTTCGACAGAAGAACCTGATAGGCCGCGAGCGCGATGAAGCTCGTCACGGCGGACCGATCGGCGGGGCTTTCTGCAACGGAGCGGAACAGTCGGATCGACGCTTGTACGGCCCACCAGATGATCGCCAACATCGCGACGAAGGCGGGAATGCCAAGTTCGCACAGGATGTCGAGCAGGACCGCGTGCGAGTAGGGCTCGGTGCTGGCCTTCGTGTAGAAGCTGAACGCGTTCCAGCCAAGCCCGAAGATCCACGCCGTTGGATTGCGTGCAAAGGCCGCGAGCAGGTCAAGCGCGTTCTCGCGACGGACCTCCGTTCCTTGCGCGAGCAGTTCGGTGTTCCACCGAGACTCCACCATGCCACCCTCGCTGCGGAAGACGAGCCTGGCGAGCAGAATGACGCTTGCCGCGATCAGCACGAGGCCGACGGTCGTGAAGAAGAAGGAGAAGACGCTCTTGATGCGGCGCGAGGCCGGGAAGAAGGCGATCGCGATCAGCGCCGCGAAGATCAGCTGGCCGCGGGATCCCGAGTACAGCACCAGGATCGTTCCAAAGACGAGCGCGGCGAGTCGCAGCACCGAGACGAGGGCAACTCGGGTGGGCGCGTTGTAGAGCGCAGCGAGAATCACCAGGGCACCGCCCAGCTCTCCCATCGCCAGCGGACTGGAGCGCACCTTGAACGAGATCTGGAGCCCCAATCGTCCCGATTCGATGTTGAATTCCGGATTCGCGACGATGGAGAAGGCGACAAGCGTGCCGAACCACATCATCAACAGCACGAAGCTTCGCAGGTCCTCGGTGGAGTCCACCAGCATGGGGGCGAGCACGAGGAACAGGATGAAGTACGGGATGCCATCGGTGGTCATGCCCCGAGCGGTTGCGGATGGCGTCCACAGGAGCGAGGCGGCGGCCCACGCGAAGATGATCATGGAGAGCATCCAGGCGCCCGAGAAATATCCGACAAACGGGCGCTCTTGCCGCAGAATGGCCGTGTAGGCGGAGATCGCCACCACCACCGCGGTCCAGTAGTTGGCCAGGGCCGGTTGCGCGCGAAAGATCGGCACCGCGCCTTGAAGCGACTGTTCGAATGCGTACATGAGCACGACGAACGTGAGACCCCACACCGGCCGCTTCATGGCCCCGACGCTGATCGTGAGCAGGAGCGCAAGTACGAAGATCAGCAGGATGGTTGACATGGGTCGTTGCTTGCGTCGCGTCGAGCGATCGAAACTCCGTCAGTGACTCACGCCTGTGCGGAACGGATCAAGGCATCCTTCTCGTCGCGGCGAGGGTAATTGATCAGAACCGCGCGATACACACCCTTGAACACGAAGAGGCTGCCCGCCGCAGCGCCAAGGATGCCCAGTTGCCGGATCAGTTCCTGGATGTGCGCCAGCGAACCGGCGCCGCCAAGCACCGTCATGGGACAGCCCACGGCAGCGCGGACCGCCGCCGCGAGTTCGATGTCGTATCCCTGCATCATGCCGTCCCGGTCGATCGAGTTGATCACGATCTCGCCGGCACCGAGCGATTCCATGCGGCGCGCGAATTCGACGGGGTCAAGTCCGGTCGCGCGGGTCCCGTTGTGCGTGAAGAGTTCCCATCGCCCCTTGCCGTGGTGCCGAACATCCATGACCACCGCCACGCTCTGGTTGCCCACCACCTTGGCGGCCGACTCGACAAGTCCAGGATCCGACACCGCTGCGGCGCTGACCGCGACCTTCTCCACGCCAAGGGAGATGATGCGCTCGAACTGCTCCACCGTGCGCACGCCGCCGCCGTAGCAGAGCGGCATTCGGCATTCGGTGGCCAGGTTTCGGATGAGGGCGTAGTCGGGTTCCCGGCCCTGCACGGAAGCGTCGATGTCCAGCACGACGATCTCGTCGACTTCCTTCTCGTTGAAGATTCGGACCGCGTTCAGCGGGTCGCCGACGTACTTGGGGCTCCCGAAACGCTGTGTCTTGACAAGGCCGTTCTGGTGCACCAGCAGACAGGGGGTGATGCGAGGTCGCAGCATGGTGTCAGGCGCTCGCAAGGTTCTTCAGCAGCTGCACGCCCCACTGATGGCTCTTTTCCGGATGAAACTGGACGCCGTACACGTTGTCGTGACCAGCGCTGCACGCGAACGAGCCGCCGTAATCGGTGGTCGCCAACGTATCGGCTTCGCGATCGGTCACCACGTAATACGAATGCAGGAAATAGAACCGGACCGATTCCCCGAGATCCCGGAAGATCGTCACGTCTGGACGGGGCAGCACGTCATTCCAGCCCATGTGAGGCAGGCGAAGGCCTGATCGCAGGCGGTCGGGCTCGAATCGCCGGACTTCGGCGTCGATCCAGCCGAGCCCTGCCATGGATCCCTCGTCGCTGCGGCGCGCCATCATCTGCAGTCCGACACAGATGCCAAGCACCGGCTTGCGCGCGCGCAGCACCTGCTCATCAAGCGCGTCGCGCATGCCTGATTCGTTCAGGCGCTTCATGGCCCAGTCGAACGATCCAACGCCGGGGAGGATCAGCTGATCCGCCGCGCAGAGTTCCGCCGCACTGCGCGCAACCGAGCATTCGATGTTCAGCTTCTTGTAGATGTTGGCGATGGCTTGGATGTTGCCAAGGCCGTAATCCACAATGGCGATCATCGCTTGCCACCCAGTTCCATGCCAAGCATGCGCATCACGCGCGCGCCGATCTTGTAGACGTTCTCCTGCGACTTGAAATCGCGATAGGTCCGGTTGGGCTGTTCCAGATATCGGCGCAGTTCCTCGCTGGTGATCCCGATCTTGGTGGCGACGTAGTCGAATTCCTGTCGGGCGATCTCCGGATCGAGCGGCGGCTGCTTCAGGCGCTCAATGGCCTCGGCACGGGTCATCTGATTGGTCAGGATCAGGCTGGAGTACTGCACGCGGCGCACGTCGTAGCCAAACTTCGTCGGCAGCCAGAATCCCTCGTAAAAGCGGGTGAAACGGGACTCGAAGTGCTTCTGTGGATAGGGCTGCCAGCCGTACTTTTCCTGAAGCAGGCGCATGGCGTCGGCCTTGTGGTACGGCAGGTAGTTCAGCGGGGTCACGACCTGGATCTTGCGCCAGTACCGGAGATAGATCTTGTGTCGCAGGATGCTCGTGATGGGGAAGTTGCGCAGCGGGCGCGTGCCATGCTTCTGATGGATGTCCTTCAGCTGCACCGAGTCGGACTGGTAGTACATCCACTCGATCGGATTCCGCACGCACTCGGTCGAGTAGTTCGCGCCCGTGAGAATGTGTCGGACGTTGTACTTCTCCGCGAAGTTGTACATCGTCGCGAAGAAGGCATGATCCTGCGGCGTATCGATGTGCGGCACACCGGCCTTGAAGAACGCCAGCTGCAGATCGCGCATTTCCTCCCAGTCGATCACCTCCGTGAACAGGTCGAGACCGAGTCGATCCACGATGCGCTCGATGTTGTTGACCGCTTCCTGGGAATTCCATCCGGCATCGACATGGAAAACGAGGGGTCGGAGGCCCATCTTTTCCTTCGCCAAGTACGTCAGGTACGAGCTGTCGATGCCACCGCTCATGCCGATGATGCAGTCGAAATCCTTGCCCTTGCCCTCCGCCTTGATGCCATCCACGATCGTCATCAGCGCCTTCTCGCCCTGTTCGTCGGTGTGCCAGTTCGGCATCACCTTCGTGTCGAACGTGATGCAGTGATCACAGACCCCCGCCTGATCGAAGCGGATCTTCGAATCGGTGGTGTCCATCACGCATCGCTTGCAGATCTGGTAGGGACGCTGAGACATGGTTGGATTGAGCATAGGATCAGGGCCTGCAAAACGCGATCATAACCCGGGCATCATGCGACAACCGTGTCGTGGGAAGCGTCGCTTTCGCTTTGCACCCCGAGCGGCTGGGGTCTACCCTTCCGTGCCGCATGAATGCTCCAACGCTCAAGATTTTGAGTCTGTTGCCGGTGCTGGGTCACCCGCGTGATTCCAAGCGAATCGCCATGCTGCAGGCCGCGGGCTTCGAGTTGCGGGTGGCGGCGTTCGAGCGCGATTATCACAACGGACGAATGCCTTCATGTCCGGTCGACAGCCTTGGGCGAATCCAGCATGGTCAGTATCTCGCTCGGGCCGTCAAGATGCTTCGCGCGCTCCCGGCCCTGCGACGCATGCTTCGCGCAACGGACGTGGCCTGGGCATCCGGTCCCGACATGGCGCTGTTCGGCATCCTGGCCGGCTTCGGTCTTGGCAAGCCCGTGATCCTGGAGGTGGGCGACATCCGCCGTGTGCAGGTGTGCGGTGGCTGGAAGGGGTGGATTGGCCGGGCACTGGACCGATTCATCGTGCGTCGATCGAGCCTCCTGGTCGTCACGGCCAAGGGTTTCGCGCAGGAGTACTACGAGCGCCGTCTGGGCAGCCGGATACCGGTGCTGCTCATGGAGAACAAGCTCGATGAGGCACCGCTTCGCGCAGCGCTGAAGGGAAGCGTTCCATCGCCGGTCGCGCCGCTCGAACAA
>Ga0209617_10001441_pt1 | contig 11112 bp, 8 predicted proteins | sample LakEriepJuly2011_2_FD_187459 | JGI IMG/M metagenome (GOLD analysis project Ga0209617, IMG submission 187459) | Freshwater microbial communities from dead zone in Lake Erie, Canada - CCB epilimnion July 2011 (SPAdes) (version 2) | ecosystem: Environmental > Aquatic > Freshwater > Lentic >... | reverse complement strand
TTGCTTAAAAGTTACGTGTATCTTTTGTTTAATATTTTTATTATCATTAATATACTTATTTTTTAAATTTAAAAATACCGACTTTACATCACAACTTCCATTAAATGAATCTGAATATAGGTGACCGGTTTCAAATGTATGTATAGGTATATTAAATTCTTTCATTAATTTTAAAAGCAATTTATCTTTTTTTTTTCTCCCTATGCCTGCCCCTGTTACAACATCACTATTTTCAAATTTATAATCATATGATCTTCCACCATATAATCTATCTTTTTCTATTACGAGAAAAGACATATCGGGACATATTTTTTTTATTTTTAGAGCAGAGTAAAGACCCGCCAGTCCGGAACCTATAATAATAACATCAACATAATAGTTATCCATATGTAATATGCTTATAATATGCTTATAATATTATTCTTTATAATATTATAAAAAAATAGGTAATATAAAAAATACGTATTATAATACTTTATTATCCCAAAATACTCCAACTGTTATGATTAAATGGCGACAATAACATTTCAGGAACGCGTTTCTTCCAATAGTCGACTTTCTTCTGTAATTTAATATCTTTCATACTTGTCGGGTAAATCGGTGTATTCTGCATCGCGCTCTGTTCTGCACCAGTAATTATCGGTTTATATCCATAACAATTCACACCAAATTTCGCATTAGGATTATCAATACGTCCACCGTTTACACCAGGGCGTCCGCAATCATCTTTGTGACCTTCTATGGTCTGTAACTTATCCCAAGTTTTTTGCTGTGTAGGGAATAGTGCCATTTGATCATCAGACCACCCATAATTACACCATTCGCCGCCTTTGTTATATGTTTCCTCAACCTGATTATATGTAGCTAAATTACCGCCATATGACATACAAATCGCCTTGGCATCTTCATACCCAAATCTATTATCGGGGATATTATAAACTTCCTTTTCTATTTTTAATTCAGGAACGACACTCTCTTGGGGAGGCTCTTGAACGGTAACATCTACTTTGGGCTGGTCAGTGAAAATGTCTTTAATGGATGCTGTCACATTTACATTAAAAAAGTATTGAAAACCGTTTATAATCAAAAGAATAACGAAAATACTCCACAATATAATTTCAAGTGTTCGTTTACCACCTGGTTCTACACCAGAACTTGAACCAGATGCTCCGCCTCCACCATTATTTCCTAAAGATGAAAATAATACATAATATAAACTCATTATAACAATAAAAGCAAGCAAAATAATAATACGGGTAGAAACAGACGAAGAATCCAGGCCCTTTTTTCCAGAAGTAGCTAATTCACTTATATATGTTAGCGGGTCTCCTTGTATTCCCGATAATGAATTATAACTTATACTCATTTATTCTATATTTATTATATATATATATATAATTCAATTAAATTTTTTTTTCCTATAAAAAAGACAATATGGTGTATTTCCACTAATTATATTATCAGTTATTAAAATCTCCTTTACTTGTGTATCATTAAAGTTATACCATTTACCGTTTGAATTTTTTATGGTTGCGCTATAATGCCCGCCATCTATTTGTCCATGATGATTACAAATCGCATATAAATCATAGATAAATGTTTCCTTGGCATATCCTTCCACATATTTTGAGAAATCAACATTACTGATAGGAATGTCTATAAATTGCTGATTCTTTTTCATTCGTCCCGTGGCATAAGATGGAATAAATCGCTTAATATCTATAATCATAACATTGGGGAGACTCCAAAATAATAGGCGTTTATGAACATTTTGTTTTTTATTTACGGTTTCATTGAACCATGCATTTTCTCCTTCTAAAGATTCCCGTTCGCAATGTTTATCAAAACAGTCAAATATTGTAACATTTTTATCCGTCTTTTCAATACGTAGCTCTTCTTTTGACGGGATTGGTAGGTGTATTAACATATATGGTTCGGGGCGTATGCTTAGATAGGTTAAATCATCGGAATTTGCCTGATTTGGTTGGTCTGTCTGGTCTGGTATTCCCGCGGGAATAGGCGTCAAAACAGATACGTGTATTCCGAAAAATATATTTAAAAATTCAGAGTAATCCTTAGTATATTGTGTTTTCATCATTTCATAACAAGCTTTCCCCATTTCATCTTTTTTCGTTTTAATATTTCCTTTAATATCCATAATTACTTCGCGTGTCAACGCATTATGAAATGAATCGAACATAAAAAGTAGGAATTCTGGAAGATCATTTTGTGACCATCCGGTAAATAAATCGCGATTCGTAATTTTCGCAATACGCTGAACCGTGTTGATAAAACGACCAGGAGAAATAACACAATTCTGACTCCACATTAGTTTACGTAGATCGTCCCACTCGACTAATAGAACTGATTCGGGTTTATTGCTTAAATGTTTTTTATAATCAGCTTCTCCATTTGAGAGAAAGTCATTTAACTCATATGTATGCGAAAGACACTGTAAACAGGCATTTGCGAAACAAGTATTGCCGAGATTCGCGAGACCTGTTATACCTCTGCCGCTATATTTTTCAAATCTAGTTATATCTTCTATTTTTTTTTGTGATTCTTTCATTGGTATTATATTTATGATGAACGATGTTTATAGTTCTCTACTATGGTTATTATTTAATAGTATTTAATATTTAAACATATTTAATATATATAATTATATTTGTGACATATTTGTTATATCAACATATTACAAGGTAGCAGAATGAGTAACGATACAGGAAGCGCAAATCGTATGAATAGCGTAAATCATATTTCTCACGATAATCCTTCAAGAGGATATAGTATGCGTCATTCAACATTTGATAGTCCTTTTAATATGGATTTTGAGTATGGATATATATCTATGATGACTAATTTCAGTTCGTTTGTATCGAGGACACAAGATATGTATTCGCGTATGGAAGAGGGATTTTCTGATTTACTGGAGACGCAGAGAGAAAGAAGGATACAATCATATATGAGGAGGAGACAGAATAATCGTGATGCTTTGGTTGCGGCTGTTGATGACGAGGTAGATAATAATTCTAATTCTCTCGAATCTCGCGGTTCTGACGGTTCTCGTGGTTCTCGCCGTTCTATTAGAACACGGGATGCTCACATTTATATAAATGACGATGATGATGATGAGGCTGATGCCGGTCAGACAGGAGAAACGGGAGAAACGGGAGAAACGGGAGAAATAGGAGAAACGGGAGAAATAGGAGAAACACCAAATACTACAAATAATACAAATAATACAAATAATAATACGCACGGACAAAGAGATAGACAAACAAGTCGTCGTGGATTATTTGATATGGGTAGTATTTTATATTCCGTAGTTCCAAGAACAGTAATTATAGATCCAAATAGTGCAGGGTTAAGAGGTATATCCATTCACCAAGTAGAAGAAAATACGGAAATCATCAATTATGATTCTATACCGTCTAATGAAATATTAAATACTGAATGTCCTATTTCCATATCTCCTTTTACTAACACTTCGGTTGTTTTAAGATTGAAACGATGTGGGCACTGTTTTGTGCCATTTCGTATGATGGCGTGGCTTGAAACACATTCGACATGTCCTTTATGCCGTCTTTCAGTTATAGAACCTGTCACCGGGGCAGCGACGAGGACAAACGCCGGCGCTGAAAATGTCGCACAAACAGGTTATACTGATACGAATAGTGACACAATAAATGATCCTGATATGACAAATCTATTCAATAGCATTAGAGATAATCTGGTAAACAGTTTTAATAATATGGCAACGGCAACAGCAACAGCACCGGCCGAGACACCCACATCCACGAGCAGTGCCAATAATGCCACACAACTTTTAAATCAGTTATCCAATCTATCTATTGATAATGTAAATGATGATTCAATTATGTTTTCTTTTGATATGCCACCTAGTTCCAGCGCATACGGGTCACAAATAAACGATTTAAATGAATTAAGTAACTCATATATTATTCCTCAGTTGTCTCAATTATTTTCGAATACGCGGGGAAGAGGGGTATCAAGTAGGGCACCACCCGACAACACCCCCAACAACCCCGACAACAACACAAATAATGAGGGTGATGATGACAATATGGATTTAGACTAATAAGGAATTTGTCGATAATAAATATATAAAAAATTGAATTATATTAATCGATATAATTCAATAAAGCAAAAAGTGTAACAAAGGTCTCTATCTTGAATAATAATGCCCAAAAGCTCATTCTTTATGTATCCTCGCAATGATGATGATTTCGGTTTTAGTTGGGGTCTCAGCTTCGAATTGAAATGGGATTCATGGTATGGACGTATACTAAACAGAATATTTGATGTCATCGCATTTGTATTTACAACATTATATTCAATAATTGGATACTATCTTATGTGGATTATATTACATTATGCTGCTGCGAATTTATATCCCGTGTATTGCGTTCCATTAACTATTATGGGGTTTATATTATCGCCATTTATGACATCCGCACCACACTGTATTGCTATGCGATGGTTAATTACCGAAGGTTCAAATGTAATCGTAACAATGTGGGTTGTTTTGGGAACATATGCCGCGCAGTGTATGCTGAGGAGGTAGGTATGAGAAAATTTACGAATGGATGATTGATCAAGGATTATATATATTTTTATATCCATATTATAAAATAGTATAAATATTATATATACAATGGATTTATGCGACGATTTTTATAATGAAAGAATAATTTGTAAAGACTTAACCGATAAAGGAGAGTTAACTAGATATATGATAACAATACTTGTATTTTATATATTAATTATATATTGTAAAAATAGCTTTATTAAAAAATATATTTACTTGATATTGCCAATAATATTGATGGCGTTAGATATAGTGGATGGTAGATTTATAAAATTATTTATAAATAAAAGTAATAATGTAAAACATCTTAGATGTACTGGTTTATTTAATTATCAAGATTCGGACAAGATATGCGATTCATTTTCATATTTATTGGCATATATATTTTTGACAATATATTTCAAAATAGACAATATTTTACTTTTTTTAATTTTGTATAGAATAATCGGCGTAATATTGTTTAGTATTACAAAAAATAGTGTATGGCTTATATTATTTTTCGATTTTATAAAAGAATATTTTATTTATTTATTTATTTTTAGTAATAATTATATGTATATTCCATTATTTGTATTGGGTAAGATTGTTTTTGAATATTATTGGCACGCAATAAAAAATAATGATGAATATTTATTAGAACCAAATATCAATACGGAGTTGAATATGAGCAACTACTGTAATGTAATAAACTAATATTTTACAATATATTTACTATATTTACAATTTTTTTAAAAAATATATATGTCAAGTTCACCAGGATTTTCGTGATAATATTTATGCTCAGCATAATCTAAAGAATGATCATAATCAATAGGAGAATATAAACCTAATCCATATTGTGAAAACCAAAACTCATTGCTCAAATTTATATGTTTATTTTTTTCCCTTTTATCTAATATTTTATATTCTGCCAAATATCTGTTTTTAAAATTACTTTCATCAATATAATCCAATTTTTTAATATAGTCACTACGACTCCACCAAAAATTACCAGCGTAATGTGGAATATTACTAAAATTTCTATAATTTACACCAACTGTATTATAATTGTTATTTAATAAATTAACACATATTTCCCACTCGTTAACATTATAATTCATCATATAATCTCTCCAATAATTGTGTTGAACCGATCGTCCTGTTACGCCTTTACTATGTAAATAAAGAATATGAACATTTTCATTTTGTTGCTTACTAAACTCTAATAAGCAATTAACTGTCATATTCTCGTTAACATAATTAGGTTGTGATGGCAATTTACTTATTTTTTTATAATTCTTTAAAAATATTTTAAATTCTTCTTCACAATTATCACAACTACATCCATAAAAAATATGCTCACATTTATCATATAAACCTGAATTTATTATTTGTTTTATCTGGCTAGAAATTATAGTTTTCCAATTATCGCCATAGTTACATAAATGTATAAATATATATATTGGTGTCGTATTCTTTATTTTGGTAATATTTTTATATTTTGTTCTAATATTAAAACGATTAATGTCCAATAAATAAATTGATATATATCTACTTAATCGTGACATCATTATCAATATAAAAACTACAAAAACTATAAAAACTATAAAAACTATACTTAAAGATTTATGTATTGGTTTTAATTTCATTTTAATGTAATAAAATACAGTAATATAAAACTATATAATATATTATTCTAAAAAAATTTATTACCATAAATAACTATACAATAATATTACGTCTTCTTCTTGAAGAAGCTCATTATATTCTGATTCCCCTTCGTTGAATTATCTATCTCTATCAAATATTCATCAAACAGTATTTTTTTAACCTCTTTATTCCTGAGGTCCGTTATCTTCTTCTTCACTTTCTCCTCGTCCTCCCCATCTATCAGTTTATCCGTCCACGCTTCCATCGACCGCTTCAATGCCGGCACCTGTCTCTTATAACTCGGAATATTCTCCAACACAAGCGCAAACACCTGCTGTATCGGTTTCATAATCTGATTCGTAATATAGAAAGCATAATTCGGTTTTATTTTATTCGCCGTGATATAGTCAGGGTGTTCGATTCGTTCGCCTTGTAGTGCCTTTTTATCCGGATTCTGAATATATACAAATGGTATACGGTCTCCGATGCTTGGTTTATTTCCCGGATCGCGCTTGCCCATACGGTCTGCCAATACTTTATGCGCAATTTGTGCCGGGTTCTTATATCCACTTCGCAGCGATTTTGTAATGATAAGCTTATCCATTGGAACCTTTTCATCTACTAAATTTTGTAATGACGATTTGAGAAATGTAATTGCTGTCTCGACATTTTGCTCCTTCATCAAAATATCGATTACACCTCCATAGATATCCTTTACAATCGGCGCATTATCTCGTCGCTTCAATACAATACCCATACTCTTGCGCTTCGGTTTTTCCGGCTTGTCTTCATATAACATTCCAATATATCGCTTCTTAGAGAGGAGGCAAAACGGCATAAGCGTCTTCTCATATACCCACGCGTGTGGCGACTTCAGAAACTTCGTAGCAAGGTGTCCGACCTCCTTCGCGAACTCGATCGTAATCTCTAGTGCATCCTTTCCGCGAATCGGTGTTCCGTCTGATGTAGCTAGATTAAATGTGAAGAATACGGAATCCGTGTCACCATATATATACTCTGCTTTCGTATTTACAAATCCGAACTTTTTCGACTCTACTTTTGCATCCCCATATACCTCCTCTACAATCCGTTTCCCATATGTAAGCAGCTTCCTCCCTGTCGCCGTCGTAGATGCCGCAATATCAACATCATAAAATGTGCTCGTTTTCGCACCACACTGTCCATATAACGAATTGGCTGTTACCTTATAACCAAGCTGCCGTTTATCTAAAATATTCGCCATAAAGGGGTCCTCGGTTGCTTCCGCCATTTTACGCGTAGCTTTACGAGCGGCAAGCAATTCTTCAAGCACTGTCGGCATAATCGCCTTGATCCCATCTTTGGGCTGAGCAAATCGGCAAATCTTTGTCCCATTTCGTGTCTTGATTGCGCGTCCTCGCTGATTCGGCACCCACTTGTATGTATCATACGTCACATCCACATATTCATATCCAGGCAGATTATCGTATATATAATTTCCCGACGGATCTTTCACACCTGTCTCACGCACAAGCTGTCCCACCAAGTCAAACTCCCTCGTCCATACCTTGCTGTCGTGTGACAAATTCTCGCTAATCATTGAGGAGGGATACAGCGACGAATAATCGAGACACGCGACAGGGTTGTCAAGATACAAATTACATTTCGGCGGGAGACAAATAGCGCCTTCATAACTCTCATTCCCAAATGAACGCTCAATAACCGGCATAAGCGTGCGCTTCTCGCGGCATTTCTTCGCAATAAAACTGGTGAGTTTAATGCTTTGTCCACGCAAAACAAGGAAGCTAATCGGCACACTACAGATTTTCGCCATCTCGATATATCCAGTCATCACATCGATTTTGTTCATAAGATGATGAACCAAGTTACAATCCTGTATACAGTATTTCGCAATAATTGCGCGCTCCGCTGGGCCCTCATTCGTCATTCTGAAAATATCTTGCGGCGTCACATCATCCTTGGCCAGACCCCAGCGCACCGATTTTTTCATATCCGGTTGTTCGTGTCCTTCAATCTCGAATGTTTTTTCGACTAGATTTAAGTTGAGAACCTTGAACTTCGCACCATCCTTATATGTATCCGTCGAATGACTCGACTCCTCGAAGTTAATATAATTCCCATTTTCAAGACCCATCAAATTCGAGCTGCTGATTCTCGTATTCCCGCTAGGAAGATGCTCCAATTTTTTCACGCCATCACCTATGAAATAACCAGCACAGTAATCCAATTTATATGATGTCAGATTGAAATCACGGCGGAAATAATTATACAAATCTATCTGGAGTCGTCCCGTCATATCAATATAGTGTAGATCGTGTTGTCCACTCGCAATAACAATACTGCTTTCTTTAATACATACCTTGCCTGTAGTATAGTCACGCGTCCCACAAAACTCGCCCTTGTTACGCGATAGTCTCAGGAAATCATTCTCGCACGAGTTTTCCAGCGAACGGCGAAACATAAACTCATAATCAAAGCCGCAAATATTGTAGCCGATAATAATATCAGGATTCTCGCGCTGTATGAGTCGCGTCCACGCAAGCAATAATTCGCGTTCCGTTTTATACGTCTCAATCTCAGAATTTGCCACCTCGTCCTTCAATGTGTCGCACGTGTCGACGACGATACAGTGATTGAGATAGGGGCGTTTCTCGCCATATGTCATAAATGTCGATCCAATAAATGTAACCTTGTCACCTTCTACAGGCGGGAATATTTCCTGTAGAGATATATTCAACATATTTATTTTTGTTTCGCGGTCTGTTTTATCGGCCGGCGATGTAAGAAGATGAATCACTGTCTCTTTGGGCGGCTCCACCGTGGTTTCAGAATCTTTTGCCTTTTTGGATTTCTTTGTTGCGGCAGCGGAGGCTTTCGGCTTGGCGCCGGCATATGCCATAAGTAAATCCGTCGCCTTTTTATCTTCTTTATTATTGCTGCGTGTGTTGTCATCACCGTTGTAACAATCTTCATCGGCACCAGCATCAGCATCCACATCAATTTCTTCAATATCTACATATTCTTCTTCCACAACGTCACCGGCATCATCGCCATCATCATCACCGTCATCGTCCCCTGCATTCGCATTATTGCTCTCCGATATTTTTTCAAACATTTTCTCGATCGTATTAATATCCTTCAAAGCATCATTTACTTTAATATCTGGAATGTGATACGATATCCATACATCAAATAATGTAGCAAGACGCTGCTCTGATACTTTAATCTTCGTATAGATGCGATCGACATCAGGATGCATGTTTGCGCCACCAAACCCAAAAGCAGTAAACACGAGTTGTCGCATAAGCGCGGGAGTAATATGTTCCATAGCTTCTGCTCCGGCTGTAGCGCCTGTATTGCGACAGATGGCATCGCAAACATCCACAATATTCGTAGCAAGCTTTTTATATGTTTTAATCGGAATCGGGAAATCGCCGTGACTGCTGCTCGCCTCAATATCAAAACTACATATTTTATATGGCACAATAGTCTCCTTGGTGTTGAGAGGTATAATGTCGCGCGACGCCAACTCATATTCATACTTACACGTAGTTGTTTGGATGCCGCTTCCGCCGTGAATTTGTTTTGCGCGTTTCGTCTGAAACCCTATCCACCCGGATGGACTGATATCGTGAACGTGGAAGAAACGCAGAATCGGCGGAATATTTGATTCGTATATTTCTGTCCTTGTATTGAAATAGGTATAACCGTCGCGACGCAATACCTGCTTCCCTGCCTTGATTTGGAACCACATATTTTTTACCTTATTCATCGTCGCCACATTTTTGAATTTAATAAGAATGAACTTGTGCTCTTTGCCGCCGTCAAATCCATACAACTTTTTACGCCTTATGAGCTTTGATTCGACGTCTAGAATAGAATCGTGATAAAACTTACCGACTTTCTCTTTCAGATGCGAAATAAATGCCGATTTTTGGGGGATCGACCATTCGTCTCCGACCTTGATATAGAAGAATGGCTGATAATCGCGGACAAATATAGCACAGGTTTCGCCTTTCTCGTTTAGGCCGAACATTTGAATCGTTGTGAACTTTTCATCCTTTTTGTATTTCTTCTCTCCATAGAGCTCATTCTCTCGTGATACCAAATGACCATCTGCGTCATCATTATCTGGACCAATGTCAGCGTCCTCATTGTCGTCGCGTTTTTCATCGAATATATTAAAGTCCAATAGACGAAATGAAACATCGTGACTGGGAACGAAAATCGGTGTTGACATTGGAAGAACAGATGTTAAATATTAAGATTGGAACTGATCCTTACTTGTTGGTTTAATTGTATATATCATTTAGTGTTTATTATGTTTATCAATTTTTTATAATAACCAAATCGGATGGTAATTATAAAATGCATAATATAGTAATATTGTAAACATATGCTATTAACAACGGCATCCGCGACTGCGGCATCGTTTAGTGCAGCAGCGTTTTGAGCCCTTGTAACAAGGGCAGGTTGAACGTGTGCAACCGCCGGGGCAACGACAAGCGCGTCTACGGCCGTGTCTACGGGTTTTACGCGAAGCGCTTGAACGACGGCGTTTAGTTCCGTGTTTTCTACGCCTCGATCCTCCTGTTTGAAGTTGATTCTCTGCTAATCCTGGTAAAGCAGTAGATTTCCTTCCTCTACAAGTCATTTTATTTATGATTTATATATTATAACTATATTATAATATAAAATAAAATATAAACTGCCTAAATATTTTGTTAAATAATAATTATATTTATTAACGGCGATGACGCCTGTGATGTGTTTTTTTCCTTCGAATATGACGACTTCGGCTTCTGCCTCTTCTACTTGATTTACGACGTGTTTTGCGCGTTTTTCTTTTACGATAGCCGCCACCGGGTGTA
>Ga0209617_10001439_pt1 | contig 11123 bp, 5 predicted proteins | sample LakEriepJuly2011_2_FD_187459 | JGI IMG/M metagenome (GOLD analysis project Ga0209617, IMG submission 187459) | Freshwater microbial communities from dead zone in Lake Erie, Canada - CCB epilimnion July 2011 (SPAdes) (version 2) | ecosystem: Environmental > Aquatic > Freshwater > Lentic >... | reverse complement strand
CTTAATTAGGGTATTCGTGCCCACCCCCGCATTAAGCGAATTCGTGCATTCGCATCCATCCCCAAAGAAAAATAATTCGTGCATTCGTGGCCACTCCCACGCAATCATCAGCCACTCCCGCACAATCATCATTCGTGCATTCGTGGCTTTTGAACGTATTCAACTCGTGCATTCGAGGCCTACCTAAAAAGAACTACCAGTGCTTAAAAAACAAATGGCGAGTAACCCGAAAGTCACTCGCCATTTGGAACGAATCGTTAGTAACGTTACTTCTTCTTACCGGTAACGATGAATTCCGTGCGTCGGTTTTCTTCGTGAAGGGACTCTTCACAGAATACGCCGTCAGTGCAGTTATTCAGCAACTCACGCTCACCATATCCCTTTGATACGATGGTCGCGCGTGGAACACCTTTCTTCACCATGTAATCCGTAACAGCCTTCGCGCGCTTCGCTGATAAATCATCGTTGTACTCAAAGCTACCACGGCAATCCGTATGACTGCGAAGTTCGAATTTCAGATTGTTGTTTTCGCGGAACAACTTCACCAGGTTATCCAGGTAAGGATAGGCGTCGTCGCGAATTTCCCACTTGTTATAATCCCAGTGAATATCAGGAAGATCATAAATCCCCTTCATTTTCACTTTGCTGTTGTCTTTAGGATTGGTGCTGGTATCGGTTACATACAATTCACCCATTTCAACCATCTTGTTGATTGGATCTTCGTCGCCACGCGTATTGAAGTTATCCGTCTGGTTGAAATAACCCTCCAATTCGCTAATCATTTGGTAGTCCTTCCCTTTTACAAGGTCAGCGGTGAACTTACCGTTACCATCGGTGATGTACATCTGCTCAGAACCATCGGTCAAGTTCTTGATGACGATGCGCGCTCCACCAAGTGGAAGCTTGCTGTCGCGTCCTGTAACCAATCCATTCAAGGTAACCTGCGTATCATCCTCAATGAAGCTGAAGATGCGGTCGCTGCCATAGCGATTACTGGTGAAGTAACCGGTCTTGCCATCAGGGTTCCATGCCACGCTAAAATCATCTGTCGAGCTGTTGATAGGATAACTCATGTGAACCGGACGTTCCCAAATACCATTGCGATTAGCAGACATCATGATGTCCAATCCACCAAGATTCTCGATAGCATCGCTGGAATAGTAGAGCTCGTCATCCTTGCGTAATGAAGGGAATACCTCATTACCAACGGAGTTGATGTTACCGCCGAGATTCATTGGAGTACCCCAGATGTTATCCGTCATTTTCACAACCCAAATGTCCATGCCGCCAAAACCACCGGGCATGTCTGTAGCGAAATACAAGGTCTTACCATCCGAAGAGAAGGTTGGGTGAGCAAACATGTATTTGTTGTCGCAGAAAGCCAGAATCGTTGGCTTTTCCCAGATTCCGTCAGAACCTCTGCGGCTGCTATATAACTGGGTATTGCTAACCTTGCTCTCGTTACCGGCAATACGGCCGCTTTCGAGCATGAAACTGCGTGTAAAGATGATGGTGGTTCCTGCAGGTGACGTTGCCGCAACGCCATCATGGTAATTGCCATTCAATCCTTCCAATACACTTGGAGCAGCCCAGGCAGCGCCTTCACGCTTGGTGAAGTAGAGGTTGGTGTATGGCTTGTTGGTGTAGGGATCCAATTCACCGGTTCCCGATGGACTACTGAAAATCATTCCACCGTTGTATAGATAAGGGGAGTAAACCGGACCTGCAGCCGGAATAGCCATTGGCTCAATGATGTAATTCATTGAGTCCGCCTTGAAACGTTCAACACTTTTGCAGCTTGCAAGCAATTGCTTGGCTGCAACGTTATTAGCATCACGGCTGACAATTCCTTCCAGAATAGTTTTAGCGTCCAGGTAGCGCTGCTTAGCCATCAGCACGCGTGCGTGGTTGACACGATCTTTGTCCGTGTTATCGGTGTAAGTAGATGCTGTTTCGTAGACAGCTAATGCGTTGTCGTAGTCGTTCACTTTGAGATAGCTCTCTGCAAGCTTGCGACGTGCATCAGCATCATCTTTTTTGGCAACTCCCTTGCTCAGGAAGTAAACAGCTTCGTTGTATTTATAGTTATCGTATGCGTCTTTACCGGCATTGGTATAGAGCGTGGCACAACTGCCGAGCATAAGGCTCGCCACAAACATGCTGGCAATACGAAGGATATATGCGTTCTTTTTCATAATGAGTGCTTCAAATTGAGTTTCACATTCAGTTTATTCGGTTAGAAGTAGCGCGGTGAGCGGGCTTTAACCTGCGCAGCTTTGCCCAGGTCATAACCAATCATCACTTCATGTGAGTTATTGCTGTACTTCGAAATTGAGCTCAGTGTGTAGTCGAATGCGTAACCGATACGCAATTGCGGATTGATGTTCCATTCAAGCATCGTAACGATGGCATCACCAGTGCGATAGCCGGCGCCAAACCAGAATTTGTTCATGAAAAGCGCGTTACAGTTCAGATCAACACTAACGGGAGCATCACCTTGAACTTTGACCAATACGCTTGGCTTGATGGCCAATTCAGGTGACGGGTTGAATACCATTCCCGAGTTGATGTAAATGTGATTCTTGAAGAAAGCATTTACACCGGTTGTCGTGTAAGTAATCTTGTCGTCAACCGATAGGAGGGAAGGAACAGCAATTCCAGCAAAGAAATTACTCTGGTAGTAGTAAACACCGGCTCCAACACGTGGAATCATTGTGCCGTTAATGTTGTTGGCATAAACGGGATCTTCTACGTCCTTGATGATGGCATCGGTGAGCTGCGCGCTGTAACGCGATACACCTAGACGCAATCCAAAGCTGAGTTTTCCTTTTGCAAGATTCACATGCGTTGCTCCGTTGGCATTGATGTCGAGAACATTCGTAATACCCAAGGCATCGTTGCTAACGTTGAAGCCAAGACCGGCCTTGCCGCCCATAATTTGGCCATCAGCGCTCAAGAACTGAGTGCGAGGTGCATTATCAAATTTCACCCATTGACTTCTGTGCAGAATGCTTGTGCTCCAGTAGTCGTGCGTGCCTGCATAGGCCGGGTTCAATACCATGCTGTTGAACATGTATTGACTAATCATCAATTCCTGCTGCGCTGAAACACGGCCTGCGCCAAGGATGATTGCTAGTATGACTATATATTTTTTCATAGTGTTCATGTCTTTGTGAGGTTCTCGTTTCAGTTTAGTTTCTTCTCAGGTCTACGTAAGTATTGAATTTCGCTCCGCAACCTTCGAATACCACGAAGTAGGTACCATCCGACAGGGTGTTGCCATCCATGTCTTGTCCTTCCCACTGATTCAAGTAACTGTCTTTCTCATACACGAGGTTACCCCAGCGATTGAAGACCTTGAATTGGTTGTCAGGACAATCCTGAACGCCATCAATAACGTAGGTGTCGTTGAATCCGTCGCCATTCGGTGAAAGCGCAGTGTACAGCTTCAATGCATCCGGATCAACCAGCGTAATAACTGTATCCAGCACACAACCGTTCGCATCCACGATTTGAAGCGTGTATTCACCGGCCGTCAAGTTTTCCGGATTGGAGATAGAGTCACCAATGCTATTTGGAGTCCAGTTGTAAGTATACTCCGGTGTACCGTTTTCAACTTCAACCAAGATGGAACCATTGTCGCCATCAGGAGTTGAGATGTTGTAAGTGTTCGTCGCGATACTGAATTCGCTGAGCGTAATTGTCACACTCAAAGCACCCGGAGCAGCAATACTGAATGTAGCAGTCGTATCACAACCTGATGCATCAGCCACTTCAACCGAGTAATCACCGGCAGGCAAGCCATCGATTGAAGATTCTTCACCAAGGACGTTTTCATCACTGTCCGTCCATGAGTAAGTGAACTCAGGTGTTCCGCCGGCGGTGGTGACACTCACAGTACCTGTGCTGTCGCCAGCGCAAAGAGCGTTGGTAATCGCTAAATCAACGATCAAGCCTGTTGATTGCGTGATGGCGAAGTCGAGGCTTTGCTCACAACCAAGTGCGTCGAATACGATAACAGCGTAAAGTCCCTCGCACAAGTCGATGAGATCTTCTAACTGTTCGCCATTAGCCCACTGGAAGATGTAGCCTGGTGAGCCACCGCTAACAACCAGATCAATTGCACCATTGCATTCTCCGCAGCTTGCATCCGTTTCAACGGCACTCACTGCGAATGGAGCATCAGGAACATTCACGTTCTGACAAACTTCGGTAGGAGGACAGTCGTTAGCGTCCGTTACGCTAACACAGAGATTATCTGAAGCAGTTACTTCAACACAATCCAACGTTCCACCGTTGTTCCAAGCAAAGCTGTATGGTGCGGTTCCACCCGATACTTCGGCACAAGCCAAAGCAGTTCCTAGCGCACAGTCGCTTGACAGCGCTAGCGTAACCGTTACGATTCCGGGGTCAACAACATCAATAATTTCTTCATGTGAACATCCGCTGGCAGTATCCTCAATCGAAAGAATGTACTGTCCTGCGCATAGGTCCGCCAAATTCAATTCAGTGCTGGTGAAGCCATCAGGCCCCGACCAACTGTAGGTTACAGTGGCTTCATTGACACCAATGATGCTGGCATCTGTAATCTGAGCATCACATTCTCCTGAGCAGCTGATTGGTGTGAAGCTATACGACAAGTCAATAGCTTCCGGAGCTGTGAGCGTAATAGAAACAGGGAACTGACAGTAGTTGGCGTCGATGACAACCACATCATAAGTACCCGGACCGAGGTTAACTTGATCCTCAGTGCCGTCTACCACACCAGGACCTTGCCACTCGAATACATACGGAGCAACACCGCCTGTGATAGTCAAATCGATGAAACCATCGGCACTGTTGAAGCAGGCTAGATTGAATTCCGGGCTGAACTGAGAGTATACCGCTGTCACATCAAGTGGCAATTCAGGTTCTGTCAATTCAACACAACTTTGAACTACACATTGGTCACCATCGAGGACTGTCAAGCAATAGCTGCCTGCAGGCAAGCTATTGATATCTTCAGAAAGCGAAAGAATAGTTCCGTTAGCATCGCTCCATGAAATATCGTATGGCAGCGTGCCACCCGATACAGCACCGTCAACAGAACCTGTTGAATCACCGGCGCACTGGATTGTGAACAACTGATCAGGTTCCTGAATTAGAACGAGCGTTGTTACCACGAGTTCTGCAGGACTTCCAATGATCACATTGGTAAGGGCTACGCAGCCATTCACGTCCGTGATGGCAATCTCGTGAGCGCCCACGCAAAGACTGTCAATAGTGCCCGGAACAACTGCGTCCGAAGCAATACCATCAATCATAACAGTAAATGGACCTTCTCCACCGGTAACGGAAACAGTTGCTGTGCCATCGCATACGTTGTAGCAGCTGGCATCGGTAACATCATCAACACTAGCCTCCGGAGTTGAAACATCCGTGATTTCGTAGTCGAAGGTTTCAGAACAACCGTTCGAATCCGTAACGGTCAGGTTATATGGGCCCGCAGGTAATCCGCAAAGTGTAGCGGCATCAGGCGCATTCGCACCGATGTTACCGGTCCATTCGTAGGCTACATAGATGCTGCTACCACCTTGAAGGTTTGGTGTGATGCAGCCTTCGTTGTTAGTACATGAAATGTTCTGAATGATGGCCGGTGACTGCAATGAATCAGGCGGAATCATATCAAAACAGGTGGTCGCCAAACAACCATTGGCATCCGTAACGTTAATTCCATAAGTACCACCGGGCAGGTTGGTAGCGTTGGGAGCGTTAGGGTCGTTACCGTATTGCGCAGGATCAATCTCTGAGCAGTCGTTAATCCAGTCATAAGAGTAATCATACGGAGCAAATGCGATAGGGTCAGGAGTTCCACCTACAACAAACACTGAGATGGAACCGTCGTTTGAGTTATGGCAGCTCAAGTTGTAACCGCCGGCAAACTCAGAGGTTTGAATGATCAACTCCATTACTTGCGGAGCAACCAGTTCAACGGTTTCCAATACGTTGCAACCGGATACTTGGTCGGTAATACTTACTGTGTAAGAGCACTCAGCAAGATTCGAAATATCTTGTGTCTGTGCACCGAAGAAGAAGCAGCCCGGCTGTGGAATCCACTGGTAGCTGAATTGACCTGAACCACCGGTTACATCGATATCGATGCTACCGTTGTTTTGACCAAAGCATGTTGGATTTAAAACATTCACTACGTTAACCACGATAGGTTCAGCTTCAGGTACGGTGAAGAACAGCGTTTGTTCGCAATCGCCGTTAGAAATCAAAACAGAGTAGTCTCCGGGGCAAAGTCCTGAAACGTCTTCCGTCGTCGGTGCTGAACCGGTAAATGGACCAGACCAGGTAAAAGTGAAATCTCCACCGGCAGATCCGCCGCCGCCTGTTCCACCGCCGCCTCCGCCCGATGAGCCGCCACCAACGCTTTCAACAACGAATATCGAAGCTGTTCCTGCGCTGCAGGAATTGTCATTAATCGGAGAATTAAAACCTACGGGAGTTGAGTAGGTGGAAGTAATAGTTGCGCCTTGCGTATCAGTGTCAGTGAAGGTCAAAGTTGCATCGGTTAATGAACCGAAATCTTGTCCTACGCAGTCGTAAATCTGAACTGCCCAGCCTGGTTCGTTGGCATTGCATCCTAACAATGGAGCCCAGTTGATGGTCTCACCAAAAGCGTTAGCACCAAACTCACCGCTCAAAGGCGTTGCGGCAGTGCATACATCAAAAGGCGAGGTGTTATTAGATACGAAGCACAGCGGCGTGCCGCCTGTGCCAACGTTGTTGCCGCTATTACATGCTCCGCCGGGGTTATTGGCCAAGAGAATGTCTGGGCTTCCACATCCAGGAGGACCTACGAGGTGGTATGCAAGGTCAGATACGTATGAATGGGTTGCTGTGAAGCAAATACTAATGACAGATGATGGTGTCAATGGGAATGGCGTTACACCTGTTCCACCACCATCACCAATCGTCAATTCAATCGAACCGTCGCACAATTCAGGACACGATTCTGCTTCAACAACACCCGATGCTGTGAAGGCATCGTTTTGACCAATATTCGCAGTGGTTGTATCAGGACATCCTTGAACGTCCAAAACAATTAAAGTGTAGTCTCCTGAATCCAGGTTAGTGATATCTTCCGTTGTGCATGGTGAACAGCTTGGTCCCGTCCAGCTCACGGTGAATGGCTCACCTTGGCCTCCTGATATGCTCAACACATCGATTGCACCTTGTGATGCACCAGGGTTTCCGCAAGGATTGTTGAGCACATCCAATTCAACGTCGATGCCCGGTACGCAAGAAAGAGTTACATCTTGAGTAACAACGCAATCATTACCGTCGATAACGGTCAATGTATAATCACCGCAAGTGATATCCGACAAATCCTCAAGGTCGCTCACCGGCGCATTGGCAGCAATGCTAAACCATTCGAACGTGTATGGTTGAGTGCCATCTGTTGCAGTGATATTCACATAGCCGTCTGCGCTTGTCGGACAGCTTACGTTATAACCGCCGGGATAGAGTGAAATTTCGTCAACCGTAACCTGAAGCGGAGCAATAGGTTCGTTGATTGTGATGGTCACGCTTGCTGCGCTATTACAACCATTCTGGTCTGTTACGCTTACTTCGTAGGTTCCGCTGCCGAGGTTAGTAGCAACCGGACCGGTCACTGTAGCACTGTGGCTCCAAGTGTACGTGTATGGAGAGCATCCACCGCTTGCAGCAACACTAGCCTCGCCGGTTTCAACACCTGAACACTGAAGGTCCACTGAACCTACTGCTTCAATGCTTACTGCAGAAGGCTCGGTGAGTGTATAAGAGTTGGTGTATTCGCAACCTGTGGCATCCGTTAAAGTGAGCTCATAGGTACCTGCGCAAAGCGATGCTACATCTTCAGATGTTGCGCTGAAACCTGCAGGACCTGACCAAACAAATCCGTAGGGTTGAACACCACCCGTTACAGTCATATCAATGCTTCCATCACACACGCCGTTACACGATATCTGTGCACATGCGAAATCAGAAAGTGCTGAGGTAGCTGTTAATTCGTTTGCTTCGATGACATCGATACAGGCATCATTGACGCAACCTGCGGCATCCGTAACGGTTACGCAATATTCACCTGCACCAATACCCGAAAGGCTGTCTGCAGCGCTGGTAAAACCGTTTGGACCTGTCCAAGAAAATGTAAAGGGCTCGATGGCATCACGCACGATGACGGAGATTGTACCATTGTCACCGCCTTCGCAGCTTACTGTCGTTGCCGATAATTCAACGGCAATGCTTGAAACGTTGATGGTTACCTCATCTGAACCTGTGCAGGTACCTACGGACGCGTCAAGCGTGTACGTTGTAGCCTGTGTTGGACAAACTTCCACCTGGAGAGAATTGCCATTGGCAATATTAGATGACCAGGTAATGGTCGTTGCAGGAAGATCCGGCACAAGGGCAGTCAAATCAACGCAGTTACCTACGCAAGTATTGGTTTCACTAGCCTCAATCGACACATCCAAAAAGTCATTGATGAAGAAATTAATACTATCGGCTGCACCGCTTTCGGTACAGAGTGGATTAGCCAAATAAATGGTGATGTATTCCTGACCCTCAGGAATACCTTCATCTATCGCTTCGATGTTGAATGTCACTGAAGCTTGGTTTGCCGGAATGACAAGGGTATTTAAGGCCAATGGAATACCATTGCCCAATTGCGGTAAATAATCGCCACCATTAGTGGCTGTACCGCCAATCCAATAGAGCACCTCTTGGTTTTGATCATCTACGACTTGACGTGTAAAGGTGATGCTGCCAGTGTTGCAACCTTCTACCAAATAATCCAAACCGTTGGCGGTGTTGGTAGTTACCGCTATCGGATTTGATTCAATGGATTGAATGAACACACCCGAATCATAAACGTGGTCCGTACCATCAGCAATGACTAATTTCAAGCGATACGTTTCGCATGGCAAAAGGCCTCCGACTTTCGCAACGAGGTTTCGTGTAAAACCGTCGTATTGTACGAATTGGCCCAGTGGGTTTTGGTTGTTGTAGTAGAAGGCCTGGTTGGTTAAGGCATTCACGGTATTAATGGCAACGATCTGACCCGTTGTAGGAATCAAGGCAATGTTTACATCTGTTCCTATGCCCGGACCACTGATGTAGAAGCCGAATACGTCGTTGAACTGTGAGTTGACCCACTCGTTGTACTCCTCCGATGCGAAAGTGTACTTAAAGCGCAGTGAGTCACCTTGTGGAATAATGTCAAACTCGAATTGAGTCGCATCATAGGTTGTTCGATCCTGCGCTTGGTTCAGCAAGGGGCTACCCGGACAATCGTTGTCGAAATAATCGCAGGTACCGGCGCTGGTTGAACAGTTACCGATGGAGTTGTTGGGTCCGACAGCGTACAATGCCTTACCGGTAGTAAGCAACAAACCTTGAGATGTGCCAAGTTCTGTTGCATTCGATTGATAGTAGCCATAGGTACTATCACAGGCTGTAACGGAGACGTTCGAAATCTGTACGCCGGGTCCAACAAGGTTTTGCACCATTTGATCCGGTGTAAGAGACACATCGACGGTGAGCTGTGCCTGCGCTCCAATCAGCGTCAGGAGAGCAAAGGCCGAAAGCACTAAACTTTTGTAATTGATTCGTATCATAGATAAAAGAAAAAACGTTTATGAATGGGGTGAATGGACTTAGTTACCTGTGCGGGCATTTGCACAACGCAAGTCGAATTCAGCTCGAGTGAGGTTGTTGCGCGATGCTGCCATTTGAATGCCGCTTAAAGTGACTAATTGCTTGAAACCTTCAATGGTGGCTTGCATATCATTGGACTTGATGCAAAGCACATTCGCAGGGATGCACGCTGTCTCGATGGTGAAATGACCATCGGCCTTGACGTTCTCGTGCAATACACGATACTTCTCAAAATTTAAATCAGTGCATTCAATGATGAATGAGTTTGATGCCGAAGCTTCTGCCTGCTGTGCAGATGCAGAATTAACGACGAGATAAAACAAGGCGGCAAGCCAAAAGTGTCTATTCATAGCATTTAGGGTGTTATTTCAGCGTTTTTGAGCCCGCTTACTGTAAAGGTTGCAAATATGTTTCAAAAATTCGATAAAAACACGAAGCAATACGGGATAATGACGAAAGTTATGCGGTAACGTTGCTTTGAGCTTTATCGACGGAGCACTGCCGAACAACTTCATACAAGGCAATTCCTGCTGCGACAGAAACATTGAGTGAGCTGGTTTTTCCGCTCATGGGAATGCGCATGATCTGGTCGCTGGCTTTCAAGAGATCATTGCCGATGCCGGACTCTTCGGATCCCATAATGATACAGATAGGGTTGGTTAGATTTATCTCATAGCTCTCTTTGCGCGTTTTTTCGGAGCAAGAAACCACTGTAATTCCACTTTGACGCAAGTTGTTCACGGTGTAGGACAAGGACTTCACGCGACAAACGGGAATATTATACAGAGCACCTGCGGAGGTTTTGATTGCTTCTTCATTGATTTGAGCACTTCCTTTTTCAGGAACGATTACCGCATGAACCCCGAAACATTCAGCTGTTCGGCAAATTGCACCAAAATTGCGCACGTCAGTAACACTATCGAGCATTAGTAGACGCGGTGATAATCCTTGAGCAAACAGTTCTTGAACGATGTGATCGAGGTTGCCGTAGGTGAGGGGAGAGACAAATGCTACAATTCCCTGATGATTTTTGGAGGTGATGCGCGCAAGTTTCTCCGCCGGCACCAATTGATAGGGTATCTGCTCCTTTTGCAGGAGAGCCTTAACATCAAGTGCTACTTCTCCTTGAAGTCCTCGTTGGATGAGAACTTTATCGAATTCCTTGCCGGCATCAATAGCCTCTTGTAATGGGCGTAGACCGATAAGCATTTGATTGCGCCGAGTTGATTCCTCTTTATTGGCGCTTGGACGGGCTTGGTATTTATGGGGCTTATTCATCCTTTTCGTTTAAGGTGGCGGCGAAGATACACGCTAGAATAGGGAATAAACATGTACATACGCATGCGGATAGCCGTTTTGGAGCGCCTTCATCCGCAGCAATGTGGGGGATTAAAAATATTTTCAATCATTTTCACACTGACAATCAGCAGTTAAGG
>Ga0209617_10001438_pt1 | contig 11126 bp, 5 predicted proteins | sample LakEriepJuly2011_2_FD_187459 | JGI IMG/M metagenome (GOLD analysis project Ga0209617, IMG submission 187459) | Freshwater microbial communities from dead zone in Lake Erie, Canada - CCB epilimnion July 2011 (SPAdes) (version 2) | ecosystem: Environmental > Aquatic > Freshwater > Lentic >... | reverse complement strand
TCATATATTATGCATGCATCCATGCCTGGCCCAGCCTGACTGCCTGAAGCCTGCAGCACCTACCTGCCCCCAATTCCCTGACCTGGTTAGAAGGACCCCCCTGCAGAGGTCCCCCAACTCCACTCTATTCCCAACTCCCAGAGAGAACAGACCTACCACCTCCTCACCTGCTCACCTACCCCTTCTACTTCACCCTCACCAGTCATCCTCACCATGCCTTAGACTCCTTCCAGAAGTACTCCCCTCAGGGGACTCCTCTTCCTTCCCGGGGACTCCCCTTCCTCCTGTGGACTCCTCAGCGTCCCTGACAGACTCCTCCCCTGAGGACTCCAGCTCAGCCACCCTGAAGACTTCACCTCCCAGAGCACCTCCTCCTGAGCCCTGACAGACTCCACATCTCCTGTGGACTCCCACCAGCGCCTCCTGAAGAAGTACTCCCCTCCAGAAGACTCCCCTCTTCATTCCCCACGGACTCCTCACCTTTAGAGGACTCCCTCCAGCATTCCTGACGGACTCCTCACCATCAGAGGACTCCCTCCTCCCTGACAAAGCATTCCTGACACGCCCCTGCCTCTCTTCCTCTCCTTCCTGACCTACCCCCTGTAAGTGTGAATAGTGACTCCTTCCCCTTCCTGATCTACTCCCAAGTAAGTGTAATTAGTAATATTTGATATTGTTGTGTTGTACAGTCAAATGCTGACTGTTTGAACCTGGTCAAATACTGACAGGTTAGGCCTAAATCCAATGGTGATTTGCCTGCTCTCAATGTGAGAGCCATATATTTTACATGCACTCAATGTGAGGGCTGTATATAGATAATTGCTCTAAATATATTGAGCTAATTTGTTCATTGACTCACATTGTCTCTTGAATAAAATAAATATCTAAAATAAAACTAATCAGTTTTATCATTTATCTTTGAGTACAGTGTACAGTGTCAGCTTAGCGGATAATAGAACCGGCAATCTCCCATTATTTTTACATGGCGATCCTGTCCTTTATCTAAGCTATCCTCTACACGACTATCCCTGTTGGGAGCCTAGTATCTGCTATCTTATTTCCAAAATAAGATATCAGAAATTAGAATACTCAAAGATATCAGCGAATACTGCTGATAAAGATCTCCAGAATACTTGGAAAAGATCAACTATCCAGTACTCAATGTGAGTAAGATAGCTAGTCTGAACCTTAATGCAAGGATAGCAGACCACTGATTTACAGAATATCTGCTAAATCAGCCATCAGCCAAAAGCAATCTGCTCCGCTGATAGATCTCTGATCTCACTCTATTTATCTCAAAACCAGTTCAAATAAAGATAGCAATGGCTTCTTTCAATTTTGACAAGTTTGAGACTGAGTTTGAGACCAGACAAATGATGGGGAATGTCCTCAACATTTTGAGAGATCTCAGGGACCCTGCAAATGGAAATCAGAGATTGATTCCAGCAGATGAGGGCACACCCCTCCACTCCCTGATGACAAAACTCAGAGTGGGAGAGGAAGCTCCCCCTGAAGAGTTTGATTTTGAGCTCGGGAATCACCTGACAATAGCTCAAGCTACCCGGCAATGTGCTCAGGGTAATGCTCACATGCCTGAAATGCTGACCACAATAGCTGGTCGAGTCTATTTCAATAGATCTCTAAACAGGCGCAACCCTGACTGGGTTGAGATCAGCAGACCAGAGTCAGCAGACACTGGAGCTGAGATCTTGGCATGCCACTTCCTGAATCAGGAAAGAACAGTCATAGACTGGCAGTTGTCCATGCCTGAGCTAAAAAGATTAGCTCAAACAAGACTGTACACTGCAGAAATGATGCAGAACAGTCTGCTGCACCTTGTAGACAGATTCTGCAAGGAGCAGAAAGATCTGATCCGAAATCTCAATGCCAACCAGATAGCCAACTATCTGCTGAGCATGGAGAGGAACAGAGATAAATCCTCCTATAGAAGGAAGGAGCTCTCCCAGGTGACCAGAAAACCTGGTCAAGAGCTAAAAGCTCCCCTGGCTGTAGCAGACAGGCTGATAGATCAAATCTATCCAGCAGACAGACCTGAACTAGCAGTTCATAGGTCTCAGGCAAAAAGAATTGCCATTGTCTCATTCTTGCCTGATGAGCTGGCATTGCCACTCCTCAACAAGATGAACAGATCTATGGAGAAATGCTCTCCATTGTCTGATGAGACAATCCTCAAAATGGCCAATGAGGCTGAGGAGGCCAGCAGAATCATGCCGGCATTTGACCTGAAATTTGGTAGGCACATAGGGGCAATGCCCGCAGCCAACCACATTCAGTTCAACAGTGTGTTGAGTGGCAATGTGCCACCCACCAACCACTATGGTTTGCCTCCAAGGAATCCCTATGGAGACCCCTTTGCAAACCAATATCCTCCAATTCTCCCAGTGGAGGACTGGAGGCCAGCAGTGGTGGAGAACACTCCACCCCCTGCTCAACAGCAGGCTGCTAGGGCAGCAACAGCAGCCCAACAGCAGAAAAGAACTGCTGCAAAAAAGGACAATGGTCCTCAGGCCCACAGCACACCTGCTCAGCAGAGTGCGAGGCAGCCTCCAGGCACCCCCCTGAGGCCAAATGAGGAACAGGAGTTTCACACTCCCCTCCAAGCCTCCAATGAGGAGGCTGTAGTCAACTCAGCCAGAAGAAATCTTCTGACTGAAAGTCTCCAAGAGACAGATGATCTTATTGAGACTCTGTCTGGAGGTCAGGCCAATGAGGTCACTGACCTCACAGAGGAAAATCCCAATGAGGGATTTACAGAGGTAGTGAGTAGGAAAACCAAAAGGAATTCCACTCCCAAAAACTCTGGCTCTGGAGTCCAAACCAGGACTCAGATAGCCCAGGCAATTGGAGGACAGGTGTCCCTGTCCTCTATTGGCCTCGAAAAGCAGGTGACCCCTGAGGTCCTTGCTATGGCTGTCACACTTGTTGAGGCCTGCTATGACAGCCAAAAAGGGCTGGATGGAGCAAAAGCCCTAGCAAAGCTGGGTGCAAAATTGGCCCAGCAGGAAATGTCCTACAACAGAGGACAAGTCCGGGACGGAAGATATTCCTCCAAGGACAGAGGTCAGTCCAATGCAGGACAGACCCGTGAGGGCAGAAGCTCTTCCAGAGGCAGAGATCAGTCCAATAGGGACCAATCTCGTGGAAGAGACTCTTCCCGCTATAGGGACCAGTCCTCTAGAGGACAGTCCAGGGACAGATACCCTTCAAGGGACAGAATCCGGTCCAATGAGGACAGGAGATATCCCTCAAGGGACAGGAATCAGCAATGGTCTGATTCCAGGTCCAGGTCCAAGGAAAGTTGGAACCAGAGATCCCAGTCCAGAGGACAGGACTCTAGGTCCTACAGGGACAGGTCCAATGCGGACAGGTCCTATTCCAGGGACCGCCCCCAGTCCTATAGAAGGACTGAAAGCAGATCTCCTGCTAGGGGCAATGAAAGGACCTCCTACTCTAATGAGAGTAGACCCAGCAGGTCCTCTGACTCAAGGGGCAGGTCCAGCAGGACAAGCTCCCAAGAGATCAGGTCCATCTACAAAAGGATGGACAGGGGAGTCAACTGCAGATCAGATTATGATCCTAGCAGAGAAAAGAGTTGCACAAAGTGCACCACTCCCGGGCACCATGAGTTTGAGTGTGACACCTACTACAGGTACACCTCAAAAAAGTGCCCTGCCTGCAAAAAGGGTAACCATTTTGCAGACAAATGCATGGAAGTGGAAAGATTCCCCCCTAATCCTGGGGATGGAAGGTCCATGGAACTAGGAAAAAACTAGTTCCAGCCCCAGAAATAGGTGACTCTTTTCTGGAGGCAAACCATGCTAAATACAAAAGTCAAAATGCTAGCAGTGCTAGCAGGCACTTTTGCAGCACTTCTGCTCAAAATTTGCCAAAATTTGGGGATGAACAGACTGGCAGACATTCTGCAGAATGTTCATCAAAAACTGGGACTGAAAATGGCAGCAGTTCTGCCATTTCTAGTACCCAATGCTATACTCCTAGCATGGCTAGGTTTGTTAGCATAGCTGACCGGCAAGGCATAGCCAGCAGGTCAGAAGGTGAGAAAATGGAGGCTAGCTCAGCTAGCACTTCTTTCTCCCAGCCAAAAGTGTCCAATGTGGACACTGAGAAATCCAATGTGGCTCTTTCTCAAAACAGGTTAGGTGGTCCTAGCATGGCTAGCAGCCCACCCCTGTGTAGTGAGGATGGAATGGCTATCCCATTACAGACTGAAGAGTCAAAGGAAGCCGCTAAATGTAGCAGCTCCCCCCAGCTCTCTGCTAACAGTTACAAATTTGCAAGACCTAGAGTCTATGTAAAAAACTGTTATGAGTCTGCTGGCACTTCAGTGCTTGGCCATCTGAAATACATTTCAGAAAATATTGGACCAAAAAGCAGAACCCCAGCCTATAATCAATTTATAGACTGGCAGCTGAAGGCTCCAAGACCCAAAAAGGGCAAAAAGGCTAAGCCAAAAGTGGTGTCTATAAATGCTATAGACTTCACTTCACCAACCTTGAAATTGGCTGAATTTTCTGTTGGAAAATCCCCTATCAAGGCATTGGTGGACACAGGCAGCACTCACTGCCTAATGTCTGTGAGCACTTTCAGAAAACTCTCAAATTTGAGTTTAACTCCACTAAAAGTGGACATGAAAGTGGCAGGAAGTGTCCTGCATGACAATATAGTTGGTTACACCAACATTGACATCTCCTTTCAGACAGAAAAAGGTCCAGTTGCAATGCAACTCACCTTTTTGATTGCACATGCAATCAATGGCTATGAAGCCATTTTGGGGGCCACTTTGCTCATGAATTCTGAGTTAATGGTGGCCGTCACTCCTACTCATCTGTGCCTCACAGAAGAGTTTGGCAGTGCCAGTATAAATCTGGTCAATGCTGAGAATGGCATTCAGGGCACCCTAATGCACTGTGAAAATGTTCACATCTCTCCTGGAGTGACAAAATTGGTCACTGCAAAAGTTGCAGCCCCCCTCCCAACTGCCCCAGGCACAATGTTGGAGGCCAGAGCAGATTCTGATGCTTTTTCCATATTGGAATGCATTCAGAGCAGCTCTGACACAGTGCAATGCACTGTCAAAAACCAAAGTGAGAGGCACCTATTTTTGGGCCCCACTCACAGGTTTGGCACAATTTTTGGACCCAATGTGGGACCCCAAAAAGTGGCAACTCCAATGCAAATGTGCAATATGGAGCCCACCTCTGGATCATCCAATGCTGATGAAGCATGGGATTCAATTGATGAGCAAATAATTGCAGAGCATCAATTGTTGGATCCATCTGACTTGGATAAAAAGTTTCACTATACAGATTGTGAGATAAATCCCAATCTAAGCCCTAAAATCAGGGAAAAACTGGATCAAATATTATTTGATAACCAGACTGTCTTTGCAAAATCCAAGTTAGATGTAGGAGAATTCAAAGAATTTGAAGTCTCCCTGATAATTGATGCAGAAATCCCAGCTGAAAAGCAGAGATTTATGTCAGATGAAAAACTGACTTACTGCAAAAGAACCTTTAAGGAGTTTGAACAGCTTGGTTTGGTGGAACAGTGCCACTCACCTAAAACCATTTCAAACCTCCTTCTTGTGCCAAAGTATGAAGGGTTAAGAGATTTAACCAAAGCTTCAGTTTATTTGGCACAGGTTAAAGGTGAAAAAAATTCCTCCTTTCGGATAGTCCAAGACTTGAGGAGGATAAATGCAAAGACAAAAAACATCAAGAAAGCCTCACCAAAACTCCCTGAGTTTATTTTTCAAAAATTGAAAAATAAGGTGGTAAGCAGCATTGATGCAAATCAAGCTTACTGGCACTTGAGACTAGACAATGAGTCTAGGTCCTACACTGCATTTTATTTGCAAAATAGGACTCTGCAATTTTGCAGAATGCCCCAAGGGCTTGCCTCTGCACCAGCATGCTGGGATGAGGCCATGTCCAGGATTTTTTCATCCAGGACAATGAGCAAGGTGAAAGCCCGGCTACCTCAATGTGAGGCTGACCTGCTTCCTGATAGCTTTGAGCCAATTTTTGACTACTATCAGGATGACAGCTGGGTACTTTCTGATGATGAAGAGAGCCATCTCCTTCATCTGAAAGCCGTGCTCATGGCTTACAAGATGTATGACATCAAGTTAAGCCCAAACAAGTGCACTTTTTTCCCTGAATCATTCAAGATATTGGGAGTAACATTGTCCCCAAAATCTTGTGAGCTTGCACTGAGCCAAGTGAAAGCTCAGTCCATTTTGGATTGGGAAAAGCCTGACTCACTGTATACACTACAGTCCAGGCTCTATGCACTGAACTATTGGATGAAATTCATCCCTGCACTGGCAGAAATAAAATTCCCACTGCAGCAGATAGTTCGCTCCCAGGTATTCACCTGGAATGAGGAGGCTGACCTTGCATGGCAAAGGATGAAAGCCCTCATTGCACTGGACATCAGACTGACCATCCCAGAGCAGGATGAGCAGCTGGTCATCACAACTGATGCATCAAAGGTTGCATGCAGTTGCATTTTGTGGGTCTATAGAAAAGGCTCACTGAGAGTTGTGGGTTGCTATTCAAAGCTTTTTTCCCACACTGACTCTCTAAAAAGCATCCACTTTAAAGAGACATATGCTCTAGTGCTTGCTTTTGACCATTTCAAGGCCTATCTGCTAAACACGCAGAAATCAGTGATAGTTTTCACTGATGCCAGAGCCCTAATGTGGGTTGGCAGAAACAGAGAGTACTCCATTGCATGCAATGGTTTGGTCAATAAATTGGCCAAAATACAACTGGAAATGCCCCATGTTGTTTACTCTGTGCCCTCTGAGGTCAACTACCTTGCTGACATTTTCAGCAGAGCCTTCTCATCCAGCAGATTTCTGGACAAGGCTGAGTTTGCTCTGAGTAAGACTCAGGCAAATGAGGTACCCCCACTCACTGAGCCATTTTTGGCCACTGAGTCTGCCCTGTACCAGTACTTTGCTCTCCCCCTGAATCCAGAGAGGGATGACAAGTACCCAAGGAGGAAACCAAAAATTTCCACTCCTAAGCCCATTTCAGAGCTGTACAAACTTTTTAGAGATTGTACTCCTGAGGAAAAGTACCTCTCAGCTCTGAGGCTGTTACAGGGCTGGAATGACTCATCCCTATCGGATGAGCCTTCCATTGAGTCAAACTCTGCCAATGTGGCGGATGACTCAGGCTCCCTGAGGCTGATCAGCCAGCCTCCAGAGGCAATGGACCTCTTAAAGGCTAAAAGGGCTGACCTCCACAATCTCTACACTGAGAGGGTAATGAAAAAAACCCTCAATCAGTTGTATGGAGATCTGGACCCTGTCCAGCAAAGGAGGATAGAGGCCACCCTCAGGGAAAACCAAAAAAGCCTCTACAAAGACAACCTCAAAAAAGTTATGAAGGATGACTTCATAAAATTTGAGGTGGAGAAAGAATCTGCACAAAATGTTGTGCCAGATCTCTCCAAGGATGACTCACCAGTACCAATGAGGTACTCTGTCATCCGGCCCTCCTGTTTTCACCCAGTGAAACGGGATGAGAGCCCAGGGATTGATATCCCTATCCAGGATGATGTCACAGTGGCCCCAGGTGGCTGTATCACTGTTGACACTGGTATACAGTTGGTCATCCCACCAACTTTGTGTGCCAGATTCATCCCTAACACTGACTCATCCAATGTGGATGTAAGTGTTCACTCAGGCTTTGTGGATGACAATGGCTCATCCACTATAAAGCTGATGCTAAAGAATGACTCCAAAATGGAGATGAGTTTCAAAGCTGGAGCTGTATTGGCTCAAGCTCTCATCCTCAGAGTCATTCATCCCACTCTTGTTCACAAGGGTGAGATATCCTCTCATTCAATGAGAATGAGCGCAGATGACACTCTCTCAGAGAGAGCTCATCCCAGCCCCTACTCATTCCTCAATGGAGGGAATGAAAATGAGAAAGAGAGCGAGGATGACTTAGACTCATCCCTCCTTATCTCTTCTCATGGCAAATTGGGCTCATCTGAGCCAATTAAAGGGATTGAGCTATATTGCCTGCCCACTTCATACCTGCATATGATGCTGGATGAAAAGTTTCCATCACAAATGCAAGTTTTGGAAATTAACACTGCAATCACTCTCCCCCAGGAGAAAGAGTGCAAATTGAGCACTATTGCAGAATTGGCTTACATTGGTAACCAATTAGAGGAGCCCTTGGATAGCAATGTGCTACCCATTCCTCATCCAAATCCGGATCCTGAATCTTTGATTCAGATTTATCCAAGGAGATTGGAGAGCCAAACTGTTTGCCTAAACAGTACTGTGTCTACCCAGACCAGTGGCTCATCCACGGATGACTCAAGAGCCAATGAGGCTTTTGACTCAGCTTACAATAGCATATGTGAAAAACTAGCTGTTGTATCAGTGGATCTCATTAAAAATGGATCCATATCCCGCTCAATGCTGGCTCAGCTCCAGCAAGGGGATGACTACCTGGGCCCAATAAGGGACCAAGTAGGGATGAGAAATGATCTCTTCCCCAAATTCTTTATAAAGGACATGGTTCTTTATAAAAAGTACAAGCCTAAACACTCACTGAGTGAAAGGCATGTAATCTGCCTGCCAGATGTACTGCTTCCTGCAGTCATCCACTTTTTGCATGTGACACTGGGTCATTCATCCATCACATTGACAAAAAGAAATTTTGAGCATTACTACTACAGTAGGAAGGCTCACAGGATGATTCAATCCTATGTTCAGGCATGTGTCACTTGTGCAATGGCTCACAAGTATGACATAAAAAAGGCTCATCCAGAGACCAACAGGTCTCTGCAGCCTCAGAGGCCAAGACAGTACTTGTACTGTGACCTCATCCCCATGCCAGGAAGAGTATTCTCATACATACTCTTCTGCTTGGATGCATATTCACAATTTGTCTATGCACTGGCTCTGAAGGATAAAACCTCACAGTCAGTCATCCAAGGGCTGGTGAACCTCAGTTCATCCATGGGAGGATGGCCAGAGGCCATCTATCTGGACAATGAGACCTCTTTCCAGAAAGCTGCCAAGTTTCTGGTAAAGAACTCATCTGTAAAAATGTTTTACAGTGTCCCTTACTGCCAGTTCCAAAACTGGAGTGAGAATTACATCAAGAATTTTAAGAAAGCTTTTTCTAAAATTCTCCATGATGTAGCTGATCCTCATAACAATGAGGACTGGCCTCTCCTCTTGCCCACAGTGACTCAGTCACTGAACAGGCAAGTCATCCCTGATATTGGGATGACAAGGGAATCTATTCATTACAACATGAATATTGAATTCCACCCTTTGGCTCACTTGTCCAATGAGGATGAGGAGTCATTGAGCCATGGGGCACAGCCCATCCCCTCCAATATTTTCAAAACAATATTGGAGAAAAGGCTCAGGAACAGAAAGGACTCCAAGAGGAATCCTATCCCTCATTTTTATGAGACTCAAATAGTCTTCATGAGGGATCAGGCCCCTTCTGTATCCAGCATCCTGAAAACTCCCAATAAGGGACCATACAGGATTGAGAGATTAGAGGAAAGGAATGTCCTCCTCATTGATCTCTGCACAGGCAAGTCTGTACACACTCATGTACAGTACATCAGACCTCTTGAGCTGTCTGAATTCCGCCTGCTGCTCTCTAAAAATTGGGATTTGAATGCAAATGCCCAGAGAGCAGGGATGCCAGCATCCAAACCCGGCATCTTTGATGCCCCCTCCAATCCTATCTCTGTTGAAGAGATAATAAGGAATGAGGGAATGCAAGATCTGCCTGAGGAAGGAGATTTTGAAACAATGTTTCAATCTCCTGCTGGCACAGACACTGTGAATGACACAGTGGATGTCCCCTCAAAAGAGATCTATGTGCCACCAGCACCAGAACCACCAGACATAGTGCTGGAGAGATCTCCTGTCCCACTGAGGAGATCTCCTAGGTTCACAGCCAATGAGGCACTTGGATTGTTCTCAATCCAACCGGGCCCTTCCAATGAGGAAGATAAGTCCCACCAAGAGACTGATCTGGGCGAAGAGACAATCTCTTTCAATGCTGTTGATCTCCATTTAGATCTCAGCAAACTGTACAAAAGATCTCTGGGCAATGAGCCTTCTGAGATTTTGGATGATGAGATCCAAAAGAGAGATGAGACAATGAGTCTCCCTCCAAGGTCTGCACTGAAGAAAAAGAAATTTGTTTCTTTTTTCTTCCCTGCAAAACCACCTTATCTCTTCTATCCTGAAAAGGGTTAAGAGATATGTGGAGAGTTTGGAAAAATCTCCAAACTGACCTTAGTACAGTGTGGTACAGCCTATGGCTAGTAAAAAGGTGGTAAAGTGTGGTACAGCCCCTGGCTAGTAAGGAAGGTAATCTCAAAATACTGTAAATAAAGTAAATAATGTAGGCAAAGGTTGAAAATGGAGATCCAAAAGATTTACCTGAGTAAATAAAGTCAGAACACTTGGTCAGAAAGTTGAATACCTCTTTAGTGATGAGGGAAAGCTCAAGCACCTGTTTTCATGCAAAAGTGAAATCTGTTCTGAATTTATTTGCAAAGAATAAATCTATGAATCATCAGTGTCAACTGGCCAAGTAGTTGGAAATACTGTACAAAATACTGTAAATTGCAAGTTAGATGTAGAAAAATGAGGGAAAGGCATGTTAGTGTCCCTCATTTATATAAAATTTGTGCAATGTGCCAAATTTTAATCATGCTCAGCATTTTTGCTGAGCTGATATACCTGTAAAAATCACTGCTGACTCCCAGCATATTGTTTACAGATGCGCTGACAGTTCAAAATGTTGCTCTGTTGGTAAGAAAAGTGACTCTCACGAGCCCCTGAGGCAGTTAAGTGAGTCATTTTTGGAGGTAACAGGTGAAAAACCCTGTTTTAACCTCGTTTTTTGACAGATATCATGCCAATGGTGCTGGTCTGTCAGAAAACAAATACTGTAAATAAAGTAATAGGCAGTAAGTGGCTAAGGACTAATGAGGGAAAGGCATGTTAGTGTCCCTCATTTAAATAAAATTTGTGCAATGTGCCAAATTTTAATCATGCTCAGCATTTTTGCTGAGCT
>Ga0209617_10001437_pt1 | contig 11126 bp, 9 predicted proteins | sample LakEriepJuly2011_2_FD_187459 | JGI IMG/M metagenome (GOLD analysis project Ga0209617, IMG submission 187459) | Freshwater microbial communities from dead zone in Lake Erie, Canada - CCB epilimnion July 2011 (SPAdes) (version 2) | ecosystem: Environmental > Aquatic > Freshwater > Lentic >... | reverse complement strand
AGCCGCCCATCCAGGAGCCACGAGCCGTCCTCGCGACGGGTGGCGTGCGGCTGCTCGTCCTCGCCCACGCGACCCATGTCTCCGAGCAGCGCCTGCACCACGTCGTTGGCGGTCACCAGGCCCTCGAGGCCACCATGCTCGTCCACCACGAAGGCGATGCGCGTGCGGTTCGACTGGAAGAGCTGCAGCAGCTTGAGGGCCGGCATCGAGTCCGGCACGTAGACCGGCGCCTGCATCACCGTGGACACCTGGAAATCCGCACCTGCCAGCAGGCCGTAGGAGATGAGGTCCTTGACGTGCACCACGCCCTGCAGGCGGTCGATGGATCCCTGGCACACCGGGAAATGGCTGAAAGGCGCTGTGCCGATCAGGACACGCACGTCCTCCGCCGGCATCGTGCCGTCGATCCAGGTGATCTGCCCGCGCGGCACCATCAGGCTCTTGGCGGTCATGTCGCCGACGCGGAGTGCGCGCTCGAAGATGCGGTGCTCCATCGGGTCGAACACGCCGGAGCTTGCCGCCTGCGCCACCATGGCCTTCACGTCTTCCTCGCTGACATCCTCGCTGCGCGCGCGGATGCCCAGGAGCCGCATGATCGCATCGGTTGATCCGGTCAGGATCCGCACCGGAACCACGGCCACGCGCGCCACCCAGAGGATCGGCGTGGCAGTGACCGACGCGATCTGCTCGGGATACGCGATGCCCAGCTGCTTCGGCACCAGTTCACCGAAGACCAGGAGGAAGTACGAGAGCCCGGTGATCACCGAGACGAACGCAATGAGTTCCGCATGGGGCGCCAGCGCCGGCCACTGCTGCAGCCAGGCCTCCATGTGGTGCGAGAGCTCGCGCTCGCCGTAGGCGCCTTCGACGATGGCGGTCATCGTCATGATCAACTGCACCGTGGACAGGAGCTTGGAAGACTCGCGGTGCAGCTTCAGCGCATTGCGGGCGCCGCGGTTTCCGCGCGACACCATCGCCTGGAGCCGTGCCGGGCGCGCGGTCATCACCGCCAGCTCGGAGGCCGCCACGCAGGCGTTCAGGACGATCAGCGCGCCCAGGATGCAGAGCGTGAGTGTCATGCCGCCACCCCCGCAAGCGTCGCCTGCCGTCGGCGCCAGGCAAACCACGGCGCTAGGGCCGGCAGCAGTCCGAGCATCGCCGCTGCCCAGGTGGCACCCACCAGCTGGCCCTTCGATTCGTCGCAGAACATCACCGCAAGCGGCCCGATCACATAGCCGAGGCCGATGAGCGCCTCGAAGCGCCCGCCCGCGTCCACTTCCGCGCCGCCCACGGCCATGGCGTAGTAGATGCCGGCGTAGTAGATGGTGCCGTGCCCGGCGCCGAACATCGCGAGGCCGACGAACGCCATGGTGGCGCTGGTGGCCATGATGGTCAGGGCGAATCCACCGGCCAGGAGTGCCACCGCCACGGCCAGCGTGGACCAGCGCGCGTGCCAGAACGTGACCTGCGAAAGCGCCATCACCACGAACGTGCGCGCGAACATCCACACGGACGCGAGTGGCGTCTTCATGCCGTCATCGAGTGCCAGGTCGCGCAGCAGGAACGGAAGCACCGGGCCGATCACGCTGATGAAGACGTAGCTCGCCGGGATGATGAACCGCGTGGCCTTCAGGAGGTACGGGTACTGCGGCGCAATGTGCGTGTGCGCGTGTTCCGGCGGGTGCGGCGCCGGGCAAGCCGGGAACCAGCGCAGGAGTACAAGCGAAAGCGCGGACACCGGCAGCATGGCGAGCAGGCTGTACTGCGCCTCTCCGACGGCCATGAGCGGCGCCATGAGGAGGAGCGAGGCGCCCGTGGCCGACATCCACGTCACGTTGAAGTAGCCGAGCGAGCGGCGCATGTTGCCGCCGTGCTGACCGCTCGAGACGTAGCTCTCCATCACCGGCCAGAGCGAGGCGCCCACCGCGCTCAGGATGCACGACGCTGCGATCAGCCCCCAGACGCCGGTGAGCGCCACGAACGACGCGGCCACCTGCACCACGAAGACGCCGGCCAGCCATCCGCGCGGCGTGAGTCCGCCGCGGGTGCCGAGCTTGCGCAGGAGCGAGCCCGAGAAGAACGCCACCACCACGTAGACCGCCGCCTCGGCCAGCGCCAGTGCCAGGTTCTGCGTCTTCGTGAATCCGTACTGCCGCTCGGTGACGAACGGCACGCCCGACCAGAGGATGCCGCTGGCGAGCGAATTGGCCCAGGTGACCGTCAGCACCGCCCAACGGGGAGCGACGCCTCCTTCCGCGGAGGCCTGGGCGTTCGCGGGCAGCTGTGTTGCGGAGGCGGGCACGAACGCGCAGGATAGGGCAGGGTCCGGCATGGTTGCGCGGGCCCCCGCGGGAGGCCTACACTGCCTGGTCGGACGCGAAGTATGTCCGGACATGTCCTTGTAGCTCAATTGGATAGAGCGCCGCCCTCCGAAGGCGGAGGTTGTGGGTTCGACCCCCGCCGAGGACGCTTCTCCCCGCACATGCGTGGGCCCGCCATGACAGACGCCACGCATCCCGGATCCCCCACGCCGATGACCATCCGCGACTTACAGCGGATGATCCACGAGCGCTACTACGCCACCGACAGCGCACGTGGCGCGGGCAAGACCTTCCTCTGGTTCTCCGAGGAGGTGGGCGAACTTGCCCACGCGCTCGGCAACCTGGAGAAGGGCAAGCCCGACCGCGCCAACCTGGAGGAGGAGTTTGCCGACGTCCTGGCGTGGCTCACCACCTTGGCGAACATCTCCGGCGTGGACCTCGAGCAGGCGATCCGCGCCAAGTACATGACGGACGGCGGGCCGAAGGGGACCAAGTGAACGCGCCGGCTGCAGTGCCCGCGTGCGACATCTGCCGGATCCATGGCGATGCCGCCCGGTACGGCGACCTGGAGTGCCACCGCGGCGCTCACTGGCTGGTTCGCCATCATCCGCTGCCCTCGCCGCTGGTCGGCTGGACGTTCCTGTGCGCGGTGCGCCACGTGCAGGGGCCGGCGGATTTCACGGATGCCGAGGCCGACGGCTTTGGCCGTGCGATGCGCACGGTTTCCGCGGCGGTCCGTTCGATCACCGGCTGCGACCGGGTCTATGCCATCGCCTTCGGGCAGGGCGCGCCCCACCTCCACGTGCACCTGGTCCCGCGCTTCGACGCCGAGGAGGGCACGCGCGCCTGGAACGTGGCGGACTGGTACCGCGCGGTCGAGCGCGGTGAGCGGCCGGCGGCAGATCCGGCGGCGGTCGCCGACTTCGTCCGTCGGCTGCGCTCCACGCTCGCGGCTGCGCCGATCGGCTGACCGAAACGATTCCTGCGCGCAATGCTGGCGCTGCGTGAACGGCGTCCGTACGCTGCAACCGGCATGGATGCCGCTCGAAGTCCCAACTCCTCGTCTCGCGCTGCGGTGAAGCGCGCGCCTGCAGGCCCGCGCCTGACGGAGCGCCTGCGTGGCGAGATCCACGGTGCAGCGCTCGATTTCGTGGTGGAGCGCTACGAGCTCACCCCTGCGCAGCGCGAGCAGCTGGCATCCATCCCCATCCGCTGGCGCCGCAGCCGAGGAGGCAGCGCGTACTACCAGCGCGCGGCGCGCGGCTTCGATGGCCCGCACATCCTGCTGCGCGTGGCGCCGGCAGCGGTCGGCAAGTGGCACACCTACCGCCGTGCACGGGCTCGATTCTCGACGCCGACCGGCGGCATCGAGCTGGATGCAATGCTCCTGGCGAAGGCCGTGCTCGTGCACGAGTTCACGCACGCGCTGCAGCACGGTGCCTGCGGCCACGCGCGCCGCTCCTTCAGCGAGGTGGAGACCACGGAGAACGAGATCGAGTTCATCCGTCGCCACGCGCCGGAGGCGTTCGCGCAGCTGACACCGGTGGTGCGCCGCGCGCCGCGCAGGAAGGTGCGTCGCGCACCGGCTCCTCCGAGCGGGCTGGCGGTGCTGCGTGCCATCGTCCTGCGTGCTGCCGGGACGCTTGCCGGGCTCATCCAGCCGGCGAAGCCAGCAGCGCACGGGCCGCGCTCGAGCCGGCCACGTGCCCGCTCGCCCAGGCCCACTGGAAATTGAAGCCGCCGATGCGGCCGTCGACGTCGCAGACCTCGCCAGCGAGGTAAAGCCCCGGCACGATCCGGCTTTCCATGGTCTCGAGCCGGATCTCGGCAAGCGGCACGCCGCCGGCCATCGCTTCGGCGAAGGTGTAGCCGCGGTCGCCGGTGACGGGAAGCGGCGTACCCGCCACGAGCTGCGCGAGCGCACGTCGGCGTTCGCGCGGAAGCTGCTGTGCAGTGGCCGCCGGGTCTGCGTCCGCCGCAGCGCAGACCGCGCGCATCAGGCGCTCCGGGAGCCATGTCCGCAGGACGCTTCCCACCCCGCGACCCTTCGCGTCGACGAGCGCGCGGTCGACGGCTTCCACATCCGTGCCGGGGGCCCACGAGAGTTCAAGCCGCGCGCCGGGGTCCTCGAATCGCACCATCGTCCAGTGCCTGCTGATGTTGAGGACGCTCGGCCCGGAGAGTCCGAAGTGCGTGCACAGCGTGCTGTCCGTGAAGGACACCAGCTTCTTGCCCGTGCCGGACCGCAGGACAAGCTCCGCCGGCACGGTGAGGCCGCTGAGCTCGGTGATCCAGTGGCGCTCCGGCAGGCGCAGCGGCACCAGCGCCGGAATCAGGTGGTCGGTGATGGAGTGGCCGAGCGCACGCGCGAATTCCAGGCCTGCGCCGTCGGAACCGGACTTGGGGAGCGCCTTGCCGCCCGTGCAGAGGATCACCCGGCGGGCCAGGACGTGACCGCTCGTGGCGCGCACCAGGAAGCCTTCGCTGGTGCGCTCGATTCCTTCCACGCGGTCCGGATGCGTGAGCCGCACGCCGGAAGCGCGTGCCGCGTCGAGCAGGGCGTGCAGCACGGAGTGTGCGTCGTCGGAGACGGGAAACAGCTTCCCCGTGTCCTCCTGCTTCAGCTCCACGCCGAGGTCGGCGAAGAACCGTACCGTCTCGTCCACGCCGAAGCGGCGGAGCACCTTGCGGATGGCCGGGGGCGTGCTGCCGGCGTAGTCCGCATCGTCCACGCGCCAGTGCGTGACGTTGCAGCGGCCGCCGCCGGCCACCAGGATCTTGGCGCCGAGCCGGCGTGCGCCGTCGAAGGCCTCGACGCGCAGCACTGCGCCTGCCTCCTGCGCCGCGCGGCCGGCCCAGATGCCGGCGAACAGTCCCGCCGCACCGGCGCCCACGATGGCGACGTCCGTGCGACGCGGAGCCTCGGCGCCCGCGCCGGTCACTTCGCCGCTTCCGCCGTGACGGGCAGCGATTCACCGAGCTTGACGGTGGCGGCGACCTGCTTCGCCTTCTGCGCGGTCCAGGTGAGCGTGATGGGCGTGCCGGCCGTTCCCTTCACCAGGAACCGTGCCGCCGCGCGCCCGTTGCCGGGAACGCCACGCTCGAACCGCAGCGTGGCGGGGCGGAACGCCTGGAGATCCATGGTGCGGTCGGTGCGGTTGGCAAGCCTGCCGGCCGCGGAAACGTCGGCGCCCGTGAGCGCCAGCGTGTCCGCGAGCCCGATGCCCTTGTCCGCGGCGCGCGCGGTGCGCGTCGGGATCAGGCGGTCGTTGGCGACGGTGACCGTCACTTCCCACAGGCCGGGCGTCGCTTCCTTCGTCTCCACGCTCTCGAAGCGCAGGAGCGGCATCTGGTCGGCGTGGAACATGGTGAAGGCGAAGTTGCGGTGCAGCTCCTCCTCCATCATGAACGGCGGCGGGATGCGCGAGGAGAACTTGGTGCCACCGCCCACGAGCACGTTGCCGTACTCGGGATGCTTCACCTCATGGAGCGGCACGCGCGTCTGCCCGAAGAGCATCCGCTCGTTCCAGGTGCGGCGCTCGTCCTCGCTCGGTTCCTGGCCGTCCTGCATGATTCGCTTGTCGGTCCAGAGCTCGTTGGTGAGGGCGATGATGCCCAGCCCCTCGGCGAACCAGTTCACCAGGCCGCCATGCACGGTGTAGAGGTCCTTGTGGATCACCATCGAGCGGTAGAACGGCAGCATCTTCTCGCCCGTCGACTGGATCCGGTCGTACACCGCCACGTCCGCGGCGGGATAGTCGCCCTCGCGCCACGGAGCGCCGGGGCCGCGCAGGACCATTCCGCCGGCGTTGTGGTACGCCTGCGCCGCGGCGATCTGCGGCTTGGAAAGCACCCAGTCGGCCGTCGCGCGGGTCTCCGGCCAGCAGAGCGGATACGTGCCGGCGCCGCCCTGGATGTTCTCCGGCTCCCACCCCGTGGGGAAGTTGCGGTTCATGTCGTAACCGCCGGGGCCGTCCTCGTTGACGCGTCCGTCGCCGTCGTTGTCGACGCCTTCCTGTCCGGCGGGTGTCCATTGGCCGTACTCGCGCGTGCCGTCGGCCTTGGGCTCTGCCGGCACCGGGATCATCCGGTCCGCGTCGCGCGGATCGCGCTTGTGCGTTCCGAACGCATCCGGCCGCCACATCTGCGTGATGTGGCCGTCGCCGTCGAGGTCATCGGGGCCATCCTCGTCCGCCACGCCGTCGCCGTCGTTGTCGACCGGCTTCTGCCCGGTGCGCGCCGAATTCGGCGTGTTGGCGTTGGTGAACCACTCCGCGCGGCCGTCCGGATTGACCAAGGGCAGCAGGTAGAAGGTGCTGCGGTCCACGATGTCGGTGATCTTGCCCACGTTCCCGTACGCCGAGAGCAGGTACCACGCGGTGTAGAGCACGGTCTCTCCCGCCTGGATCTCGTTGGCGTGGATGGCGCCGTCGATGTACATGGCGGGCTTGGATCCCTCGTCGCCGGTGCGGCGGTTGTTGATCACCATCGCCAGGAAGGGTCGCCCGAGCGCCGTGGTGCCGATCCGCTCCACGCGGCAGAGCTCGGGATAGGCCTCGGCCAGCTTGAACATCTGGTCGTTGATGCCTTGGACGTCAGCGAAGCGGTTGAACGAGATGTCCACCTTCGACGGGATCTGCTGCTGCGCGCCTGCAAGGCCGGTGCAGCCGAGCGCGAGCGTCAGTGCAAGGAGTGCGCGCTTCACGGCTGGGCTCCCTTCACGGTCGCCGGGGCGGATGCGGCAGGCGCATCGACCGGCATGCCGTCACGGAACGCCCAGCGCTGGAGCGGCATTCCGCCGTACGCCAGCTCCACCACCACCGTCTCGTCGGGCGGCGCAACCACCAGCCACGACACCTGGCGCGTCTCGCCCGGGTCGATGCCGCGCACCACGTCGTTGCGGCGTCCGGACTTCAGCTGCTCGAACGGCGTGGAGATGCGCACCGTGTAGCTCGGAGACACCGCATCCGCGCGGCCGCCGCGCATCACGGTGGGCAGGCGACCGGTGTTCGAGAGCACGGTGTCGATCTTCCAGAGCGAAGGTCCGGTGGCGGTGATCGTCGGCTTGGCCAGGGTCACGCGTGGCCGGCTGTCGGCCAGCTTCGCAAGGAACTCGGCGGTCTTCGCACCCAGCGGAGCCACGTCGGCCAGCGGGGGATTCTCCTTGAAGCCGGGCACCCAGCCACCCACCTCGACGTCCCTGATCTGCGGATGCTCGGTGCGCGTCCACGGCACGAAGCCGGTGCCGCCACGCACGGTGTCGCTGTAGGCGAGCCAGGCCGCGGCTTCCTCGTCCGAGGGCTTGGGTGCGTCCTTGACGTCCTTCTTCTTGTCCGAGTCCTTCTCCTTCTTTTGATCCTTGTCCTTCGTGGGATCCTTGTCCTTCTTCGGATCAATGTCGCCTTCCTGCAGGTCCGGTCGCCCCCACAGCGTGGAGGCAACGGTCGGGATGCCGCGCTGGGCATTCATCCAGGCAACGAAGCTGCCGGCCGGATCGCGCGCTTCGGTGCGCTTCTGGCCAACCGTGTCGCGCCACGCCTTCGCCACCTCGGCGTACGAGCCAGCGTCGGCCTCGTCGATCATCATCGGCATGCCGCCGCTGGTGCGTTCCTTGCCGCTCGGGACATTGATCACCGTGTCGTGGCGACCCAGGACGAGCGACGCAAAGATGTTCGGGTGGCTGACCACGAAATCGGCGATCGCCTTGCTCTCCGGGGCGAGCAGCGGATATGCGCCGGCCTCGTCCTCGAACTCCGGCCAGCGGTGCGGGAAGTTGCGTTCCGGGTCGATGCCGCCGGGCCAGTCCTCGCCAAGACGGCCGTCGCCGTCCGTGTCGATGGCCTCGGTCCACACGGTGAAGACCGGAACCTCGCCGGCCTTCGCATCGGGGGCGCGCATCAGGCGCGGCTCCGCGGGGTCGGCCAGGACCGTCGGCGTGAGGAACGGCGGCATGGTGCCGGGCGCACGCATCTGCGTGATGAGCCCGTCGCCGTTGAGGTCGCGGGGCGCGTCCTCCTCGGTGATGCCGTCGCGGTCGTTGTCGTGCGCCACGCCGTCTCCGGAGTAGTTGCGCCGCGGGCCGCGCGCGAAACCTTCGGCCGCATCCGGGTTGCCGCGGGCGATCACGTAGACGGTGATCTCCTTCAGGAGTTCCGGGCGGTCCCGGAGGATGGATTCCGCTGCCACCAGCACGGCCTCGGTGCCGGACCAGCGGGGGCCGTCCATGCCTGCAAGCACCAGGATGGCGGGGCGCTGCTGGTCCGCGCCGTCCGCAGAGAGCGTCAGCATCTGGATGGCGCGCTTGCGCGGGGAGTACGCCAGGTCGGACACGACGACCTTCTCCGGGTAGCGGGTCCGGAGCGCCTCGATCGCCGCGGCGAGGGAGGCGGTGTCGCGGCGCTCGACCGGGGAGATGGCGGTCGGCGGGGCCGGCTCGGCGGCAGGCGGAGCGGTTGGTGCGGCAGGCGCCTGCGGAGGCGTGGCCGTCTGTGCGGACAGTGCAAGTGCGAGGAGCAGGGTCTTCATGGGTGTTCCGTCGTTGCGTGCCTGCGGGATGCAGGATCAGAGCTCTGGCTTGGCGCCTTCCACCATCTGCGCGTTCTCCATCACGTAGAGGCCCACGAGCCAGTTCTCCACGAGGTAGGGGTCGACCTTCAGCGTGCCGCGCACGCCGCCGAAGTTGAACGATGCATGCTTGCCACCGCGCTTTGCGGGCTCCGTGAGCTTCACCTCGATGGCGTCGTAGGGCGTGGGCGGAACGCCGATGCAGCACCCGTCCCACTGGTTGAGCATGACGAGGAGTTCCTTGGTCTCGCTCACCATCAGCGGGAAGGCCAGGTAGCCCTCCACCTCCACCACCTTGCCGTCAAGCATGGCGATGCGCTGCGGGATCTCGCGCTGCTGCAGTCGGGGAACGTAGGTCTCCGAGGCGCTTGCCAGGCACTCCCAGCTCACGCGGTAGGGCTTGGCGGCGGTGCCCTCGCCGCGGATCTCGTACTTGCCGTCGGCGTAGAGGAGCATCTCGCCGGTCTTCCCGTCCTTGCGCGGGACGATGTTGCCGGCGACGACCTTCGCTTCCTTCACCGGGTGGTCGAGGCCGAGGTTCACCGCATCGGCAGCGCGGACGACGGGGGCCGACGGCGCGGGTGCGGGTTCCGCCGCGGGCGGCGTCGGGGGGGATGGCGGCTGCGCCGGGGTAGTCGGTGCCGCGGGTGTGCTCGGCGCCGCAGGTGCCGGCGCTGCGTCTCCAGGCATGACCGTCGCGGGCACCCGGGAGGGCTTCGCGGGCGAACCCGAGAGCACCAGGTAAAGCGCCCCTCCCGCAAGCAGGATCCCGACAAGCCAGACGATGCGCACGGTGCTCATGTGGTGTGCCTCATGCTGCGGGGCGGAGGTTGTCCGCCACGGGAACCTGGTACGCGCGCCACGCGGGCAGGATGCCGGCGAGCGCACCGAGTGCCACGGCACCGCCGAGGACGATGATGGTGCTGCGCGGGTCGAGCGACGGATCGATGACCAGCCCGATGGACGCCTTCAGCCACGCGCTCGCGGCGATGCCGCCGAAGAGCGCAAGCGCCACGCCTGCCGCTGCGCCCGCCATGGTGATCATCAGGCTCTCGGTGAGCACCAGGCCGAACACGCGCCCGCGGCTTGCGCCGAGGACGCGAAGCACCGCGATCTGCCGGGTGCGCGCCGCCATGGAGTTGTAGAGGGCCAGCATGGTGCTGATCGCACTGGAGAAGAGCACCACCACCGCCATGCCGATGAAGATGCCGTCCACGTTCGAGACGATCTCGAAGAGCTTCTCGATCTGCTGCGCCGGCTGCGCCACCACGATGGCGGTGTCGCGCCGAAGCGTGTCGAACTGCTGCTGCATGGCGGCGCTGGCATCGCTGCCCGCGCGCGTGGGAAGGCGCAGCAGGATGCCCGTCACCTTGCGATCCTCGTCCGTCAGGTCGGCTGCCGTGGAGGTGCCACCGATGCCCGCACGCTCGCGGCGATCGTATGCGTGGAGGATCCAGCTTGACTCCAGATCCACGAAGAGCGCGCGGTCGTGGGCGCTGCCGGTGGGTTTCAGGATGCCGACCACCTTGAACGGGAATTCGGCGTGGACGTGGCCCGCGTGCTCGTCAGGCTCGCCGCCTTCGCGGCTGGCGCCCGACCCGTGGGTCAGGAACACCTGCTGCCCCATGCGCAGCCCGGAGCCCTTGGCCGCTGCAGCGCCGAGCACGATCTCGAACGAGCGTTCGAAGAACCGCCCGTCGGCCAGCTTCCAGGGCTCGCCTGCTGTCGGCTCGAACTTCGAGAAGAAGTCGGTGCTGGTGGCCATCGTCGGGAATCCGCGATAGCTGTCGCCTTGCTGCGTGGGGATGGCCCACTGGTACGGGAACCCGTTGCGGATCTGCTGGAACTTCGCCCATGCAATGGGCTTGGACGGAGCGTTGGCGTAGAAGATCCCGTTGAGCACCGCGACCAGCGGGCTGGGGTCCGCGCTCACCAGGAGATGCACGTTGCCGCTTCCGCGGTCGAACGCGCCGCGCGCCGCCGTCCGCATGCCGAGGAGCACCAGGAGGAGCGCCACGCTGGTGGCCACCATGCCGATGGTGATCCAGGTGGAGAGCGGCCGCGCGCGCAGGCTGCGCATGACGATCTGTCCGTCGGTCAGTGTTCGCGTGCTCACGCTGCACCTCCTGCAACGAAGGGGTCGATCGATTCGACGCGCGCAAAGCGGGCGCGGAGCGTCGGGTCATGGCTCGTGCAGAGAAGGGCGGCGCCGTCCGCGCGGCACGCCGACTGGATGAGATC
>Ga0209617_10001434_pt1 | contig 11133 bp, 11 predicted proteins | sample LakEriepJuly2011_2_FD_187459 | JGI IMG/M metagenome (GOLD analysis project Ga0209617, IMG submission 187459) | Freshwater microbial communities from dead zone in Lake Erie, Canada - CCB epilimnion July 2011 (SPAdes) (version 2) | ecosystem: Environmental > Aquatic > Freshwater > Lentic >... | reverse complement strand
TCGCCCATGTCGCAGTTAAGATCTATGGATGAATTTTTTTTCAATTTGTTGGTATAATTTATGCGCAGTATCAATGGTGGTTTCCATAAAATGAATACTTGTTTGATTGGATACTTGCGCAAGCCTAGGTAAATCTACCAAAATAATTTGACCCAAATTCGCATAGCCGCCAATGGTCTGGTGATCGGCCATTAAAACCATCAACTCTCCATTAGGCAGTAATTGTAATGTGCCTCTGGTAACTGCTGCAGATAAGTATTGGTTGGGTTTATTCAGCTGAAGCAGTGCGCCCTTAAGTGGATAGCCCATTCTATTTGCTTGCATACCAATATGATATTCAGTACTTAAGAATGCTTTTTGAGACACTTCGGTTAAATCCTTCCAAGCAGGTCCAGGGATAAAATGTAAGGGGCCTGTAGAAAATACATGACTATGAATTTCATTGATAATGAGGCTGGTACTAGTCTCATTATTGGGCATCATTTTTTTATTCATTGGGTGACTTGCTTCCCATTCAAATTGAGCATCTTTTTGAATGCTCTTTGCAAAATAACTATGACTATTTAGCCAAGCTTCTCCTTTTATTTTTCCTTGAATAGCGATATAGGCAACTCTTCCTTCTAATGGTTTTAAAAACTTTAAAATATCATTTTGCTTTACTTCAATGGGTGTGTTTATAGCAATACTTTTTTCATTCAGTACCGGTACAAAATGAGCGCCACTTATACAAATGGTATAATTACTTGTAAAGCAAAAACTACTTGCGGGAAAATGAATTTCAAAAATAGGAGCGTTTACAGAATTGCCTACAATATAATTAGCCAGCCTGGCCGATTGATAATCTAAAAAACCATGCGCTTGAATGCCTAAATGCTGATAGCCATAGCGACCTATATCTTGGATCGTATCTGCAATACCGTTTTTTAAAATTTGAATGGCCATAAAAATTATTTGTATTCATTTAATTTTTCAAATTCCGAAAAAGCAATGGGATAAAATTGAATACGATTACCTGCACTTAATTTACCTAAAATAGCAGGGTCTTTATCAAAAATTTTAATAGGGGTTCTTCCAATAATTTGCCATCCACCAGGAGAATTCATTGGATAGATACCTGTCTGCATACCAGCAATACCGACACTTCCAGCGAATACTTCTTTTCGAGGGCTAGCATGCCTTGCTATTTGTATAGCTGCATTTACTTTACCCATATAAGCAAATCCGGGCAAAAACCCCAAGCAATACACTAGGTAAGTTTCTTCAGTGTGTATTTTTATAATTTCTTCAATAGAAATTTTATTTTTTGATACTATATTTTCTAAATCAATACCTAAGCGTTCATCATAACAAACAGGAATTCGAATTATTTTTTCTGTAGCATTTTCTGTATCAATTTTTGTAGTGGAAGGCTTGAATTCATTTAGTAATGTGGTTCCGAACTCAATTATAGATTGATTATTTTTTAAACTAATATTATTTTGATAAAACAAATCAATATCATAAACTAGTGTAAGTGTATGATAGGAGGGAATTAATTCTTTTATAAAATCAAAATCAAATGTCTCAATACTTTTTTTGAGTACAATTATTTTTTCTATAATTTCTTCGCTCATTTTTTCTTCTAATGAAAAAACAAGGGCATGATCTCCCAGTATTTGAAGACTCCAATTACTATTTTCAAAATTTGTTTTCATCAATAGAAAAGATAGGGAAAAATTAAAAATTAGGACAAATTCAATTTTTTAGACCTAGTTCTTCTCTAAAAGCCCAAAAACTAATGAAAATAGCCCATTTAATGTGTAATAAATACACAAAATATAATACTAGGTAGTGTACAAATATCATTTTTTTTAAATGGTCAAAGAAAGTGAATAAACAGTTGTTGAAGTTAAGAAACTGTTATATCATTGAAATCTGTACTTGCTTAATTGTAAAGCAAATTTATAAAAACTATGTCTAGAAAAAAACAAACCTATGATGCCATTGTGATTGGCTCAGGAATTAGTGGAGGATGGGCTGCTAAAGAACTTTGTGAAAAAGGTTTGAAAACATTATTGCTAGAACGCGGCCGTGATGTAGTACACTTAAAAGATTATCCAACGGCTACTAAACATCCTTGGGAATTTCCACATAGAGGAAGGAAGACCATCGAGCTTGTTAAAGACAATCCGATTGTACAAAAATGTTATGCTTATAATGAAACCTCTGCTCATTTTTTTGTGAAAGACAATGAACATCCTTATGTACAAGAAAAACCTTATGATTGGATTAGAGGGTATCAAGTAGGCGGTAAGAGTTTATTATGGGCGCGTCAAACACAAAGGTGGAGTAAATATGATTTTGAAGGACCCGCTAGAGATGGTTTTGGAGACTGGCCTATTACTTATGATGAATTAGCACCTTGGTATAGTCATGTAGAATTATTTGCAGGCATTAGTGGTAACTATGACAAACTAGAAACTTTACCCGATGGTGAATTCTTGCCTGCTTGGGAAATGAATGGGGTAGAAAAAGGCATGCAGTCAAGTATCATGAATAAATTTAAGGACCGTAATGTAGTGCAAGGAAGATGCGCACATTTAACAGTGCCTAAACCTATACATATTGAACAAGGTCGTCAGCAATGTCAAGCGCGTTCCTTATGTGAAAGGGGTTGTCCATTTGGGGGCTATTTTAGCTCTAATGCGTCTACCATACCTTGGGCGCAGAAGACAGGTAATTTAACCCTGCAAACCAATTCGGTAGTGCATTCCATTATTTATGATGAAGCTGAACAGAAAGCCACTGGAGTAAGAGTAATCGATAGTGTTACTAATTTAGCTACTGAATATTATGCTAAAATTATTTTCTTAAATGCGTCAACTTTAAATACTAATTTAATTTTATTGAATTCTACTTCAAAGCGTTTCCCTAATGGTTTAGGCAATGACAATGGTTTATTAGGAAAATATGTAGCCTTTCATAATTATAGAGGACAATTATCGGCTTCCATTGATGGACCAATGGATGAATACTATTATGGTCGTCGTCCTACTCAACCTATGATGCCTAATTTTAGAAATGTATATAAACAAGAAATGCAATTTCAAAGAGGCTACATGACTTTCTTTGGTGCAGTCAGGGGTCGTGCCCATGCAGAAGGCGTGGGGGGAGAGTTTAAAGATGCTATTACGGAACCAGGTAATTGGCAAGTATCTATGATGATGCAAGGAGAAACCATTCCTAAGAAAACCAATCATGTAAGATTAAGTACCGATCAAAAAGATAAATGGGGCATACCTCAATTAATTACATCAGTTGATTATGACGAGAATGATGTTTTATCAATGAAAGATTTTATACAAGCAGGATCGGAAATGCTGGATGCAGCAGGTTGTAAGAATATTTCCTCTAATGATTCTAAACAGGCGCCTGGTTTAGATATTCACGAAATGGGAGGGGTAAGAATGGGTAAAGACCCTGCTACTTCTTTATTAAACGAACACAATCAAATGCATTTATGTAAAAATGTTTTTGTTACAGATGGTGCTTGTATGGTAAGCACAGGTACTCAAAATCCTTCCCTTACATTTATGGCATTAACTGCAAGGGCAGCTAATTATGCAGTTGAAGCTTTAAAGAAAATGGAAATATAAATTCCTATCATCTTTTCTTTTAATCAATAACCTGCTCGGTAATCTTTCCTGTGGTCTTATGTTTTAAGATTAATTTCTTAGTACCATAGTGGGTCATTTCTTCTTTGATTAAGTAATGGTCCTTATCGTATTCTACTAAATGACTTTCTTTAGTTAACCCCGTTTTCCCTCTCCAGATATCTAACTTAACCGGCTCCCATAATTTAGATTTAGCAGAACGGTAAGCAGCATCCAATATACAGTTCACAATATAACCATCGTAAAATGTTTCTTTAGGTGCCTCTCCTTTTTCCATAGAATTAAACATATCCATGAACATATGGTTATAACCTAATTCATTTAATTCATCACCTACTGGGAATAACCAACCGCTATTACTTTCCGATTTTTCAGAAATATAATCGCCTCCTTTTCCAGTGGTAAACATTTCAAATCCAGTTCTTAAAAAACTATTAATCCAAATAGTACCTTCTGTGCCCATTACCTCATCGCGTAAATCTAAGCCACCTCTAAATGTCCAGCTTACTTCAAACTGTCCAATAGCTCCATTCTCATATTTCACTAGTCCAATCGCATGGTCTTCGGCATCAATAGGTTTTACTTGTGTATCTGCCCAACACATTACTTCAATGGGTTTGATATCTTTTCCAATATAAGATCTTGAAATTTCAACGCAATGGCAGCCTAAATCTAAAATACAACCTCCACCTGCTTGTTCAATATCCCAGAACCAATCACTATGGGGGCCAGGATGTGTTTCACGAGACTTCGCCCATAAGATTCTTCCTACAGCTCCCTCTTTCACAGATTGGTTGGCTTTAATAAATTTAGGCGTATAGACAAGGTCTTCTAAATATCCATTGAATATACCGGCTTCTTCCACTGCAATTAACATACGCTTTGCTTCCTCACCATTACGTCCTAATGGTTTAGTAGTCATCACTGCTTTTTTATGTTTGCAACATAACATCACAGCAATCTCATGGATATTATTGGGAAGAGCAATACATACCACATCCACATCGGGGTGGGAGATAGCCGCTTCCATATCGGTAGTCCAATGAGCACAACCATAATCTGCAGCAAACTTGGTGGCAGATTCTTCACGGCGAGCATAAATACTTACCACCTTGTCTTTACTTCTATAACCTTGCAGGGCATCTGCATAAAAACGTCCAATAAATCCTGCTCCTAACATTGCAATACGCATCTTATATTAATTTTTAGATTTTTATAATTGATTTTTATTTAAATATGTTTTTAAGTTTTCTTCTTTAGGTTATTTTTAAAAATATTAGTAAACAACTGCTGTTTCTTTTTTCTCTTTAAAAAATAAAATAAAGGCAATTAATACTGCGCCTGCAATAGCCGCTGGTACTAACCATATGCTTTGCCAATTGTGTTGGCTAGCCACACCCACCGCAGTGGCTACTTTGTATTGATCCACTACATGACCACTATACAATGTGCCTATATACATACCCACTCCATAAGTGGCAAAAGTAAATAAGCCCTGTGCGGCATTTTTAATTTTTTCACCTGCTTTTTTCTCAGTGTACATATAGCCCGTTACAAAAAAGAAATCGTAACAAATGCCATGTAAGATAATACCCGCATATAACATCCAGCTATTTTCTATATTGCCATAAGCAAAAAATACATAACGTAATAACCAGGCACTAATACCTAATATCAACATATTTTTTACACCCACTCTATTAAACATAAAAGGAATAGCTAATATAAATAAGGCTTCTGACATTTGTCCCATGGTCATTTTACTAGCTGCGTTTTCTAAACCCACTTCATTTAAAAACGGGTTCGCAAATCCATAATAAAATGAAAGAGGAATACAAATTAAAATGGCTGATACGAAGAAGATAAAAAATGATCTTGATTTAAATAAAACAAAGGCGTCGGTACCTAGGATAGAACCCACGGTCACTTTTTCTGCCTGTGCTTTAGGGGGTGTATTCGGAAGCGCAAAACTTAATAATCCTAAGAAGGCAGATACACCAGCAGCTACATAAAAAGTACCTTCTGTTTTTTCAATACCTAATTTTCCAATTACTAATCCTGCAGCAATCCAACCTAAGGTTCCAAATACGCGTATCCATGGAAATTGTTTTCCAGGGTCGGTCATTTGAGCGAAGGCTACACTATTACTTAAAGCAATAGTAGGCATGTATAATAAAGCGTAAATTAAAATGACCCAGTAAAAGTTTTCATTAGTAGCCTTAGTAGCATAAAAAAGTAAGGCAGCGCCTACAAAATGTAAAACCCCCATAATTTTTTGAGCTGCAAAAAAACGATCTGCAATCATACCTACAAAAAAGGGACTAAAAATAGTGGCGATGGCCACAGCACTATAGGCAGCTCCAATATCAAGCCCTGTAGACTTTAAAATTTCGCCCATATAAGTTCCCATTGTTACATACCATGCGCCCCAAATATAATATTGTAAGAACATCATGGAGGATAGCATTACGCTAATTTTTGTTTTCATATATCGAGCTGTATTTATGCGTATTCAATATACTCAAATAATTGGAAAATTGCCTTTTAGCGTCCCAAAAAATGATAAAAAAATGATGAAATACAAATTATAATTGATGCAATATTAAGCCTCCAATGCTTGTAAAATATCAGCCAATATATCTTCTCTATGTTCAAGGCCAACTGATATTCTTATGAGTCCATCACTAATACTTACGGCCTCTCGTTCTTGTGGAGAAAGTTTTGCATGCGTAGTGCTAGCAGGGTGGGAAGCAATACTTCTGGTATCGCCTAAATTAGCAGTAAGTGATAACATTTTTAAATGATTTAAAAATTTACGGCCTGCTTCAATGCCACCTTTAATTTCAAAACAAAGAATTCCCCCTCCATTGGTCATTTGCTTTTTGGCAATGGCATAATGAGGGTGCGATATTAAGAAAGGATATTTAACAAAATTAATTTTTGAATGGCCTTCTAATTTTTCAGCAACAAATAAGGCATTACTACAATGTCTCTCCATACGCACTTCTAAAGTTTCTAAACTTTTACTTAATACCCATGCATTGAAAGGAGAAAGAGAAGGGCCTGTAGCACGGCAGAATAAATACATTTCATGGATTAAATCCTTACGGCCTACAATGGCGCCACCTAAAACACGACCTTGCCCGTCAATCCATTTAGTGGCAGAATGTATAACGATGTCCGCTCCTAAGTCAATAGGTGTTTGGCCAATAGGTGTGGCAAAACAATTGTCGACATTTAAAATAATATTATGTTTTTTAGCAATGGCGCTTACCATGGCAATATCTATTACTTCTAATCCAGGATTCGTAGGAGTTTCTAAATAAATCATTTTGGTTTGCGGCGTAATGGCTGCTTCCCACTGAGCAGCAGTCGCATTGGCACTCACATAACCATATTCAATACCATACTTAGGTAAATACTTTGAAATAACTGTATGTGTACTTCCAAAAATTGAAGTACAAGATAAAAGATGATCACCTTTTTTTAATAAAGCCATAAAGGATCCAAACACCGCACTCATTCCAGTAGCAGTAGCAAAACCTGCTTCCGCATTTTCTAAAATACATAAACGGTCTACAAACTCTTGCACATTTGGGTTAGAGAAACGACTATAAATATTTACATCTGTTTCATCGGCAAAAGCAGCGCGCATATCTTCGGCATTATCAAAACAAAAACTACTTGTAAGATATAAAGGACTCGCATGTTCCCCTTCAGCCGTTCTTGGAATCTGCGTTCTAATTAATTTTGATTGCGTATGCTTCATACAATTATTTTGAATCTATTTCTTTATCAATATATATTTTTATTCTATCTTATCCTATCTCCACTTCCCAACTAATAACAGCACCTGCTGCTCTTAGGGTAGCTGCTACTGAACAATATTTATCAATAGACAAGGCGCAAGCTTTTTCTGCTTTCTCTTTGGTCATAGTTCCTTTGAATTTGAAAATAATATGAATGGTCTTCCACAAAGCAGGTTCTTTTCCTGTTTCACGTTCTCCATCAATAATCATTTCAAAAAATTCTATCGTTTCTTTTTGCTTGTTTAATATCATCACAATGTCTACACCACTACAAGCGCCCAATGCACTTAATAAAGTTTGCATAGGTCTAAGTCCTGTGCCATGGCCTCCTTGGTCAACGGGAATGTCCAACCTCATGTGATTATGGGCTTCATCTACCGCATTAAAAGCGAATCCATCATTTATTCTTGTAACGGTCATCATAGCCATAAAATAATAATTGTTAGTTAATTGAAATATAAATTCCAATGATTATGCAAATGTAATTCAAATAGATAGTTACTTTGCATTAGAATACGAAAAATGGAGCCAAAGATCTATAAATATCAAAGTCCTTTTACCTTAGAATGTGGGGTGAGCCTGCCTAAGTTAACCATTGCTTATCATACTTATGGGACTTATAGCCCTGGTAAGAAAGTGGCCTGGGTATGCCATGCGCTTACTGCTAATTCAGATGCGGCCGATTGGTGGAAGGGACTAATAGGCGAGGGGGCCATTATTAATCCAACAGATTATTATATTGTTTGTGCAAATATTATTGGTTCTAGTTATGGTTCTACAGGACCATTAAGCACGGAGACAATTGGCACCGATATTAGTTTTGATAATTTCCCAACGGTGACTATACGCGATATGGTGAAGGCACATATATTATTAAGAACGCATTTAGGTATTGATTCAATTGATTTATTATTAGGTGGAAGTATGGGTGGCTATCAAGCATTAGAATGGGCCATATTTGAACCCACTGTTATTAAAAAAATGTTCCTGATTGCAACCTCTCCTTCAGAAAGTGCTTGGGGTGTGGCAGTGCATACTGCACAACGACTGGCTATTGAGGCCGATTGCACATGGAAAGAACCTATGCCGAATGCTGGCGCAAAGGGATTGAAAGCCGCTAGAGCCATTGGTATGTTAACTTACCGCAATTATGGAATTTATCAAGAGCAACAAACAGACGAGGATCCTGAAAAAATAGATAATTTTAAAGCTTCTTCTTATATCAATTACCAAGGAGATAAATTAGTAAGTCGTTTCAACGCTTATAGTTATTGGTTATTAACGAAGTCAATGGATAGTCATCACTTAGCACGAAAAAGAGGTGGTGATTTAATTAAAACATTGGGCACCATTCAAACGCCGACATTTATAATGGGAATTAATAGCGATATTTTATGTCCCTTAGATGAACAGCGTTTTATGGAGCAGCATATGCCCAATGCGACCATAGTAGCCATTGATTCAGTCTATGGACATGATGGATTTATTATTGAGTCTGTTCAAATTACAGCACATTTAAAAGCATGGTTGGCAAAACAAGTTTAACTAACTTTATTAAAAGAAACCTATGAAATTTTTAAGACAAATTGGGGAGTACTTATTTATAGTAAAGCGTGATCCGAATCAAGAAAGAACAGGGATGATGAAAGCTATGCATGGAATGAATCGTCTTTCATTACTAATGTTTATAGTAGGCTTATTAGTAATGCTTTTTAGATTCGTGATTTTACCTTATTTCAGAAAATAAGAAAGGCTAGCTAATAAATTCAAGTAGCCTATTTTTTTTGAATGGTCTCCATAATTATTTCAGCAGCGACGTCTGTGGCCTTTTCACCCGTCATGAGTATTTCTTTCAAAGCAGCGTAGTGGGCGCTCATTTGGTTTTGTGTTTTGCTGTCTTCCAATAATTTAGATAACTCTACCACTAAATTATGGGTATTTAATTCGTCTTGAATTAATTCTTTCACTACTTCTTTTTCCATAATCAAATTCACCAGCGCGATAAATTTAATTTTCACAAAAAATTTAGCGAGTGCATACGTAATAGGACTTCCTTTATAACAAACTACTTGAGGTACATTCAATAAAGCGGTCTCTAAAGTAGCCGTACCGCTAGTAACTAAGGCTGCCTTACTATGTTGTAATAATGCATAAGTACTTGCTTTAACAACATGTACATTCAGTTGAGGGTTAATTAAACTGTTAAACCATTCGTCATTTAAACCGGGTGCTTGAGCTACTACAAACTGGTATGACGGAAAATGAATAGCCACACTTAGCATAAGGGGCAATTTTTTTTCTATTTCTTGCTTTCTACTACCTGGAAGTAATGCAATAATATTTTGACCTTGCAAACTAGGTAGGGGGTGTGCTAAATTATTTTGAGCAGCAATCACTTCCATTAAGGGATGTCCTATATAATCTACTTCCCAATCCCATCTATCTTTAAAATATTTTTTTTCAAAAGGAAGAATACATAATAAACGATCAATGCTTGCGCGCATGGCAGGCACTCTATTTTCTTTCCAAGCCCAAACTTGTGGCGCAATAAAGTAAACTACTTTTATTTTTTCTTGCTTGGCCCATTTTGCTATTCTTAAATTAAATCCAGGATAATCGATACAAATAAGCACATCAGGCGCAAAGGATTTAATATCTTTTTTACAAAAACGAATATTATTTAAAATAGTGGAAAGGTTTAGTACCACTTCTGCAAAGCCCATATAGGCTAAGTCTCTATAATGTTTTACTAATTGACCGCCGGCTGCTTGCATGAGTTCGCCACCCCAGCAATTAATTTGGGCATGCTGGTCCATTGACTTAATTGATTTAATTAAGTTGGCGCCGTGTAAATCTCCGCTGGCTTCTCCAGCAATGATATAATATTTCATTTATAAAAACCATTTGCACGCAATGGCAATGATTGCGTAAATACAAGTTGAAAAGAATATGCCTTTAGCCGTTTTATCTTGCTGCTTTTGAAAAAAGTAGGTAAGCACTGCGCCATTAATGAGTAGTGATATACTTATCATAGCTGATAGTAAAGACTTCTGTTGGTTCAGAAGCGCTAAGAATTCTTGAACGGTAAATAAGCTAAACCTGTATTCATAGAATCCGAAGAAACCTAAAAAAGGCAATAGCAACCCCATAAGAACTCCTAGTATATAATTATCTCTGCGCATCATTTTAAATCTTATTCAATTGAAATTACCATTTCCATTTTTTAGAAAGTTTTTCTTTAATAACATGATTGGTCAAATCAAATTGAACAGGCACCACACTCACGTAATTATTTTTCAAAGCCCAAACATCGGTATCTTTTGATTTATCAAAATTGACAAACTCGCCCGTCAGCCAATAGTATTTTTTCCCATGTGGGTCGGTTCTTTCTACAAACTTCTCATCATATTTAGCATAAGACTGTTTGCAAATTTTAATTCCTTTTATTAAGCTAGTAGCCACTTTAGGAATATTTACATTCAAGCATAAATGCTTATCTAATTTTTTATCGGCTAGTAATTGTTGTACGATAATACGCGCATAATGTTTGGCTGCAGTAAAATCGGCATCAATACTTAAATCCAAAAGACTAAAGCCAATGCTTGGTATACTTTCAATAGAGGCTTCCAAAGCTGCCGACATAGTGCCTGAGTAAATCACATTGATAGAGT
>Ga0209617_10001433_pt1 | contig 11136 bp, 8 predicted proteins | sample LakEriepJuly2011_2_FD_187459 | JGI IMG/M metagenome (GOLD analysis project Ga0209617, IMG submission 187459) | Freshwater microbial communities from dead zone in Lake Erie, Canada - CCB epilimnion July 2011 (SPAdes) (version 2) | ecosystem: Environmental > Aquatic > Freshwater > Lentic >... | reverse complement strand
CTTTTTCGTCTTTTTACCAAAACAGTCAGCATCACCTTCGTCGCTTTCTTCTTCACTCTTTTCACAAATATCATCATCATCCTCTTGATCGTCGTCGCTAGAATCATCTGTTTCACTATCATCATCGTCGTCATCATCCTCATCCGAATCACCACAACTATCTTCTTCCTCCCTTATATCAGTTCTCCTTTTGGCATCTACTACAAATCCATCTTTTAAGTATCCATCTCTTGTTTTTCTATTTGATGGTATATCATCAAGCTCATCATACTCATCTTCATCATCATCTTCAATTGCCACCAATGACTCAAATCCTCCAAATAAATATTCATAAATATCATCCCACATATCCTCCGTCAAATCAGTGTAACTATTTTTATAGTCACGAGCAATAAGAGCACACGCGCCAAAATATAAGTCGTGATCCAATGGTGGTGGAAACTCATACTTGTTCTCGTGATTTGCCAGACCATCATCCTTCGCCCACATTTCTACTACAATTTTAGACGATTCGCCATTATCGCATTTAAAGGAATACCCCCATTCCGTCCGTTTTATATATCCATCCGTCTTTTTGAATTTACACTTCTTTGCGAGTTCTTCGGCACATATTGCCTCTTCTTTAATTTCTGCATCCTTAATATCTCCATTTTTTTCAACAATCAAAAATTTAATATTTTTGAGTTTTTTTTTGGTATCTGTTTTCGTGTTTGGCATTATGATTTATGATTTATGATTTATGATTTTAATTTCTGTCTTGCTTGCTAAAGTTGGTCTGATATATCATTTTGTGTAATCGGTTTAAATGGTTTATGATATAATATATAAAATACGATTTAAATAAACACGACTAGTAATAAAGTAAAATAATGAAACGTGGAAACACAATAAGGAGTAAAACAGATAATAAACCGAATTCATATCCTATAAAAATATACTTTCCAACAATATCTAGAGATATAATTCAAAAAAACGTAATTGATAATAATGGACGCAAGAGCAATTCATCACCATTATCAAAATATTTAGTAAACGAGAATATGAAAACTACCTTATATGGATCGACTGGTATTTTTGACATAATCGACAGTAATTTATACCAATTGTCTCCTATTGATAGGCCTGTAAAAGAGTTGACAATAGAAACAACGCCGAAAGACAATGTAAAAATAAATTCGGTATTAAATGTTTTAGTCGATTCATCATATATGAAACGTTATACAACCCCGTCCTTTCAAATACCATATGAGCACCATATTGAAAAGTTAAAAATAAATACTTATAAGCTTACGCCAACATCAAATACAAGATTCGTTATTGAATTAAAGGATAATAGAATTCACGATTTTTATATTCAGACTGTTGTAAGTGAAATAAATATTGTAGAAATAAATACATTTTTAAAAAAGGACATAATATCGTTCTTATTGCTCTTAAACTTATATAGATAATTATATACAAAGATAAACAAAGATATTATGTGGTCCTGGATAATAAAAGTAACTATTTTTTCATTATTATTAATATTTTTAATTCATTATTTATATACCTTTTTCAAAACAACGCTTACTTCCCCTAAATTAAAAGATTTAGTGAATAAACCACAGGCAAAATATAATACAATATATAACTCTCTACAAAATATGGCCGATGGAGGATCGGCAAATTTAGGAGACCGTGATGATGGTGACGGTGGCGGTAACAGCAAGACAGTATCTAAAAATTCAAATATGAAGAGTGAATTGATGAAATATGTAAAAGAATTATCAACTGGATCTGGTGGTTCTGGTGGTTCTGGTTCTACATCTGTCCCTGACTTACAAAATAGAGGACCAAATGATGCCGCGATTCTACCCAATATGAATTATGATGGTTTATCAAATGGCAATATTATAATGCCGCAAAATGAAACAACTAGTATATATTCGCCAACAAATATATTAAGCGATAATGGCGCCAATGGAATATCTACACGTGTAAACAATAATACGAAATATATGCGCGATATCAATAACGTATCGTCGCATCCAACATCATCAGTATCCGCACTTGATTATGGCACTCCAAGTATGTCTTCTTCGTATTCTTCCTCATACTCGCCTTATTAGATATGACATATATGATATATGATATAGATTTAAAGATTACTTTATATATAATTGTAACTGATCGTAGCCTTTGTTTTTGACTTTTATACAAGCAATGTCGTCGTCGTCGTCATCGTCATCCTCGCAATATACCATACCATATGATGAACAAACTGAAATATTGAGATCATTCCCGCCTGAAATTAAATTTTCTTATGAAAGAAGTACTCATAAGAAAGTTTTATCTGATATATATGTCATTATACCAAAGGGTAGAAAATATTTTGCCTGGTTTACGAGCCGAAATAGGAAAAATGTATGTATATTTTTGGAAGTAGGTGGACAGAATCATAAAATTACAAATATGTTTTACCGTCACGTTTCATTTCACGATTCACTTTCCTATGGCACTATTTTTTATGGAAGTTTATTTAAGACAAATGCTGATATAGAAGCTGGAATAAATGATAATGAAATCTTTTCAGTAGAGAATATATATTTTCACAAAGGTAAAGAGGTTGACCATTATTGCTTTGGTGATAAATTAAAATTGATAAAAACTATTTTTGATACTAGTTTAAGATATAATACTAAATTTTTTAAAAAGAGCATTGTATTTGGTTTGCCTGTAATCACGACTTCATTTATGGATGCCTATGATAGTATTCAAAAGTTGCCGTATTCTGTTTATTCGATTCAGTATAGATATTTAGCACAAGGTGGGGGCGCAAATGCCCATTTAGAAAGGAGTAATGTTGTCGAATATTATCATTATATTAAAAATGGCAGTAGTGATAGCGGTCGCGATGGCGTTAGCAGCAATAAACAAATATCCCCTATTCGTCAACTTCAGAATACTATTGTTGTTGAGCCTGTGCCTGTGCCTGTGCCTGTGCCTACTCCTACACTAACAAATAATCGCGTAAATATGCGTGATCAACATTCAAGTAACGGCAATGAAATATCAAAAGTATTTTACATTAAACCGGATATACAAAATGATATTTACTATTTATATAAAATAAATACTGTAAACTTTACACTTATTTCAGATGAGACTGCGCACATACCTGACTATAAGACAAGCGTATTAATGAATAAATTATTTAGAAATATCAAAGAAAATATAAATTTGGATTCTTTAGAAGAAAGCGACGATGAAGAAGAATTCGAAAATATCCAAATCGATAAATTCGTAGATTTAAATAAAACATTTAAAATGCGTTGTATTTTTAATCATAAGTTTCGTAAATGGGTTCCAGTAAATGTTGTATAATATTCATAAAATGTGTTTTCGGTATGCGAAAAGTAATAAATTAAAAATATTATATTTTGTAAATATATATTAATATCATTTTAATTTATTTAAATAATGGTTCAAATTTTAAATAACCAACACCCAAATTTAAATGGTGGAAATGTTATAGGAAATACACACACTCCAGGCACAGCATTTTCTAATAAAGAACAATACGCGGTTCGTGAGGGAAATATGCAGTATGGTGCCTCAGGTAGTGCGGCATCATTAAACAGAGAAGGTTTATATAAACTCACACACGGTAGCAAACAGTCCGGAGGTGGTAGAAGTAGAAGACATAGACACAGTCGAGGGTCGAAAAAGTATGCTCGCAAGCGCAGTCTTCGTCATCGCATCAAGCATAGAAAATCCGGTAAACGCAAACACGGACACCGTCACACCAAACGCAGAGGTCAGCGCGGTGGATATCACCAGTATTTATCAAATCAGGCATTCACTCTCGGCCAAAGACTTCCCGGTTTCCCCTTGCTTCCTAGTCAGAGCGCTTTAGCAAACCCGCCTCCTTTTATGCCATACCGCAACTGCCCCGGTGGTATGTAATGCGATGCTAGGTATTTTCCATTTAAGTAACATAATATAAAATAACAAGGTAATAAAAATATTACTTTATTATTATCCTGCGAATGTATTCGCATTGATATCTACTATTCTATTCTATTCTACAATCCCCCAAACATACTCATATCTATTAAACATCCCTTGCCATTGAGTCCGGCTTTTCCACGCGATTCATTTCGTTGACGTTCGTGTGTAACTTCATCTTCATCTTCGGTGTTATTATCACGATCATCGCTATCATCCTGATCAACGCTTTCATCATCATCGTATCCCGATTTTTCGACTGGTTTTATATTTATATTTATATTCAATCGTTCAGCAATACTTTTTTCAGCGACCTTTGGCTTTGATGGGTGTATCTTTTTCGATACACCTTTGGCTGCCTTGCCACCACCACCGCCCACCTTCTTCGGCTCCCACGATACTTTCCATTTTGACAAATCTTTATTATGTCCTCCCTCATATTCATCAATATCGCAGATCAATATCTTATAATTCTGTGACTTGTAATATTTGCGCCTCTTATACCATTGGCTCATAAATATATCGTGTGCATCTATAATATCAATGACCAGCGGAGAACTGTGCTTCTGTCGCAAAATACGCCCTACAGATTGACACACGTCCGTCTTCGGCGACGCCAATATTAAACTTGTAAGCGTCTTTATGTCGAGCCCCTCAGATGCCATAGCATACGTTGCTATAATCACCTTCTTACTCTCGCTCAGTTTTAACGCCGCCTCTTTCATTCCTCCAATATAATACCCCACCGATCCATCCGCTATCTTCCTATGCATAATAGCATCGTGTAAATATGTAATCAGCGATTTATTGTGCGCCAATATCATAATCTGTTGCTCAGGATTCAACTCCAATTCTGCAGTCAATAGCCGCAATATAAATTCACTCCTATGACTATAACTACACAATTTGGATATCATTGTGCTGAATTTTGGATTCCCTTTATAATCATACTGCGTCTCATTGAAATCATCATCGTCTACATTATATACAATACCCTTCACAACCACACTATGCTCTGACTCCGTCTTCTCTTTATGAACCACTGGTCCAATAAACATCTCGAATACTTTCGTAAGCCCGTCTTTGCGCTCCATCGTTCCCGATAATCCCAGTGTATACGTCGTATTCACTTTCATCATACAACGCGAAAACACTTCCGCTCCCATATGATGGCAATTGCTCACCACCGGATGTAGGCGCAATCCATCCGTCATTTTTAATACAAAATTGTGGTTATCTTTCACCTCGATGTCGAATACTTCATACCCCTCCTCTGATTTTCTGAAAATATGCGCATTTTCTGTGCTTTCAATTGGTGTATATTTCTCCCAGTATAGAAACGCGGTTGAAGTTAACATACCTTTGGGTGATAATGGTTTATATAGTTCAAAACTACTAATATCGATATGAATATCGTCGGTCGCATTATACATACATTCAATATAATCGCCAATTATTAGCTCATCGGCGCACTTATATCCTTTCGTAGTCAATATCTTGTGCTCCGGAGTACATATAAATGAACCACACATTAAATATACTTTGACAAGCTCCTTCTTGTGCCTTTTCCACGCGTGTGTCATCCGCCCCCATTCAAAACGCGATGTCTCTTGATTGAAGCTCAGGATTTTCGGGATTGCATCTACTAGTTTCTCAACATCTTTTTCTATTCTCACATACTTATTCGATATACCACTCGCAATACCACGCGCAATCCACATATCATATAGTGCCCCAATTTCCATAGGTCCACGCGATGTATGAATCAGCGTATTCCGCGGAAAACATTCATCATATATCGCCAGTCCGAATTTATTAAACGTAGTCTTCGGATACTCTTTCATCGACAAGGACTGTAACATACCGATTACTATATCTTTGTCCTCTATGTCCAATATCTGCCCCTGTATTCGCCCCACTCGTGCACCTGGCAGAAACTGCTCAATGCGCTCTATCCATTGATTTAGCAGAAACGACTTGTGAACAATGACCAATGTGCACTTTTTTAATTTCGCTACTATATTTAGCGCCATCACTGTCTTGCCTTTGCCTGGGTCGACGTCTAGCAACCCACCACCACACACCCCGACGTGTTTTATATACTTGTCTACTATTGCATCTTGGTATGGCCTAAGCTCGCCGGCAAATGCCAGTGAGATAGTATTGCCTGGTTGTATTAGATTTCGATCAGGCGAACCATATGTCTCAATTCCGAAATATCGTGGAACATATAATTTAAGAGGCGACTCTAGATATATCGTAAACGGTGTAGGCTGTATTGGGGATTTAGGGATATATGGCTTCATTGTAAGCTCGCTTCTTATATAATGTTGCTCTTCGACGGATAAACATTCTTTAAATATCGAATATCCTTTATCGCCTAGATATGTAGAGTAGTCTTCTTTGGTTGAAGATCCGGCATCTGTCATCTTTTGTTCTACAATACTATGGATATTATTTCTCTTTATTTGGAAGTAGTTTGTATATCTATTTTTTTATTTAGGTATTTTCAATTTTGGATATTATTTAATTCGCCCATAAAAATAATGCCATCGGTAAAGTAAAATAAAAAATAAAAAATAAAAAAAATATAATATTATGATATACGGAAATGTTTAAAAAAACTCAGAATACAACTAATTTAATGAGTAGTCAGTTATTTTTATTGATTATTTTTGTCGTTTATATTGTTTTTAATGTGCCGACACCTCAACCTCTTGCCTCTATGATAGACTCTACGTTTGGGTATGTAGTAATCATAGCACTTTTTGCTGTATTGGCCATTAATCTCAACCCCATAGTCATTGTAGTTGGTGTATTCGCCATTTATCTTTTGTTTAAACGCTCTAGTATTTCTACCGGATCGCTCGCAATGACTAAATTTCTTCCGACTGAAAATGTAAAGTCGCAATATTTATCTGCCTTTAACCAGTTCCCTGTTACACTCGAAGAAGAAGTCGTTCAGCAAATGGCGCCTTTACAACCAGGTCCCGCTATGGCTCCTAAATCTTTCCTTCCTATTATGGATAACTTACATAGCGCTTCTGGTGTTTAATTTTTATACGCCCGAATACTGCAGCATACCATCTCATAGTCGTATATTATTTTGTATTATCTTCATTCCTCATAAATACAAAATAATATTTTTTATTATTAGTTCTTCGTTCATCTAGAAAAAACCTTTTTACCAAATTTTATTACTACAATCCCCAGAAAAACGGCTATTATAAATTGAGAAGTTGGAGAACTAAATAATTTCAATATTGTTTTTAGACCATTATTGATTTCTGCTTGATTATTCAGATCGTCTACTCCTTTTAATTTATATAGTGACTTTCCATCTTCGCCGGTAGGTTGACAATCTATGTATATTTTATCATCGCCGGTATTTCCACCACTGTAGTTCGGATTATTAGAGCTTAGGTATACGGTATTTTTAGCAATTGGATATAATGGCCCATTAGATGGCACTAATGTCTTTAACTTGGCTAAAGCAGATGAGCCGATTGTTTGTCCACCACGTATTGTATCAAATACTAAATAGTTTATATTGGTGATGCTACAATCTGTGGTATCATATGGCGTCCCGGTATAAAAATAATACGGCGCATTAGGAATAAAATTATTCATATTAAAGTTGTCGATGTTCAAATGATGAACATTGTCGCCAGGGGATGGCGTTTGTTTAGCATACTGTAAAATGATATTTTCTAATATTATGCCACCATTATTCGTCGAAACCAGCGGCGAATCCGATGCTATAAAGGGGATAGATACATATAATTCTTTGGGTCTCGTTTGCCCGTTGCTCGCGCCTACGTGATGTATTATCAACTCTACGTCGGTTTGTTTACCATCGTATGTATGTATAGATGGTTGATATATTCGTATATCTGCTATATTATAGTTATCTCTATTTAGAGATGATTGTGCTTCCGTTCCGTCCCTTTTTAAATCATATTTAATTTCTAAATATCCTAGACTGTTAATAGATACGACGCATTTGCTATCGTTATAATCATATTTATAAGAACATAATATGTTACAACTCGGAACACTTGTATTCATATCTATATTTATAGGCGATGTGTTACAGGTCGTTGACGTTGTCTGTCCTTGCGCTGACTGTGACATTATTGTTTATTATACTACACTTAGATTACTATTAATATATTATGATACTAAAATATATTTTATATTAATATTTTTCGATATTAAGATAAAAGCGACATATTATAATTTTATAATTAATTGTGATACATTATTTAAATATATTATATAAATATTATATAAATATTATATAAATATTGGTAATGACAATAACTCCAAAACGAAGAAGAAAACTAAATCAGGAACAACATCAACGACAACGTCACAAAGAAATAAAACATAATTCGGATGCGATGTTACTAGGACAATCCGGTGGTGCTCTCGTTCCGGCATCATCAGTAGATATATTGCCGGAGGGTGGAGGGTATTATACTATTAAAGTTAAAGTGCAGATACACGTTGATGTTCCACTGGCTCCCGGTGGTGGACCAGGTGCCCCCATTGACCAAATATATTGCGATAGTATTATTAATGTTTCTCTTGTATGTCCGAAAGACTATATATCTTATGAAAAGGGTAGTGTAATAATGTGCGAAATTATATCCTCTAATAATGATGGGGGGGCGTCAGCTGTGAGTATAGTCGCTATTACGTCAGATGATGCTGGAACTCAGCATACTGTTCAAATCCCATACACAGAAGAAGCTATTAAAAATATTCCTAATTCACCTAATAGTGATCTATTAACAAATGATTTTAAAGCTATTGGTGAACCTGATCCAACTACATTTGGAACAAGCAAGTGGTCTTTTTTATTTAATATTGAGAATATACTTAAAGCGGAAAGTGGACCAATACACGACTTAATAAAAAATGATACTCCTGAAGGTGATAACGTGGTCTCAAAATTTATCGCTTTTTCTGATACTGCTAATATTGTTTTAACATTTAAAAATGTAAGACTAGTAGCCGATAATATTCCCAAGAATAAAATAAATATTATTTTTAAAGTAAAAAATGGTGATGGAAATGTTGGTAATATTACAGATGCACAAATCCTTGCTGATATACAGCAAAATATAAAAGGAATTTTAGACTTTAATACTCTAATACCTCTTGGGGATAAAGTAATTACCGAAAAATTTGAGGGTAATGATAAAATTATAAACGACTTTTTAAAGAAATGCGCAATTACAAGTAATGGTGGCATAATCGATATTACATTAGTTCAGCTTATTTTCATATTTTTTTACACAATAATACCGGATTCTGTTAGGAGCGCAAAATGCGCGATTCAAGATATGACTGTCGGAGAATCAGATAATCAACAAATTTCAAATAATTTGTTTAAAAAATTTTATAACAATCAGACATTTTTTAACTTTTTGTCTCTCGTGTATATGTCTACGAATAAAATATCTAATTCAAAGGATTTATCGTTTAAGCGTATATTTAATAATATGAGAAGTATTGCTCCTGATTATAAAGATAAAGGAGTGTCAACCGATCTTCTTTATGTTAAAGGCGACCAGGTCGGTGGTGCTATCGGTGACGAAAATGATACTAGTAGCAATGATATGTTTAAAAAAATTTCTAGAATCATTCCTATGCAAATTACCGATTTTAATGACTCTCCGCAAAATATGGTTGTTACAATAACAATACCTAGAATAATTGCCCCATTATGCAAGAGTAATATTACGGAGGATATGGTGGCTGCACACGCAAAAGAAAACCCCCAAGTTAATAAACTCGGGAGATCGGTCGAAGGAGAAGGATTAGAATCAGCATCACTTATGGGTTCATCTGGAAGTATGGGTAGTGGTAGTAGTAGCGAAAGCAGTTCTAGTAGCGTTACTAGTGACGGGAATAATACGGTGTCTGATTTAATAAAGAATGATTCCTTATTTCAACTGAATGCCGAGGAGCAAAGAAAATTTATAGATTCGAATTATCAAGATACTCAAAAATATATTGAACAATCTTTGACCGAAGGAAAAATAGATGTCCAAGTAGGAGACTGTGTCCAATTTATTCTGGATGGTAAACTCGTAAAAGCCGTTATATGTTTTTTTAAATCTGGAAAATATACTTATGATAATAAGATAAAATATGAGGCAGCGTCCAATATTGTTGACTACTGGCGCAGTTTGGACGGAAAAATTCAAACAGTAGTTAATGAAAAGGAAAGAGAACCTTTAAATTTAATAAGTTTGCTTAACCTTCGAGGATTCGCTTTTTTGCCATATCAGGAAGATAAAGAAAAAAACACGTATACTATATTGTATGACTGTAAAAGTGAAATTAAGCGTTTACATAATGGTTATAATCCAGGTAAAGTTAGTCAGGCTTTTAAAAGCTTCGCTAATACTCTCATACCAGTTTCGACGGAATTTACCGTGGAGTCAATCGGTGCCTTACAATTTAATACTGCTTCATATATGACTTTACGAAAGATTGAAAACCCCCCAGAGGCTATGAAAGAGTTCAGTGCCCACTTACAGTCATTGGGTATGGCGGATGAAGGAACTATAACTAAAAGTATTCAGACATATATACAACAATATGGTCTTAGCAAACTGTGTGGAAAAATGGTTAGCCCAACTGATCTAAACCGACAGAATCTTTTTAAACAAAAGGTTATGGGTGTAGATCGCGAGTTTTATAGTTCAGGTGTGTTTAATACGAGGGTAAATCAATACAATGTTTATAAAAGCAATATTTTTATTCAAGGGTTATTAACTGAAAAGATATCCGGTGAGGATTCGATTGCTTTATTTCAAAGTATGTATGATCCCGTTGTTCCTGAACTAATATATTGGTTTTTTACCGACTTTGCTCGTAGTAATCCTACCAGAGCAATGATTATGGTTTTTCAGGCATTTGCTCACAATGGTGAGGCTGGCGAATTTAATATTGAATTGCTAAACACACTTCCTGGAAACGAAACCCCTGGTCAAGCAGATTTTACCAGTGGACAGTCGGGTTGGTAATTTCGACAATAGTTGAAAATGTCCATTGTTGTACTGATGTAGAAGACTGCTATGGAGCAAGAGGGACTGCTGTGGTGAAGGTTGGTGAGGGCGACGGTGAGGTAGG
>Ga0209617_10001432_pt1 | contig 11141 bp, 6 predicted proteins | sample LakEriepJuly2011_2_FD_187459 | JGI IMG/M metagenome (GOLD analysis project Ga0209617, IMG submission 187459) | Freshwater microbial communities from dead zone in Lake Erie, Canada - CCB epilimnion July 2011 (SPAdes) (version 2) | ecosystem: Environmental > Aquatic > Freshwater > Lentic >... | reverse complement strand
CCTACTTCCAGTTCGTTACCGTCGGCAAGCAGGTTGATGTCGTTTTTACCATTGAAATCGTAGTTCACATCAAGATCAGGACTCGTGATACACTCAACCGTGAAGCTTTTCGCCGTCTCGAATGTTTCGCCCAAATCCAAGTTTTGAATTACATCACGCAGGTCCACGTCACCGCCATTGCTAATGCCGGTTTTGTAAACCACCAAGCGCTCACCGCCACCTACGTTCACAACGTCTTGAACAAACAACTCATCTACTTCAACGATTGGATTTTCAGGATCCAAATCGAATGAAGCACCGTTAAGGGCATTGAAGCTGTCAAACAAAATAGAACCCTTGGCCAACGTATCAATCTCCATCAATGTTTCTGGAGTGTTGGTTTCAAAGGCCCATGGCGACGTATAACCAAAAGCATTCACTTGTAACGCTTTTACTTTCAATGAACGAGTATACTTCTGAACCACGCCTGCGTCAAAATTACCATTCATATCGAACTCGTTTGAAACAGTAAGCGGCGTAGACAACGCTTGTGGATAAACCGCTACAATGTCTTGTCCTGCTAACACCTGCGGGTACTGACCGAACATATTGTCTTGAACCACTACACCGTTGTCTACCACGCGGTATTGCATCGGTGCGCCCAAATCCAAACGCACGTGTACCTTCGGTTGAAATCCGAAACTGAGTTCCTGATTCACTTTCAGCGTTGGAGAAATGTCTCCCAAATCGAGGCCCAATAAACCACCACCTGCAGAAATGCTCGTCGTTGGTTTTGGCAACAATGAAAGCAAATCGATTTCTGCTTCGGCAATCTGTTTGTTGCCTGCTGCTGTGAGCTTACCATTGGCAGCATTGAACGAAGAGCCCAATACGTCTTTAGGTAGCTTTTGAACGAAACCCTCTACTTCCGGAATAATCAATCCGGGGATGGAAGGGAAATCAGGTAAGTGCAAATCCCACTTCTGGTCTGCTGGTGTGTACTCTACAAAACCAAAGTCGCAGCTTAGGGGACCACATAAAAGATAACTATCACTGAAGTTCACGAACAAATCAGCCATGCTCCACAGATCTTCTGTTCCGGGTGCGCAGGCAAAGAGATCTGCGTTGGTAGCATCCGGTTGGAAAGCATTTTCGCAGAAGCGGAAGAATGGTCCAACTTCGGGCACATCCAACGAACCAATGTGCTGTGTTTGATGAAACTCAAACACATCTACGCAACCTTCACCAAGTTCAATTTGATCATCTGTAAAGAGTTCGCCAACACTTTCAAAGAAATCCGCTACATCATCACCACCGGGAATGCACAAATCAATATTTGCATCCAGCGCAAGTGAAATATCGATATCAGTAAGGATCGGACCAAATTCGAGATCGGTGAAGGGTGGTGCTACATCGAGTGTAGGCGCGCCATCCACAACGTAAGACGTGTGAATGACAAACTCATCACCACAGCCGAACGTATTGGGTTGCGGAAACTCCACTTCCACATTCACGGGATACGCAATGGCCACCTGTGAATTGGTCAATTCATTGGCCTGAATATACACCCCGGCATCAAAAGTAAATGTCGGTCCCAGTCTAAGCGAGCCCTGTATTGGCAGCAAATCACCGGCAAAGTCGATGACATCCTCAGCCTCGGGAGGCAATGTTGAAACACCTAAGAAACCCAGAAGGCCACTAATGGCCTCGCCAAATGCGTCCGTGTTGTAATTAATTCCCACGGTTTGACTGAAACCCTGCCGAAACTCCGCTCTCGACAAGTCGAGCGATGCCGGAGCCGGTAGTTCAACCGAATTTTCATTGGCTGAAAACGGCAGGTAGTAGTTGGTGGTTTGGGTTGTACCGGCGACCTGTGCGTTTGCCGTTCCGCCGGCTAGCATGGCCACGAACATACCCGAAAACACGACTGATCTCGGTGAGATCAATCCTTTCAGCGCCTTGCGGTGCCGAATCTTAATAGATTTCATGTTTGGTTAGAATTTGATTAGGCGGCGAACCACGCTACAATTCATCCAAATTGCAAATATTTGGGATGAAACGGCTTGTTTTTTAGATGAAACCACCTTTGGCTGATTTTTTAGATGCGAATACATTAAGGCAACATCCGTCATCTGTCATCTGTAATTTCATTCGTAACCAAATGCCCACGATGCCCGTACAAAACCCCAAATACTCATTTCAACCAAAGCAAAAAACGGTGAATAACACAACGAAATGCATGGCGCTACTCCTGATGATAGTCTTCGTCTGGTTTGTGGCTTCGTGTAGCAGTCTGAGCAAAGCAGGGGGCGATATCCAAGGGAAAATCGTGTACGAAATCTCGTATCCGTACGAGGCCAAATCCGTCATGATGGACCTCTATCCCAAAGAAATGACAGTTACCTTCAAAGACAATAAACTGCACTCCTCCATCAAGTCGGAATACGACATGCTCACCACCGACTTCATCGTTGATAACACCCAGAAAGAATTTGCCCAGCTTCTTAAAAACATGAGCAAGCGTTCGGCCATGAAAATGAATAAGGACGAAACCAAGCGATGGTTTGACACCATGCCCGGTTACCGACTGGAGAAAACCAACGAGACCAAGCTCATCTGTGGGTACAAATGCTACAAAACCATCGCACATCCAACCGACGCTTCAAAGCCTAAGATTGACATCTACGCCACCCGCACCATCGGCCTCGACAATAGCAACTGGTGGAATCCCTATCAATCGCTTGATGGATTTATGATGGCCTACGACATCGAACAATATGGCATCTGCATGCGCATGCGCGCTAAACAAGTCATCTTCGAAAACATCGACCCCGCCGAATTCGACGTGCCTCAAACCTACACCATGACCGACGCCCGCACCATGCAAGGGCTTTTGACGGAGGTGGTGGAGACATATGTGAAGAGGTGATGACCGATGACGGATGACAGATGACCGATGACGGATTGATCTGTAATCTGTAATTCGTAATTTGTAATCTACAAGCCTCTCACCTCTTCAATCTCGACATCCACACCATCCACATCTTCCGGGTTGTACTTCGCGGGCTTGAACTTCAACTTCACGCGCTTGGGGCGGTCGGCTGATCCGGCACCAACCTTTACCTTCTGCGTATTGGACGTTTCGACCACCTTCAACTCATCGATGAAGTTGATATCGAAAACGACTTCCACCGGATTCGGATTACTATTCTCTATGCGCATCAGCAAAACCTTCGGGCTGTTTTTCTTCATGGGCTTTTCCTTGCCCCACTGCGTGAAAATCTGAACGCTGTCGGATGCTGTTGAAAGCACAAACTGTGCGCGGGCCGAGGCATTCGCCAACACCAAAACACACAAGAGTAAAAAAGTAGCACGTGTTGTTTTCATGTATCGAATATAGAACAACAAACGTTTAGGCTATGATGTAACATTATATCATCACCTTCCGTTCAACAACCCATAGCCTCTGAAACCACCAACTAGCGTAGAGAACTTGCGGGTGGAGTCGGGGCTTTTTTTATGAAGGGCGAAGGGCGAAGGGCGAAGGGCGAAGGACTTCAATTCCCGCGTACCTCATCCTTCGCCCCTCGCCTTTCGCCCTTCCATTTGAACCTTCCCTTCAATCACCTGTACCGCATATCAAATTCCACTCGATATGCACACTCTTCGCAACACACTCGTATGGCTTCGTAGCGATGGCCGGCACTTTCAAATCATCGCGCAAATCAGCTTTTTATGCTACGGCGTTTTGTTGCTAGGATGGGACGCTGACTGGAAAAACTACCTCGCCATTTTCAGTGGCGTTATCGTAGCCCAGGGATTAGCCATTCGCTTTGCCGGATTTCCGATGGACTCGCTCAAAAGCGCGCTCATCACAGGACTGGGATTATCGCTACTGATGAAAGCCAATGACCCTTGGCTGTTCCTCTTTGCCGCATTGCTGGCCATCGGCATGAAATTCCTCACCAAAGTCAACGGAAAGCACTTGTGGAATCCCGCGAACTTTGGCATTGTGGCTGCTGCCTTCCTGAGCGGAGATGCCTGGATTTCGCCCGGACAATGGGGAAGCAGCGCACTCATCATCTTCATCGTTGGAACTGCTGGACTCGCTGTCTTGAGCAATATCAAACGTCTGGAAACAGGCCTTGCATTTCTGATCACGTTTGCTGCACTGGAATACATACGCACCGTGCTTTACTTGGGATGGGAACATGACGTGTTTTTGCTCAAGCTGACCAACGGCTCGCTGTGGTTGTTCTCCTTCTTCATGATCACCGATCCCATGACCACACCCAACCACCGCAAGTTGCGCATTGGCTGGGCCATGATAGTTGGAGCCATCAGTTTCTATCTGGCCAACTTTTATTTCGTCAACGGTGCACCGTTCTGGACGCTGTTCTTCTTAACACCATTCACTCCCCTGCTCGATAGCCTGACGCCGCGCATCGCATCGTTCATCTGGAAAAATGAATCAACAACCAAAAAACACATTCAACACCAAAGCATATGAAAAACACACTCACAACTCTGGCCATAGCAGCGGCGCTGCTTATCGGCCAACACGCACTGGCCTTCTGCGGATTTTACGTGGCCAAGGCTGATGCCACTTTGTTCAACAACAAAAGCGAAGTCATCCTAGTGCGCAACGGCACGCGCAATGTCATCACCATGAGCAGCGACTTCAAGGGCGACCTCAGTGAGTTTGCCATGGTAGTGCCCGTACCAACGGTGCTCGCAGAAAAAGACATCCGTGTCGTGGAGCGCCGCATCTTCGATGTGATGAACAACTACTCAGCTCCGCGACTGGTCAATTATTATGACAATAACCCATGCGGCTATGACATGCGCATATACGAAGATTCGTACTCAATGGCCGTTCCTACCATGGCCAAAGAAGAGCTTGAAAGTGAAAAATTGACAACCATTAAAGGCGTCAAAATCGAGGCTCAATACGACATTGATGAATATAACATCATCATTCTTTCGGCCAAAGAATCAGACGGTCTTCAACTATGGCTGGAAGCCAACGGTTATAAGGTGCCCGAATCCGCTCGTCAGGTGTTAGAGCCGTATGTGCGCAGCAACATGAAGTTCTTTCTGGTGAAAGTGAATCTCGACAAAGTACAAAACCGAAACAGCGAATATTTGCGTCCGATCCAAATCCGATTCGACCACGCGAAGTTTATGCTCCCGCTGCGATTGGGCATGGCCAACAGCAATGGATCACAAGACATGATTGTGTATGCGCTTACCACAGAGGGCCGTGTGGAGTGCACCAACTACCGCACCGTGAAAATGCCCACCGACCGCAACATTCCGCTGTATGTTGAACCCAAATTCGGCGACTTCTACAAATCACTTTTCGAGAAAACCTACAAGCAAGAAGGACGCAACGCGGTGTTTCTCGAATACGCCTGGAATGTGAGTCCCTATACCGCCGTTAAATGCGACCCCTGTGTTGGACCTCCACCGGTGAACTACGACTTTGTTGAAGCAGGCGCAGATTGGATAACGCAAGGAAACTTCAATCAAACCATTTTCTTCACACGCCTTCACGTGCGATACAGTCGCGATAAATTCCCGAGCGACCTGCAGTTTCAGGTGACTCCCAACAATGAGAATTTTCAGTGCCGGTATGTCATGACCTACCCGGCTTCAAGCGAAGACTTCACGTGCGATGCCGGACAGGAGTACTTGGTTGATTTGTATAATCGCCGTAAAAAGGAAGTCGACGAGCTCGCGGCACTCACAGGCTGGAGCGCGGCCAATGGCAGCGCGTATATCCGCGAGTACAACAAGCACCTCAATCCGCGCATGCGTGAGAATTTGAGGAATGAAGGTGCTCCGGTTGCCATCCCTTCCGGTAATTATCGTCAATGGATCGTCATAACCATGCTCATTACGCTCATTCTCGTACCGATGTTCGTCATGAGAAAACGAGCGGTAGCAACTCGTTAGCGATATCACTTTCTCACTACTTTCGGCTCATGCACAAAACCTTCACCTTAACCTGGGTGCTGTGCATGAGCTTTTTTACGCTCATGGCTCAGCGACCTTCCAACGTATTGGTCGAAAACAAAGGGCAGTGGCCGCAAACAGTTGTAGCAGCTGCTGACGTTCAAGGCGGCAAAGTCTTCCTGGAAAAAGGCGCTTTCACCTACCATCTGTTTGACCTGGCGGGCTTGCGCGCCGATCACGATGTGGATGCGTCTCAACCACGCATTCGAGGACACGTGTACCGCATGACGTTTGAAGGAAGCAATCCTACACACATGCGTGCTTCACTCGATGAGAAACAACAGACCTACAGCAATTATTTCCTGGGCAATGAACCATCGCAATGGGCGGGTCAATGCGGCCACTATCATCAGGCGCAGGTTCAATCCCTCTATGACGGCATCGATTTGCAGCTGCATGGCGACGGTCCATTTCTGAAATACGATCTCATCGTTGAGCCCTTTGCCGACGCTGCGCAAATCGCTATGGTCTACGAAGGCCACAACAAACTGGAGCTCGAAAATGAACGTCTGGTCGTGTATACTTCCATAGGCGATGTGACCGAACAAAAGCCGCTCGCTTGGCAAATCATCGAAGGAGAAAAACATCCTGTTGCCTGTCGTTACAAACTCAAGAACAACACTGTCAGTTTTGATTTCCCGAAAGGATATGACCAAGGCCACACCCTGATCATCGACCCTGAGCTCATCTTCTCCACCTACTCCGGCAGCACCAGCAACAACTTCGGATACACCGCAACGTATGATGCCAGCGGAGCGCTCTATAGCGGGAGCTCCGCTTTCGGGCAAGGCTATCCCACCAACCTAGGTAGTTACGACTCTACCCACAACGGCGGTGCCAGTGCCATTGAACAAGGGATCGATATCGCTCTTTCCAAATACAGTTCGAACGGCGTAGTCATGCTTTGGTCCACTTTCCTCGGTGGTATTGGTGATGAATTACCCCATAGCATCATTGTGAATGATAACGATGAATTAATTGTGTATGGCTCAACAGGCTCTGCGAATTTTCCGGTAACAGCGGATGCCATCGACAACACGTTCGGCGGAGGCGGCATATCCGCTCCTTCCGGCACAGGCGCAAGTTTTCCCAACGGCAGCGATATCATCGTGGCTCGCCTCTCTGCTTTTGGTGAAGCCCTCCTGGGATCAACCTACATCGGCGGCAGCGGCAACGACGGTATTTGCGATGCCACGGCACTCAAATACAACTATGCTGATGAATTCCGCGGCGAAGTCTCGCTCGATGAAGACGGCAACATCCTCATTGTTTCCTCTACGCGTTCATTCGACATCGCAACCGTAAATGCAGCGCAATCCTTTCCGGGCGGCGGTCAGGATGCACTCATTGCGAAGCTGAGTCCATCACTCAATAATGTCCTTTGGATGACCTATTTCGGAAGCACCGGAGACGACTCCGGGTATTCCATTACCGACAACGACGCGGGCGAACATTATATCTGCGGTGGAACCACTTCGCCAACACTGAATCTAGGCAGCACCGGAGCACAAAACACATACGGTGGCGGCGCTTCCGATGCCTACCTGCTCAAACTCTCCGCAGCAGGAAATCAAATCACCGGCGGCACCTATTGGGGAAGTACTTCCTACGATCAAGCCTACTTCATCGAAGCCGATGCGAATGGATTCGTTTACATCTTCGGACAAACAACCGCCTCCGGTTCTGCATTGATTCAGAATGCAACTTACGGCACGCCCAATAGCGGCAACCTCATTGCGAAATTCAGCGCAAACCTGAACAGCTTGATTTGGTCAACCGTCATTGGCACAGGTGACGGAAAACCCAACCTCTCGCCATCAGCTTTTCTGGTCGACTATTGCAACCGCATATACATCTCCGGCTGGGGCGTCAATGATGTTGTCGGTAATCCGCTCAACCCCAACAACGGACTGCAAGCCATGTTCAATTTGCCCACGACGTCGGATGCATTCGATGCAACCTGCAGCACCGGTGATTTCTACATGGCTGTTTTTGATGAAGACATGACCTTTCAGGAATACGGAACTTTCTTTGGTGGCGGAACAAGTCAAGAACACGTGGATGGCGGCACAAGTCGATTCGATAAAAAAGGCATCATTTATCAGAGCGTTTGCGCCGGCTGCGGTGGCAACGACGACTTTCCGATTTTACCCGCTAACGCCTACAGCGCAGTTAACGGCGCCACCAACGGTTGCAACAACGGCGTTTTCAAATTCGACTTTCAATTACCGATTTCCGTAGCCGATTTTTATGTTGAACCAACCGTATGCCTGGGGAATCAATCAATTTTCTCCGACAACAGCCTTGGCGCAGAAACATGGCTCTGGGATTTCGGCGATGGCACGTTTTCAGAAGTCGAAAACCCGACGCATAGCTTCGCGCAAGCCGGAACATATACTGTCACTCTGACCATTACGAGCGGCACCACCTGCAACGGTGGCGATAGCATGCAACAGACCATTGTTGTGACAGAACCTATCACCGTAGAACTTGACGATGTAGTCGTTTGTGGGTCACCGAATAATGCACTGACGGTGCCTTCTACGGAAGGCCAATTCAGCTGGTCGCCTGCGGATAACCTTTCGGATCCCGACGCCTTCAGCACATTTTACAATGGAACAGCTGCAGAGGATTTTGTCATCACACAACTCAACAACGGCTGCACGACGACCTACCTACTCCATGCCGATGTACTGCAATTCACGACCATCACCACGGATACTGTGCTGTGCGATCCGGCGGAACTCACGCTTTCGTGCTCGTTCGCGCCCTCCGGTGCTCTTATCGTTTGGAGTGATTCCGATCAATGGGGATTCAATACTCAGCTCAACGACGACAGTACTGATGTGGACATCGTCATTCAGGCTGTAACGAATGACGTTTACTACGCCGCCCTATTCAGCGGCGATTGCTTCGTGTCACAACCCGTGTTCATCACCTTTGTCGATGCACAAACCGCCATTCAAGATGATTTCACCGTGTGCGGAGCAGATATCGTTGAGTTAAGCGTGCTATCGCCCAATCCCAACTTCGTCTATCAATGGGAACCAGACGCCTTGATTATCGCCGGACAAAACACTTCCGTGATTCTGGCCAACATCACAGAGACAACCACCTTCACCGTCAATTCAACTTCCGATGATGGCTGCCAAGCATCTGACGAGGTGACTGTTAGCGTTAGCCAACTGGGCAGCGACGATGCCATTGCCTCAGCTAGCGATTACATCATCGCCTCGGGTGAGTCTGTTCAACTGAATGCCACCCCTACCGGATATATTTACAACTGGACGCCCTCATCGTCGCTCAGCAATCCAACCATCCACAATCCAGTGGCTTCACCAGAAGAAAGTACCGTTTACACACTCATTATCAATGACGGCGAATGCACAGCCTCTGATACGGTTTCGATTCGGGTATTGAATCTAATTTGCGGTCCACCCAACATCTACGTTCCTAACACATTCACTCCCAATGATGACGATAAGAATGAAAAGCTGTATGTTCGCGGTGTTAACCTTACGGAAGTTCATTTGGTCATTTTTGACCGTTGGGGAGAAAGGGTTTTCGAAACACGATCACTACAAGACGGATGGGACGCCACCTTCAAGGGGAAAGCTGTCGATCCGGATGTGTTCGTGTATTATTTGGAAGCCGTGTGTGCCGGAGGTGAAGAGTACTTCGAAGAAGGAAATATCACCGTGATCAGATAAACTTGCTGCCTGAACATTGAATTTGTTATGACCTCACGCCTCTGTGCATTAATCGTTGTACTGCTTGTATTGTGCATCCCTTTTCGGACGCTTTCGCAAGACATTCACTTCTCGCAATTCTTTCAATCACCCATTTTGCTGAATCCGGCACTTTGCGGTCAGTTCGACGGATCATTCCGATTTGGACTGAACCAACGCACCCAATGGCGCTCGGTTACTACACCCTACTCAACGTTTGCTCTAGGCGCCGATGCCAACAACATCACCCTACCCGATGGCTTCCTCAATAGCAAAGACGGCAACTTCAAAGAACTGCCGTATCATGGAGGTGTTTCGTTTTATTCCGACAAGGCCGGTGACTCTCAACTGATGACCACCGGATTCAATGTGGCCGGCGCGAAAAGCTTCAAAGTACCCTTCGACGATAAAGCCACCATTGCGGCGGGGGCCATGATTGGCGTTACAACCATGCGCATCGACTATTCCAATCTTACCTACGACAGTCAATGGAATGGAACAAATTACGACCCCAACCGTCCACCGGGCGAAGTCTTCCCCTTAGCCGGTCGTGGATACTTCAACGTCAATCTTGGCGCGCTTTATATTCGTCCTATTGACGACAAACGCTCGTTCACTGCCGGTCTGAGTTTATTCAATCTCTCACGCCCCAAGCAGAGCTTTTTCGATGAAGGCTACGTGAAGCTAGATACGCGACTCAATCTGCATGGAAGCTACAAGCAGATCATCAATGATCAGATTACCATTGAGCCCATGGCGCTCATCATGCGTCAAGGGAAATACACTGAGGTCAACATTGGAACTCTGGCGCATTACACCTTAAGTCAAAAACCATGGACGCGCAACGGACTCTACGCCGGATTGTTTGTGCGCGCCAAAGATTCCGGATTCTTTATTGCCGGCATGCAATACGGTGCATGGAATGCTGCCATCAGTTATGATATTAATACCAGTCAACTTCGACCCGCCAGCAATGGTCGCGGCGGACTTGAATTCTCTCTGCTCTACACCATGAGCAAGTTTCCGAAGAAGAAGAATGCGAAGACGTGTCCGAATTACATGTAGGATTGTAGGGGTGTAGGATTGTAGGATTGTAGGGAGCGTGAAGCCTGCCCTTTTCGTAATTATGATTAGGGAAGAAGGGTGATTCGAGTTTGAGACAATTTACCATCAACGTTTAATTGAAGAATATACAATCCGGGAGCCAATGCGCTGACATCGATTCTGCCCATGGCTACTGATGATGTGAAACGCTGTCCGTTCATGCTGTATAACTCTACAGAGCGGATTTGACTTCCCGAGGGCGTTCGAACAAAAACCACATCACTTGCCGGATTAGGGTAAACTTGAATTTCATCGGTCGTGATTCCCTGAGTATTGAGGCCCTCGGTAGCAAGTGCCAACACTACCGCCGCA
>Ga0209617_10001431_pt1 | contig 11141 bp, 14 predicted proteins | sample LakEriepJuly2011_2_FD_187459 | JGI IMG/M metagenome (GOLD analysis project Ga0209617, IMG submission 187459) | Freshwater microbial communities from dead zone in Lake Erie, Canada - CCB epilimnion July 2011 (SPAdes) (version 2) | ecosystem: Environmental > Aquatic > Freshwater > Lentic >... | reverse complement strand
AAGATGAGTTAGGATTACATAAATAGGGGTCAAGTTTAAATAAATGGTAAATTGTGACATCGGCCGGGTGGCCTTCGTCGGTGCAGGACCCGGAGCCCCCGACCTGATCACCGTGAGGGGGCTGCGCCTGCTCAAACAGGCGGATGTCGTGATTCATGATGCCCTTCCAGGGGATGCCCTTTTGGAAGAGATTCCAGCGACCACGAAGATCGTGCCGGTCGGCAAGCGCTGCGGGGTCCACTCGATGACCCAGGACGAGATCAACGCCGTGATCGTGCGGGAAGCGCGTCAGGGCGGTCTCATCGTCCGGCTCAAAGGCGGCGACCCTGGTATTTTCGGCCGTCTCGGCGAAGAGATGGATCATCTCGCCGCCCATGGCATTCCTTTTGAAGTCGTGCCGGGTATTACCGCCGCGACGGCTGCCGGCGCGGATGCCGCATTCCCGCTGACTCACCGCGGCAAGGCCGCTTCCGTTACGTTCCTCACCGGCCACTGCGCCGATGGCACCGATCAGAATTGGAAGGCGCACATTGAGACGGGAGCCACCCTCTGTCTGTACATGGGTGCGAAGGCTCTGCCTTCTGTTGCCGTGAAGCTCATCGCCGCCGGCGCTCAGGCTGATTTGCCGATTCGTTTACTCTCAAAGGTCTCGCAGGATGGTGCGTCGGACGTGCTCACCACGCTGAGTGACCTCGCTTCGGGTAAGGTCGATGTTTCCGTTTTACCCACCCCGCTCATCGCAGTCGTCGGTGCGGTCGTCGCTCCGCCCCGTCATGCCGGCCTGATGGGCCGCATTGCGGCATTCGTCTGAGATCACTTATTTCCGGCGCTTTGAACGGAAATAGAAGAAGACAATAGCCCAAAGGGTGATGCCTGCGAGAATACTCACTAAGGTCCGCCCCGATGAGCTCTGACCGATGCTCTTGGGTAGAATGTATCCTAAGGTTATGGGCAGGAATAACGCGAGGAGCACAATCAAGGTGGTCTCTTGCTTGGCGGATAATTCCAACCGTTTGTCGGCATAGCGAGCCGCTAGGACTTGGGGTAGCAGAGGGTGGGTTCCTAGCAGGGGGCTAATTTTCCAGTTTTGGATTTCCGCCGGCGCATGCTCTTTAGCGATCGTCGCAACGTCGCCGTCGGTGCCGGCATGTCGGCCGGGGAGGAGGAAGAGCATCAAGATGACGGTATCCCCATGGAGTTTTGTCATGTGGAGCGCATCTTGGAGTAACGGTTCGTTGAAGGCATATTCCGGTCCCTCGCGCCGTTCCATTGAGCAGCCGATAAGCTCACCATCCTCAAGGCCGAGTTGATTTCGTAGCTGGGTGGCGAGCGAGATACGGCAGACCGTTACTTCGCGAATCGGCGAGCCGTGGTCGCAGAGCAGCACCGTACCGCTGCCTTTGCTCCAGCCAGTCGACTTCAAGTTATCGATTAGCATGCTAATCAGCTCGGGGCCGAAGAGCGGTTCGCGGATGCTGAGTTTCATTGCGCCCGGTTGAGCGTCGGCGAAGACCTTGGGGAGGTATTCCGTGATCGCGCGGCTGGGTCCGATGAAGAGAGGGAGTACGACGAGTTCGTCGATGCCGTCAGCCTTGGCCTGATGGACGGCTCCTTCGAAGATGACCGCGGGGACGCCGCCGAGCAGGGCAGGGTCAATCTTGGTCGAGTGCATCGTCGAGACCGGCAGAACGGGTTGGCCGATGAGCTTGCTGACTTCTTGGGCCAGTCCGCGCAAGGCCAAGGTGGCAGTGGGTTCGTAGGAACCATTGTCGACGAGGAAGATGCGGGTGCCGGCCATGGGGGTTAAGTGAGGGAAAAACTTCATATTGGCAACGCAGGGTTGCCTCGTTGCGGGGGCCGAGTTTCCATAAGGAATGCCCCGCTGTTTCCTCGCTACCGTCGCTCTCTGCCTGAGCGTCCTCTCTCTTCCCGCCGCCGATGCTTGGCTGACCGACCTCGATGAGGGTATCAAGGTCGCCAAGGCCGAGAAGAAAGCGATCCTGGTCGACTTTACCGGTAGCGACTGGTGCGGCTGGTGCATCCGCTTAAAGAAGGAAGTCTTCGACCAGAAGGAATTCGCCGCGGCGACCAAGGACTTCGTCCTCGTGGAGCTTGATTACCCGCAGAAGAAAAAGCAACCGGCGGAAGAGAAGGCTAAGAACAAGGCCCTCGCCGAGAAGTTCGGTATCGAAGGTTTCCCGACGATCATGCTGTTGGACTCCAATGGAGAGGCCTTCGCCCAGACCGGCTACCAGGCCGGCGGACCGAGCAAGTATCTCGCCCACCTCGCCGAGCTTTCGAAAGCCAATACGGCCGAAGGAAAGGCAAAGTTCTCCCAGGGCAAGAAGGACGAAGTCCTCGTACGTGGTTACGGTGAAGAACTTGAAAAGCTCATCACACCCCTCCTTGAGAAGAAGGATCTCGCCTCCGCGGAGACTGCCATCGCCAAGTTCATCAAGGACAAGGCCGTCACCGGCGCTGCCAAGGTGACCCTTTCCGTCAACGCCCGCGTGGGCAGCGTCCAGGCCTGCAAGCCTGGCGACCATAGCGCCGTGCTCAAGGTCCTCGACGAAATCATCGCGGATAATCCCGCTGACCTCACCGGCGAATTGAAGGAATTCCGCGCCCAAGTCGCCGCCGCCCAGGCCGCCGAAAAAGGTAAGAAGTAATTTTCAGCTTAAAAGTTGGTTCAAGGGCGCTGTGAGGACTTCCTCCGGCGTCTTTCCTTTTTGGCGGAGTTCCCGGATCGAAAGCCCAGCGGTACGCTTGGCGAGACGCTTGCCGTCGGCGTCGATAATCAGCGGCGCGTGCGCCCAGACGGGCGGTGTCCAGCCGAGGGCGCGATAGAGTAGCAGTTGACGAGCCGTCGAGAGGAGCAAGTCGGCGCCGCGGACGACCTCGGTGATGCCCATGGCATGGTCATCGGCCACGACGGCGAGTTCGTAGGCGGGGTAGCCGTCCTTACGCCAGACAAGGAAGTCGCCGAAGTCACGTCCGGCCACGAACGCCTGCGGGCCCTGGAGCGCGTCGACGAACGTGATGACCTCGCCATCGGGAACACGGAGACGCCAGTTGGTCGGTCCGGGTTCGCGGGCTTCGCGCCCAGCGTCGTGGCTTGGGCGCAGTGCCGGCGGAAAGATCGGCTCGGCGTCATCCTCGGCGTGGGGGGCGGTCAGGCTTCGCTCGACGTCCTTGCGGGACTTGTCACACGGATAGATGGCTCCGGAGGCTTGAAGCAGCTGCCACACTTCGCGGAACCAAGGCAGTCGTTGCGTCTGGACATAGGGACCATGGGGGCCGCCGACATCGGGTCCTTCCGTCCACTCAAGCCCGAACCACCGAAGGTCATCGATCGCCGCTTCGGCGAACTCTGGACGACAGCGTCCCGCGTCGAGATCTTCGGTGCGGTAGATCAGCGTCCCGCCAGCGGCGCGGGCGGCCGCGAGGGCGAAGGTACGGGCGTGGCCGACGTGCAGATAGCCAGTAGGGGTCGGGGCTAGCCGTCCGCGGGTCATCAGAGCGGATTGCCCGTGGGGATGAATTCCCACTTCACGCCGAACTCTGTGGCCACCGCGGCGGCGAGGGCCTTCACGCCCCAAGTCTCGGTGGCGTAGTGGCCGCAAGGGTAGAGGTTCCAACCCTGTTCATGGGCTTCGTTGAAGTGTTCTTCGCGTAGCTCGCCGGTGATCAGCGTGTCGCAGCCTTCGGCTTTCAAGTGGCCGAGTGCGCTGCGGCCACTGCCGCTAAGGATTGCGATCTTCTTCGGCTTGGCGGAGCCGAACTCGATGCCCTGGTAGGTCTGCGGGTAAGACGCCTTGAGGCGCTTGCGCAGCGTGGCGCGCGGGATGCCCTGACAGATGCACGCGATGGGTAGGCCTTTGTAATCGACGAACCAATCGACGACCTTGAGTCCAAGGTCCTGGGCGATGAGTGCGTTGTTGCCGATGGCTGGATGGGCGTCGAGCGGCAGGTGACTGGAGTAGAGCGACAGGCCGGTCTTCTTCAGGACGGTTTTGCGCAGGGTGCGGACTTCGCGTTCGGGCGAGACCGGCCGCCAGTACATCCCGTGATGGACGATGAGGAAATCCACGCCGCGGCGGGCGGCTTCAGCGAAGACCTTGGCACCGGCGTCGACGGCTGCGCCGACCTTGCGTACCGGTCGCGTACCCTTGTGTTGCAGGCCGTTGCGGGAGCCTTCGAAGTCCGCGATATTCTTGCCGTTGGTAAGTAGGTCGCAGAAGCGGGCGACCTGGGCAGCAGTGACTTGGGTCTTCACAGTTTCTTGAAGGTGGCCGGTTGGCTGGCGGGTTGCGCGAGCGTGGAGGGTTCAAAAGTCTGGGGGGTGAACTTTTCACCAAGAGCGGCTTCAGTTATCCGGAGCAAGTCGGCGTCGCGGGTGATTTCGTCGAGCACGCTGCAGGCGGCCAGCATCCATTGGTCTTCGACCTTGGAGAATTCCTCGACCTGCATCGTACGGGTCTTCTTGCCGTTGGCATCAAGGCAGACCGCCTGGATGAGGACGCCGTAAGCGTGATCGATGGCGAAGTTCACCTTGGCGGGTTCGTGGCCGACCTGATTGAGCGCATCGAACGTGTGCACCGGACGGCGACGTTTCTCCGAGCTTAGGTAGGCCGTGGCGGGCCAATGGGTGAAGGGCAACTGGAGGTCGAACGGTGAGAGGATCAGTCCGTCGGCCAGCGGGATGAGCGGAGCCTTGTCATCGAGTTCCTGGGCCTGGGCGCCGCGGCGGGAGACCCAGACGCGGCTAACTTTGTCTGATTTTACGGTGATGAACGCCAACACTAGCTTCCCTTGGGTGTCCTTGATCTCGCCGCGTAGGAGTTGGGCTTCACCTTGGGTGGAGGCCCAGAGCGTACCTTGGACGGGGGCGAAGGAATCTCCCTTTCGTGGCTTGTGGACGATTTCGAATCTCAGGCAGAGGTCGCCGTTCAGTCGCGAGTGACGAAAGCCCGCGAGGAAAGCCTGGCCTTGTTCGGGCGTCAGCTGATCGAGGGCAGGGGCGGAAGGGACCCTCGATTGTGCAAGGCAACTGAGTGCGATGAGACACGCTACCCAGCGGACGGACAAGCTGAGCAGTCGGGTTCTCACTCAGGCTTACTTGGCCGGAGCCGGAGCGGCAGGCTTCGCCGGAGTCGTCGCGGCCGGAGCCGGGGTGGACTGGGGCTTGGCAGCAGCGGCGGGAGCAATCGGCGTGGTGGCGGCGGGAGCAACGGGAGCAGCGGCGGCCGGAGCAGCCGGAGCGGCAACGGGGGCGGTGGACTTGGCGTCGAGGGCCTTAGTGACCGGTTTTTCGCGGGCGACGAAGCCAAGGTAGAGACCAAAGCTGAGGATGAAGAGGATGACCGTGAGGGCCGTGGTCATCTTCGAGAGGACATTGGCCGACTCGCCGCCAAAGACGGTCTCAGCGGCGCCGCCTCCAAGGGCCGAGCCCATGCCGGCGTTGGCGCTGGGGCGCTGCATGAGGATCACGAGGACCACGAGGATGCAGACGAGGAAGAGGGCCACCACAGAGGCGTAGAGAAGGAAGTCCGACATAACCCCATCCAAGGGCTCAGTTTCCCATAAAACAACGCCAAAATCAGGCCTGCAGGTAGCTTCCCCCGGTCACCCGGTAAGTCAGCCAATCCCCGGAGGGCGGCGGAACCGTGCCTGTCGCAATAACCTGATGTTTTTCACCGACTTCGTTCCAGAAGGCCCGGCGACGGGTATCGTCGAGTTCGCCGAGGACGTCGTCGGCCAGGATAACGGGCGGAGTCGGGGCCAGTAGGGTGTCGCGCTGGAGGCGGGCGAGGCAGAGGGCTAGGACGAGGAGGCGCTGTTGTCCTTCGGAGGCGTAGTCGCAGGCATCCTTGCCGGCGAAGAGCATTCCGAAATCGTCCCGCTGTGGGCCGCGTAGGGTCGTACCCGTGGCAAGGTCGGCGACGCGTGTCTTCGCCCAGGTCTCCGCAAGCTGTTCGGCGGAGACGTCGGGTTGATAAATGAGGTCGGCACCTTGATCTGGAAATCCCGCCCGGGCGCAGGCCTCGCGCAAGGTCGCCGCGAGTTCGGGTAGGATGCGCGCACGGGTGGCGGCGACATGTTGGGCGGGGGCGAGCATCGCCTTCTCGAAGGCGCGGAGTTCCTCGTCCGAGCGGACGACAGCTTTCAGCAACGCATTACGACCATCGAGCGCCCGCCCGTAGTCGCGTACCGCGGTAAGGTAGGTCGCATCGGTACCACCGATGGCAGCATCGAGCCAGCGGCGGCGGTTTGATGGCGATCCGCGGACGAGGCGTAAATCGTCGGAGCAAAAAACGATGGTGGGGAACTGCCCGAGGTGCTGGGCGACGGAGGCGACCGGAGTGCCGTTGAGCAGGGCCTTACGGGAGCCTTTCGCCAGGCGAATCTCGATCTCAGCGTTTTCTTCTGGGGATAGCCGAACATCGAGGCGGAGGCGTGCTTCGGTGCAACCGGAGCGGACCAGCGGAGCGATGTCGGTCGTGCGAAACGAGCGGAATGACGAGACGAGGGCGGCGGCCTCGAGGAGGTTGGTCTTCCCTTGGCCGTTATCGCCGAGCAGGAAGACCCGTGGCGCGTCGGTAGAGACGTCCGCAAAGGTCAGGTTGCGGAAATCGGCGGCCCGGATGCGCGTCAGGCGCATGGCTTACTCCGGAATGAGGATCACCGTGCCGATCTTCGGCAGGCTGTTGACCGAAGACATCTTGTCGCGGTTCGCGTTGTAGATGGCCGAGATGCGCGCAGGATTGGCGTCACCGTAGGTCTTGCGGGCGATGCTCGTGAGGGTGTCGCCCTTGGCCACCGTGTACTGTCGGAAGCGGGAAGGTTTTTCTTCTGCGGACGTCGTCTTATCAGCGGCGGTTTTTTCACCGGTCGTCTTGGTGGGCAGCGTGAGGCCTTTCTGCGTACGATTGTAATCGGATAGTTCTCGCTTCAGCTTCTCGTTCTCGAGTTGCAGGTTGCGGAGGCGGGCATTGAGGTCGGAGCCGCCGAGTGCATCGGGCTCCATCGGGCGTCCGGGCAACTGCTGCATGAATTGCTTCTCGGCGGTTTTGATCATCTGCCGAACGATGTTCGACTGCTCCGAGGCCGGCTTCATCCGGATATACTGGTTGAAGTGGTAGATCGCCGGCAGAGGATCCTGCAGTTCAAGGTACATGCGGCCGGCTTCGAGGTGGGATTCGGCGGCACCTTTGCGGTTGTCGATTACCTTGAGGTAGCATTCGAGGGCCTTGCGGATTTCGCCTTGCTTATGGAACGTCTGCCCTTGGCGGAATTCCGGATCGTCGACGTCGAGCGTGCGGGAGTCGGCACGAGTGCCGTCGTCGCAACCGACGAGCAGCAGGACCGTGAAGACAAAGACAGCGCGAACCATGGGCGGACAATCTCCATCCGCCTCGCGTCCTTCAATCCAAAATCATTCCCTGATGGCCTGGCGGAGGGCCGAGGTGAGATCGGGCGTGACGAAGCGGAAGCCGCCCTTCAGTGCGACTGAGGGGTGGGCGGCCAGGTCGCTGAGTACAGTTTCCCGACCCATCTGTCCGAAGATCAGTGAGATGACCCAACCGGGCATTGGCAGGCAGCTTGGGCGGCGGAGGATGGTGCCAAGGGTGCGGGCGAATTCGGCTTGGGTGGCTGACTGGGGTGCTACGGCGTTCACGGGTCCGCGGATGGCCGAGGTTTCCATGCTCCAGATGATGAGTTCGACGAGGTCGGGTAGGCCGATCCAGCTCATTTGCTGGTTACCACCGCCGATAGGTCCGCCGAGGCCGAGGCGAAAGGCCGGAAGCATCTTCTTAAGGCCGCCACCCATGGCGGAAAGGACAAGCGACGTACGAAGCAGGACCGTGCGAATCCCTCCGTCGCTGGCTGGCCGAGTCGCATTTTCCCATGCTTCGGTCACCGCGGGCAAGAATCCCTCGGCGGAAACCGCAGAACTTTCATCGATCGCCTCAGTGCGATTTAGTCCGTAACGGTTGACTCCTGACATGGAGATGAAGACCGCTGGTTTCTGCTTCAGGCCGGCCAGCGCTTCGGAGAGCAGGCGCGTGCCGTCGCGGCGGCTGGAGAGGATTCGTTCCTTGGCGGCCACGGTCCATCGTTGGGCGATGGATTCGCCAGCCAGATGGATGACGGCATAGGCGCCTTCGAGGGCTCCGCGATCGATGTGTCCAGAGAGGTGGTCGAAGCCGCCCGGTCCATTGTGGCGCGAGCGGAACGGAATGACCTCATAGCCGAGCGTGGAAAGCCGCTGGCTCAATGCCTTCCCGATGAGTCCGGTGGCACCGGTCAGGATGATGCGTCTTGGTGCGGTCATCCGAAATAGGTTGAAAGGAAAGAATCCGACTTCAAGCCGCAGGCTTATTCACGACGAGGATCCAAGGCTTACCCGGGGTTGGGTAATAGCCGATTTTTTCGACGTGGAGGCCGGCGGAGGCCTGTTGTTCGGCGTAAGTGAGCACCACGTCGGATTCTTCAGGGCCGCCGGGGTGTCCGGTGTAGGCGACGCAGATGAGGCGGCCTCCCGGTCGGAGGTTGGCATAAGCGTCGCGTAGCGCCCGGTCAGTCGAGGCAGGTTGCGTGACGATGTCAGGATTTCCGCCGGGGAGATAGCCCAGGTTGAAGATCGCGACGCCCAGTTTGCCGCGTTGTTCAGGCGTGAGGACGTCGGCAAGTTCCGCATGGCTAAGCAAATGTAGCGAGACACGACCAAGCAGGCCGGCGACCTCGAGGAGATTGCGACTGGAGGCAATGGCCTCCGGCTGGATGTCGAAGGCGTGCACATGGCCCGCGGAGCCGACCGCCTGGGCGAGGCAGGCGGTGTCGCGGCCCTTGCCAGCGGTACCGTCGACGGCGATGTCGCCGGGGCGGAGGATTTCGGTCGCGAGTTTTTGCGCGCGTTCGGTGACGCGAATCGGATTTACGGGAGCCAAGGGAATTTTCGGAAATTGGGAGGACGCTTTTCGTTCCAAGCGGCGCGACCTTCGTCGCCCTCTTCCGAAAGATAATAGAGCAGGGTGGCGTTGCCGGAAAGTTCCTGAATGCCAGCTTGGCCGTCGAGCTCAGCGTTGAAGGCCGATTTGAGACAGCGGATGGCGAGCGGGCTCTTCGTGAGAATCTCTTGGGCCCATTTCACCCCTTCGGCGTCGAGCTGATTATAAGGGACAACTGTGTTGACCAAGCCCATCTCGAGGGCCTGCTTGGCGTCGTACTGGCGGCAGAGGTACCAGATCTCACGGGCCTTCTTCTGACCGACGACGCGGGCGAGGTAGGAGGCGCCGAAGCCGCCATCGAAACTCCCGACGGTCGGGCCAGTCTGGCCAAAGACCGCGTTATCGGCGGCGATGGTGAGGTCGCAGATGACGTGGAGCACGTGACCACCGCCGATGGCGAAGCCGGCCACGAGCGCGATGACGACCTTGGGCATCGAGCGAATGAGGCGTTGGAGATCGAGGACGTTGAGGCGTGGGACGCCGTCTTTACCCATGTAGCCGCCTTTCTTATCGCCCCGAATCTTTTGGTCGCCGCCAGCGCAGAAGGCAAACTTACCGTCGTCCTGCGGGTTGGCACCACGCAGGAGTACCACGCCGATGGAGGCATCATCGCGCGCATCGGAGAAAGCCTTGAGCATCTCGGCAATCGTCTCCGGGGTGAAGGCGTTGCGGCGGGAGGGGCGGTTGATGGTCACGCGGGCGATACCATCGGCTTTCTCGTATACGATGTCGGTGAACGCTCCCTGCTTTTGCCAACTGATCTCGGACTGCATGGGCTTAACTTGGTGGGCGGGGGCGTTTTTTCCAACGAATAAGCGACGAGACGCTTGAAAATCGCCGGAGGGTCCCACACTTTAGCCGACTATGGCCCGACTGACCCCCGAACAGATTTCCAAGGTTTCCGCCTGGGTAGCCGAAGGCGCCACACTTTCGCAGATCCAGGAGCGCCTTTCGACACAGCTCGAGGTCCCGATGACCTACATGGACGTCCGTTTCCTTGTGGACGACCTGAATCTCGCTCTGGTCGAGAAGGAAGAGCCTAAGCAGCCCGAAGCGGTTGCCGCTGACGCCGCCCCCGCCGAGACTACCGCCCCGGCTGAAACTGCCCAAGGCGCCAGTGTGGTAACCGTCGAGGTCGACACGATTGCCCAGCCGCACGCCATGGTCAGCGGCCATGTCACTTTCTCTGATGGCGAAAAAGCCGATTGGTATATCGATCATCAGGGTCGACCCGGCATGGCCGCACGTACGCCGGGATATCGTCCGACGCCGCAGGATATCACCGACTTCCAGACGAAGTTGGATGCGGCGCTCCGTCAGGCCGGTTACTGAACGCTCAGCGCGTCTTGAGGATCGCTTCCGCCAAGACGAAGTCCGCCGGACGCGTCAGCTTCAGGTTCACCGACGGATTCTCAACCAAGGAGACATCTTGCCCAACGAATTCGACGGCAGAGCTATCGTCGGTCACCTTGCGCTGGAGTTCGGCAACCTTGCGATAGGCCTTGAGCACGATGGCTGTGCGAAAGACCTGCGGCGTCTCGGCCGTCCAGACCAGGCCGCGATCGGGGGAGGTCTCGACGGAGGTGGAACCCATCTTGGCAATCTTGACCGTATCGGCAGCGCGGCCGGCAAGGATAGCGGCGCCGGTTTCCTTGGCCTTGTCCCGGACCTTGCGGATGGCTTCGGGCGAGACGAGGGGGCGGGCGCCATCATGGATGTGCACCAAGCCTGCGTGACCTTCGCATGTGTTGAGTGCGGCGAGAACGGAGTCTTGGCGCGATTCGCCGCCCGGAACGAAGTCGATCGCCGTGGCTGTGGGTAGGTGGCCGGCGAGCTGGGCCTTCAGTTTGGTGAGCTGGGCTTCGTCGCGATAGGTGATGACCACGCGGCCGATGAGGCCCGTGCTCAGGAAGGCCTGAAGCGAATGGACGAAGACGGGTTTGCCGGCAAGGAGCGCCGTGATCTTATCGTCGACGACCGCTTGCATGCGCCGCGCGGAACCCGCGGCGAGAAGAACGAGGATGTCGTCGGGGGCGCTCATGCGATCTCGCCGATGTCACGGCGGATACGGAGCGTCTCAGCCGCGGGGTCCTTGGCCTTGAGAATCGGGCGACCCACCACGATGAAGCT
>Ga0209617_10001429_pt1 | contig 11148 bp, 10 predicted proteins | sample LakEriepJuly2011_2_FD_187459 | JGI IMG/M metagenome (GOLD analysis project Ga0209617, IMG submission 187459) | Freshwater microbial communities from dead zone in Lake Erie, Canada - CCB epilimnion July 2011 (SPAdes) (version 2) | ecosystem: Environmental > Aquatic > Freshwater > Lentic >... | reverse complement strand
GGGATATGTAATTGTCGGCGCCGTGAGATTTGACGCAAGAAGTTGGTTCAGCTTATTAAGCGAAAGCCTTTCAGCTACTCGATTCCCATAAAGCACATTCACCAAGGTATAACAGTTTGTCGGTACACTAAAAGTCGAACCGGAAACGAGAGTAGCCGCTTGACTTGTGCTAAAGGTGTCAATGACCTCTTCGGTTATCTGCCTTAGGTCGGCATATCCCGTGCCGGATTGCCGAGCATTCTCCTTGCGGATTTGGTCGTTATACAGCTGAAAATAACCCTCAAACACATCAAGCTGCGCTTGCTGAGCGTATAGGTTAAAGTCCGACGGAGTTATGTATCCGTAGTTGTTCTTGTTTGCAACGGCGAGTACCGCATTTCTAACGTCGTCAATCATAAATGCAAAGATACTTTATTATACAAATACCACGGAACTAATGGTTACGGCATCATTATTTGGAACTTTTGGCAATGGCCCCAAGACGTAATAAGAAACATCTGATTGACCGGCTAAAGTCACTTGCCCTAAAAACCACCTTTGTAGGTTGTAACTGGAGTCTGAAATCGAAAAAGTAACCGTAGCTATATTGCTACTTCCATAATAGAAAACAATGGTACTTACCGTGGTTAAAACTGATTTTGCATCCTTGATATTCAACAGGGACGGAACACCCGCCGAAGTGTTTATTTGCATAAATTCAGCCATACGCAAAGGTAATAAAAAAGCCACCCTCCTGAGTTTCAGGGGGTGGCTTTGTTGATTATTGTGAACTATTAGCCAATAGCCACGGTGCTAATTTTATTATTCGCCGCCGTTGTGCTATTCGTGAACAATGGTTGAACATCAACTATGCCTTCGTTATTATTTATATTTTGAATGATGATATTTTGCAATTCACGCTGAAAGGCTCCGTTTGAATCACTCGGAATAGTTATTGTGACGACATCGGTTCCGGTACTACCTGTTGCATAGTTAATAACGACAGTTGTAGCGGTTGCCGTTAAAGCGGCTATATTTCGACATGAAATAATAGCATCAAAGTTGCTTACGGTCGTCAAGTTTGCCCCATATATTCTCAAAAAACTAGCCATAATTTAAAAAAGATTAAGCGTAAACAATAGAAGTAATAGTTCTCGCAGCGCCATCGCCACCGATAATTGGAGGCAGGTCATAAATGCTCGACTTTTGGTCTGAAGCAGCAGCGCATATTGCATCGCAAAAATTACGATGAGCCGCATAACTAGCGTCTGCTGAGCTAAAAGTAACCGTGGCTGTTTCGCTACCAGCATCAATGGTATTTGTAAGCAATGTAACAGTAGTGTCACTTCCGGCTGTCATTACCAAAATTGACTCCGGGTCCAACAAAATAGGACCGTTTGTTGAAGTCGTCTGTTGTGCGGGTAGAATCCTTAAAAATTTAGCCATATCTTTTAACTTTGAACATTTGTAGTTTGAAGGTCAATAAATCGACCATCAGGTAGCGTTCCGGAAATCTCAAAAAATCCGGCCGGAGCCAGCTCTTGAGAGTTAGCCGATACAATAGCATTCATGATAACCTCATGGGTGGCTCCACTATAATCAGAACCAAAAGTAAATGTAAACACATCAGATGATGGATTTGCAGAGTCAAGGTCAAGAATAACAGTGTTCTGAGCTCCGGGCCTCATGTATAAAAAGTTCTCGACATTGTAGTAGTTAGGGCTTTGAATTTCAAGCGTATTTACATACGACATATTATATCCTTCCCAAGTTGCTAACGCTGAACTTTTTGCGACTCTATTTGTGCTTCCGCCCGAAGACGAAATAACAACAAAAGAGTTTGCTGCGGTAGATGCAGCCGCCGACCACATCTGTGATGTAGAGTCTGTATTTGCGGTTGTTTGAACAGTAAAAGCTGTTCCATTTGTGCTGGTGGTAATCCTAGTAGCTCCGGGACCAATTTGCGATAATACAACCATTCCAGCCGTTCCGTCACTCGCTGCTGCCACATAAGTTCCGGCAGCTAATCCGTTATTTGCGGTCCAAGTAACTCCGTTTTGAGTTGCAGTAGCAGCTCCAGCAGTTCCACCTGTTGAGGTTATTGCAGCGACCGTTGTTCCAAGTCTTACCAACTCAATCCAAGTTCCAGCAAGACCGTTGGCTTGAGCTGCCCAAGTAGTTATATTCTCGGCATTTCCAGTGATAAAAGCTGTTGCTACTGCTCCATCGTTTCTGCAAGCAATCCAAGTCGTACCACTCCAAACAACGCTTTGATAAGCGGCACCAACTACCGGATAAGCACCAACAGCTGTCCAAGTGTCACCGTCCTGAGTTTTCCAAGCGGTTCCGCTTGTGCCTACTGCAAGAAAATAATTCCCACTCCAAGCAACACAAGTAAGCGCGTCAGTTATAGCCGTCGTTGACAAAGTCCAAGTAATTCCTCCATCCGAACTAAACATGGTTTGCTTTGTTCCACCATTATTAGCTACTGCAACAAAAAGATTGGCCCCATTGCTTGCGGCATGAGTCCATCCTTTATTGAACGTAGAACCTAGTTCTATAAAAGACCAAGTAACGCCTCCATCCGTGCTTCGTGCAGCGCGGTATCTTCCGCTAATAGCCAAAGCAACAACTGTAAGCCCGTTTGCCGCTACGGCAGTCCATACGCTATTAGTTGATGGACCTACGGGTAATTTTAAAAATTTTGCCATATTATTATCCTAAAGCAATAGTGTTAATTGTTGATGTGGCATTTGGAAGTGTATCGTAGGTGTACACGCTATTTGCATTTGAATATGCGTTGCTACTGGCAGTTGCGATAGCATCAACCATAGAAACAATCGTGGCAGTATTACCCACATTTGTCGTAATTAGAAGTACATCCCTTGTCGCCAAAAAGTTTCGATTGATACGAAGAGTCGCCTCTGTAACGCTGGTCCATCTAGCGTCGGAAATCTTGCTCAAATTAATGTAGTGAGACGCTAATCCGGATGTATTATTTGTCGCACTTTGAGTCATGACTGACTTAGCGAATTTTAAGAACTTTACCATACTGGAACTTTTGGCAAATATACTAATTATTCAGAGATATATTTTTCAAGCGTAGCCATCACTTCAGCTCCTTCTTCGGTCACGAAATAAGAGCTAACCGCCTCATGGGCATCTTGACCGGCCGGAATGATAAGCAATTTTGACTTATTATTGGTCAAATTGTAATGAACGGCGTTTCTTTTTACAACAAGAGCCCCATAGTCAAATAGGCGGGCGACCAAGCCATCGTGAGCAACATTTGGGTCGTTGACGATTGACAAAAACTCTTCCGGATTGTTTTTTGCATAAATAATAATGTCTCGCTTTAGCTCCTGTGTGCTAATCCGTGAAGGGTCAATGCTTAGGGCAATTCGAGCAATATTCTCCATCATAGCATAATCGATTGTTCTAGCCTTAGACAAAGCATCAGCTTCAATCTCTAGCCAATCAAGTTCTTTTTGTGCATCTTTCTTGCTATCAACCTCGACAAATGAAGTCCCATTGTCTGGATGTAATTCGAGAAATTTTTGAAGAACGGGGTTTGAGTCTTCAACTCTTAAAAAGCCATCTTCAAAAATGATAGGTTCAAGAATAAAATTACCATCTTGTTCATCAACAAAAGGGCTTTTTTGGTTTCGAGCATAGCGTAGCTCACGATTGACCTTGCCGTCAAAATGGTAAAGTCTTTTTGCGATTGTGTTTCTGCTTGCAAGCATAAAGCTCATAGGCGCAGCGCCTCCGGTTAGTTTATAGATTTTAGGCATTTGATTTGAATTTAAAGGTTAAAAAAAATAAAGGAGGGGGTGTTCAAACACCCCCCCCTTCGGTAATCGTTTAGGCTCGGAACAAGAAGAAGTTGTTGGAACCAAGCGTGCAAACACAACGCTCGGATAGGTAGTGGACCTCCATTGCGTCAAGGTCGCTTGTTGCAGCGCCTCCGGCAGAACCGGTTGCCCAAGTTTTAAACTTACGGCTTTCGGCATCTGTTTCGCGGTAACGAACGTGCAAGAATGGACGCTTGGCGTTTTGGCCCATTACTTGGTCGTAAACATTGGTAGAGCCCGCAGGTACAAGCATTCCATTGATTGCGCCACCAACAGTACCGGTTGCAGTACCCTGACCACGCATGGTGGGGTCATTCAGGTATTTCCAGTCGGTCTTGTAGAAATCGTAACCGCGACGGAAGCCACGGAAACCGAGGTTCAAAGCCATCTGCTCGCTGTTGTTGAACAAACCGTAGGATGTTCCACCAACGCCGTAAGAGTTCTGAGCAGCCAAGAAGTCGTCCATGGCGAAAGAAGCGGCACGGTTTACGAACAAGGCATTTTCCTCAATAGCACCCTGCTTGTCAAGACGCTGAACAATCGCGTCAAAGTCAACAAGGCTAGTAGGATAACCACCACTGAATACGTTTCCGTTTGCAGCGACTTCAAAGAAGACGCCCTTTGTTCCTTTCAAAGCAGGAGAAACAGCAATAGCACCAGAAGCCGATTCAGCAGGAACCGCCTCAAGCATAGATGCCTCTAGATAATCTTCAAAGCGAAGACGGGTTTCGTGTTCGGCCTTCATGTACCACAAATATCCAGAAGCCCCGTTTTCGGTGGTGACTTCAACCCAGCCAATCTGGGTCATGTCAGAACCAGTCACGGTAAATTTGTCCTTCAAAATAATTGGGTTGTTGTCCTTGAAGATGTCAAAAGACTGAACCGACTGAGTCATTCCGAGAGAACCTTTTGCAAATTCAGAGCCATATACCCATAAGGTAAAAGTGTTTGAAGCACCGGCGACACCGATACCAGCCCCTTCGTAAAAGGCAACGGTAACAGTTCCATCAGCAACAGCGGTTACAACTGCGTGATTAACGACTGAGCCATTTTCTTGCTGAACAAGAAGGGTTTGGCCAAGGCGAATACCGTTTACGTTGTTTGTTCCTGTTCCGCCCAAAAGAGGGTTGTTTGCAGGGGTTTGATACTGAGTGGCCGGAGTAATGGTGAAAACCGCGGTGTCAGCGTTAAGAATTGCTGGAGTGGTACAGCCGGTATATTTAACGTGAAGACGGCCTTGCTCTGCCCATTTGATAAGGTCGGAAGCACAAGGCATTTCAGCACCTACCATACGCAAGAAGCCAGAGATACTACGATTACCATAGCGCTCAAATTCTGACTCATAAATGTCTGGCAAATACTGATTTAAAAAGTTGAAGTTAGAACTATCAATGTAGTTCGTGGCGGTTGTTTGCCTATTAATACTAGGCTGCAACGCAAAAGTTGGAGAAGCTAAAACTGGCATTTTTAAGAAGTTTTAAAAGGTCTAATTTTTAATCCCATTCCTGACGATGTTGGGCTTACATCTGCAACTTTGACTCCTCCGGTTGTTGTAACTGGCTGTCCGGAAGTTCGAATATCCATGTTGATATTCTTGCTTCTTTTTGCCATGTCTTCCGTAGCAGAGGCCACGCCTTGCTCGTAGAAGAACTTTGCAAACTTGTCCGGGTTCATCGCGATTGAAAGAGCCTTATGATAACCAGCAGCATCTTTAATCAATCCCTGCTCGTCGATAAACTTTGAAATAAGGTTTACCGGAGTAGAGTTTTGACTTTTGATTTCAGAAGCTTCACCGGGCATGAAAGTGTACTTTTTTTCACCGATGCCGAACTCAAAACCTTTGAACTCGGGTGAGAAAAGTTCTTCCGTCTTTTTTTGGAACCACTCTCCTTTCCGCTTTGCCTCTTGCTGCTCGCTATTGGCTCTGTCGAGGTACTCTTTGTATTGTTTGTACTCGGGCGATTCTTCGGGCAAGCTCCCTCTTGACTCAAGCGGAACTTTGTATTGCTCTTTTAAATCGCTAAAGTACTTTTTTGCTTTGGCTAATTCCCTCTTCTTAGAAGCCTTCTTTTTCTTGACCGAAGACTCGTCTTCTAAGTCCTCGTCGTATCCAAACTTTTCAGCAAGAATACTCAAGGCGTCTTCCTTGTCCAAGTACTCCTCTTGAGCTAGCGCGTAGTCAACAAGAAGTTGGTCCGGGTCAACGGAGTCAAGGTCTTTGTTGAGCTTGATGAAGTCATCAATACCTCGGCCCGTTTCCTTTTTGTACTTGAGAAACGTAGCCACATCCTCTGGAAGTGGCTCTTGCCTTTGAGGCTCAACAAGAAGGTCGTCAATAGAGGAAATCTCTTTTTTGTACCTTTCTTTAATAAATGAAAGAACGTCACCCTCTTCGATACTTGGTTTCGCAGGAGGCTCCGGGGCGGGCGGAGTCTGCTGTTGTTGTTGTTGCGCCTCAAGCTGAGCCTGATTTTGCTGTTCCTTTTCTTGAATAGACGGTTGCCCAGCTGAATCAAGTGCTCTGACTTTAAATTCACTCATAAGATTAGATTTAGTTGCAAAGATATAAAAAATTAACGAGGGCTAAATTCGGCCAAATCAAAGCCGTCTAAGCTATCCTCGTTTGACTCAAATGCCACGGGCGGAAGGTTGTTTTTGCGCTGGTCAATAAGCCTTGACTGTTGCGTATTCTGAAGCCCTATACGTTTTGCCTTTTCCCTTTCCCGGGCGGCTTCTCGTTCGGACAGCGTTTTGCCCTGCATTTCAGCAAGTTGAATATTATACTCAAATTCACGCTGCATCAGCAAGCTCTTCGCTTCAACCTCGGCCTTCATTCGCTCAATCTCAAAGGCCACCTCCGCTTGCTTGACCTTCATGTCGGCTTCGGCCTGCGCGTTGACCTTCATCATAGTCGTCTGAGCAGCCATCTTCTGAGACTCCATATTCCCTTGAATGGCCATTTGCTGCTTTTGCATTTCGTTGGCCTGAAGGTTCTCAAGGTTCTTTCGGCGCTTCAGTTTGAGCAACTGATTGGCCATCTTGATGTTCTTTATCTCGCGAATGTCAATCGCGTCTTCAAGATTAATGTCGCCTTTTTGTAGCGCCATCTGAATATTGGCCTCCATTTGGCTTCTCTCTTCTTCGTCTGGAGCGACCTCAATGAATATGCCAAAATCATAAATGTACAAGTCCTTGATTTCATCAAGCAACGCGACATTGTAGCGACCTATCTGAGAAATAAACTCTTCTTTAAATGGCGCGTATTCAAGGACATCCGAGATTCGGCATGTCAAAGCTTCTGAAAGGCTTTTTGTTATGTAAACTGATGCGTCAAGAATATGGCGCGTTGCCGTATTGGAGTTCATTGCGGCAAGTTTCTGCACACCAACCAACGACCGAGAATCAGGAACAGTGCCATCTCTCGCTTCATTAAGACCGGTTACGGCCCTAATCATTCCTAGGTAATGGTTATAGTTCCCGATAAGAGCCGCCATTTTTTGCTGGCCGGAACTCGAGTTAAGTTCCTGAATAGGAACCCGGGCATTGTTGAACTCGCCATCTTGAGTATAACTACGTCCTATAACGCTACCGGTTTGAAAGTAAAGCCTCAAAGCATCTTCCGGATTGTATGCCTGTCCGGTTCCAAGGTCAACGTCGTTTACGCCATCGGCATCAAGAAAGACACCATCTGGAACCATACGGGCAACTACTTGCTGAAGCTTCAGGTGCGTCAGCTGAATGAGGTCCGCAAACGGAATCATCCGGCGTACTAAGGACTCGATGTTCCCTTTGTACATCCTTGGAGCGCATGCTACATAATTTGGAACGGCATTCTGGGATGCAGACTTAGGACGGACCATGTTTTCCATCACCTGCCATTTAAGCATGATGTTGGTCCCCATAACCATAATGCCCTCATACCAAACGTCAATAGTCTTTGTGACGCGCTCGAATCCCTGCTCCTCCATCATTTCTTCGGGAGGATTAAAGTTTTCGTCTTTCTCGATTATTCTTTCTCCGCCGTTGTCAAGCTTTTTCTTTTTGTAAACAAACGTCTTAGTGGTTTTGTAATTAAAGAAAAGAAGTGTAGCGGTATCGCTTTTAAAAAGGCTATTGTCATAAAATTGAGATACATTATAGTAGTCGTACCAAGACTGACTGTACTTGGATATTTCTTCAAGTTGCTCGTTGTTTAATCCGGGCTTTATCTTAGGCAGCTCGGTCAATGGGACAGTCTTGATTTCCCCCCAATAAAAGCAATCTCTAAAATAAGGGTCTTCAGTATAGCTGTAAACCACGTTTGCCGGGTCAACGTACTCAACCCGTATACCATCCCCGGGATAAAATTGGTGCTTACATATTCCAATGCCTAAAACAGTAAGGTCATAGTCAATCCTTTTTCTTAAATCATTGTACCGATTATCTTCCAATACAGTAGAAATCGCCTCTTCTTCGGCAATTTCTATGGCTGGCTTATAGTTGAGTTGCATATAAAGTTGCAGCTCTTGGTCGTTTTCTGGTAAGTCTTCCGGATTAATGGCGAATCCATTAACGCCCATATTTTTCTGAAGACTCATAAATAGCTCTTTACCAGCCATTTGAGTTTCAATCATGTCCTGATACCGATTTCTCCGCGAAGAAGACATGCCATCTTGAGCAAAAGCCTTAATCTTGAAAAACCTATCTGACATGCCATTCACGACAATGTCAACGAACTTTGGCAAAATAGGAACCGGCGTCCAGTCTAGATTTAGATAAGACAAGTCCCCATTTGTGGACATTTCGTTTTTGTACTTTTCAACCGATTGTTCGCCCCTTGCATAAAGCTTTAGGTAGTGAAAATCCCTCCATTGAGAATAAAATCTACCGGAGCGAGAGTCCTTTCTAAACCATTCGTACTGAATGGCTTGGCCAATTCTTAACCCAAACGCCTCGGTGCTCTTTTCCGCATCAGAAACAAACTGATTAGGGAAGTACTGCGCGTTTATGATGGGCTGAATGTCGCTCATTTAGTTATGATTTGGCTTAATCGGCCGGAGTTGTTATATCGCGTAAAGTTAACACTTATTTTGGAGCTCTTCATTTCAGGCACATACAGGTGCTTTTGGGTTGCCATAATGGCCAAACCTGAGCTAATTGATGCGTCATGCTTGGTTCTGTCCATTATATTGAACAGCGCCCAATCGTATAAGGTCCGGTTAAACGGCATGTCCCCGCACTCCGAGGGGTGTCTGAACACCCCTTCAGAATCATTTCCAACGTATTTTTCAATATAGGACTCAATGGCCGAAGCATGCGCTTGTCGTACTTCCTCGCTACTATTCGGGATTCCTCCGAGTTCTAGCTCTGTTTTTGACAACTTTGCCGTTGGCCGGTCGGGCCTGTTCATTGAATACGCCCGGTATCCACGATTCTTTAGGTGGTACAAAAGTCTGGCCTTGTTATTCTCTGCAAGCATCGGCATTCCATAAAATACAAGAGCCATCAACACGTCTTCAAAAAATATCTCAGCGGTTTGAGGTCTAGCGACATATTCCAAAAAAAACGTATTGGTTGGAGCATCGGAGTCCATGTGAAACTTGGTCAGGCCATGAAGCGCTCCATTTGAGCCACCACCGCCAACTACCCCGGAAATATCATAGGAGTCGCAACCAAAAGCGCCAAGATGTTCGTTTCCGGGGTACTTGCGGCCATTCTTCTCAACGTACCGGTTCTGCATATTTGTTGGAGGAATCCAGCTTACCAAAAACCGGCCGTTGTTGCTCGGGACCCAAATAACCTTCGTATCCTTCACGCCATTCTCCCATTGGAAGCCACCTCTCGTTAAGAGTTGGCCCTTTATCATTCCATCGTTAAAGTCAATTTGCTGATAGATTTTAGCAAGGTTGAACAACGACTGCCGGCTTTCGTCGCGAAACGCATGCGCTTCTGTCCGTGGAAATTGCCGGTAAAATTCATTCAATGCGTCTTGGTCGTGCTTTAAGGAGCTCACCTCGTTCTCCCAATAATTAATAGCGCCCAAAACTATCGGCCGCCCCGAATGGTCAACAACCTTCTTCTTTGGTGTTTCCATAACCGGAAACCCGTGCTGGTCAATGTACCCCTCAAAGTTCCACTCCATAGGAACAAAAAACTTATACAGACCGCTCTTTGTCTGCCCGTTGGCGTTTCTTTTGCCGGCATAGGAGTCATCGTACAGCTCCTTGAAATTACCACCGCCCTTGGATAGTGCGTTTACCGTAGAACCCATCAAGCACTTACCGACAATGCGACTACCGACCCTGAGCGTCGTTTTTGTGACGCGCCAGTTGTTCAGGATGTTCTCCGGTTTTTCCCACTTCCCAGATTCGTCGTGAACTAAAAGAACCAACTTCTCTCCGTCATAGCTATTGTCCGCGGTGTTTCTCCAGTCAATAGTCGTATTCAAGCCATCGGGGTCGTCTGCCGAAAATGCTTCGTGCATGTTCTTCTTCGTAATCTTTGAAGCCGGAACCCTAAATGCAAGTTCGGTTTTGGGCTTGTCCATCCCGTCCTGAATAGGCTTGAAGAAAAATGGGTAGTTTCCAGATATAGGAACGACCTTGTCCGTAAACATCTTCTTGGCATCCGTACCGGTTTTAGAAAGGATACCGACCCGGGAATCTCTAGAAAGCGTGGCAATATGTACCGCAATAGCTGAACTCATGAACGAAAATCCAGAACGACGAATTTTTAAGTAGCACATTCCAAAGCATCTTGGGTCAGCCAAGCATGCTTCCCAGAATATGAAGAATAACCGATTAGCCTCCCGGTACTCAGGTTGTCCAATGTCAATTTTTGTCCATTGCAGGTACATATAGTAGCTGCCGGGCATATAAGTCTTGATGCCGTTATTCATAAACCAAAATCCCTGCTCTCTTCGGTCGAACTCTTGCTCAATGTAGTCAACCCACATGCTCTTGAACTCTCGAGGCATGTCATGCCATTGAAAGATGGTCTTTATCTTTTCAAGCTGGGCCGGGTAAGCGAATCGCTCCCAATACTGGTCCGCCGGCCTAGTGCTCCTTTCGTAGCATGTTTCCGGCGCCGCCGGCAATGCTATTTTCAGCCCACTAATCTCATAGACGTCCCCGATAGTCCCGTCTCTTGATATGACGACCATGTCGTACTCCGGGTCGTAGCCATAGTCCCACCGCTTCTTCCTTTTACCGGTAGAAGGAGCAGGCAATACCCTATACAGCGCGCTATTTTGCTCTACCTTCTGCAAAGCCTTGTTTTTGAGCATTGGCCCTTAACGATGGAGAGTCAAGTATTTCTTGCTCCGATTGTATCCGCG
>Ga0209617_10001428_pt1 | contig 11149 bp, 3 predicted proteins | sample LakEriepJuly2011_2_FD_187459 | JGI IMG/M metagenome (GOLD analysis project Ga0209617, IMG submission 187459) | Freshwater microbial communities from dead zone in Lake Erie, Canada - CCB epilimnion July 2011 (SPAdes) (version 2) | ecosystem: Environmental > Aquatic > Freshwater > Lentic >... | reverse complement strand
AAATATTCGTTTAATGCTTCTTTCCACGATTCATCGTAATTCGCAGTGATTTCTTTTTTGGTCATAAAATGCTATACTAATAATTGTTATTACAACCTCAGTTTCTTTACTTTAATTTACTGGTATCTATCTTTTGGTAGATGACACTGGGCTTACTTAGTGAATATTTCGACTTTATACAGTTCAAAAATAAGCAAAAACATACAGTTCAAAAATAAGCAAAAACGAAAGATCAGTAAATTTTCTTAAAATTAGCGGCTTTTGTTATTGCTTTTATTTTAAAATGTGCTTACTATGTCAAAAGATATAATACTTGTTACATCAGACATGAAGCAGATGTTAAAAAGACCATTGGTGGTCAAACAACCCGAAATTGGGGGGCTAATTCGGGAGTTTCGCCTCTTGACTGGACTTACTCAAGAACAGTTCGGCGCTTATCTAGGTGTAACCTATGCCACTGTTAACCGTTGGGAAAATGAGCGATCGCATTATTTTGGCAATAGTATTGACAACATAAGGTATTAAACCAATGACTGAAAAAATTATCAATACAGCTACTAAATTTTCAAACTATTTAGAAATATTGAACTTCAGAGCATCTTCACAAAACCAAGACACTGCATTTGTCTTTATTAATTCTTCAGAAGCCAAGGTGGAATTAACTTTTGGACAGTTTCATACAAAAGCAGTCGCCATAGCCACAGCACTGCAACAATACAATCTTGATGGGGAGAGGGCGTTATTGTTATATCGTCCGGGGATTGATTTTATTGTTGCCTTTTTTGGTTGTTTATATGCTAAAGTAATTCCCGTACCTGTGCATCCTGTACGCAATCAAAGAGAAATATCACGCCTCAGCGGAATTATAGAAAATGCACAAGTGAAATTTGTTCTCACAACTGAAGACTCGATTGCTGATTTTCAGAAAATTTACCGCGACATTCCCTACATCAATCAAGCACACTGGATAGCTACAAATTCTCAGCCAGAAGCAGCTAGTCATAACTGGAAAATACCAAATATTCAAGGCTCTGATCTGGCATTTCTGCAATATACATCTGGTTCTACAGGACAACCAAAAGGTGTCATGGTAACTCATAGTAATCTCATCCATAATCAGCAAACTATTAAGGAAGGATCTCAGCATTCCGAAGAGACAATCTTTGCAGGTTGGCTACCGCTTTATCATGATATGGGTTTAATTGGTAATGTTCTTCAACCTCTATATCTAGGAATTAAATCTGTACTATTTCCACCTATCACTTTTTTACAATCACCTGCAACTTGGCTAAAAACCATCTCAGAATATCGTGCTACTACTAGTGGTGGACCAAACTTTGCTTATGAATTGTGTGTAAATAAAATCAAAGATGAAGAAATTAAGGATATAGACTTATCCAGTTGGCAGATTGCATTTAATGGGGCTGAACCTGTGAAAGCTAATGTAATTGAAAGCTTCATTCAGAGATTTAAAAAATATGGCTTAAGAGAAGAAGTTTTCTATCCTTGCTATGGAATGGCTGAAACTACTTTGTTTATTTCTGGGGGAAATCCTCAAGATAAACCTGTATTTCTGTCAGTAGATGAACAAGTATTAGAAACTCATCGTATCCAGGTTGTAGATAACAACACTAAGAAGGTTTTAGTTGGGTGTGGAAATGTTCATGGTGACCATGATGTTCGGATTGTGAACCCAGAAACTCTGACGCTTTGTAGTCCTGAAGAAATTGGCGAAATTTGGATTTCTGGTGGCTCAGTTGCGGCTGGATATTGGAATAGAGTACAACAAACCCAAGACACTTTCCAAGCTTATCTAACAACAGGAGAAGGACCATATTTACGAACTGGTGATTTTGGTTTCTTTGTGGAAGGAGAATTGTTTATTACAGGACGCTTGAAGGATTTAATTATTATTCGCGGGTTAAATCATTATCCTGATGATATAGAAGCTACTGTAGAAAATAGTGATGTTGCTATCCGCATAGGTGGTTCAGCAGCATTTGCGGTTGATATCAATGGGGAAGATAAGTTAGTTGTGGCGTGTGAAATTAACAAAGATTTTCTGAACAAGTTCGACCATAGTCAACTGTTAACAACTGTGAGAAAAAATATATCTGATATTCATGGGTTAAGGTTACATGATTTAGTGTTGATTATGCCCGTGACTCTACCGAAAACTTCTAGTGGTAAGAAACGCCGAAGACATTGTACAAGTCTGTATCTGCAAAATGGTTTTCGTGAAGCTGTAACTAGACAGGTAGTTCCGGTTTAGAAATCGCAGTTAACCCTCTTCTGTCACTTTCCGAGTATAATGAATAAAAAAATCAGAAAATAAAACTCTACAAGGCAGGTGGAGCAATGGATGTAGAATTACAAATCCTAAAGCATTTGGCAAGAAATTCCCAGCCAACAGTGATGCAAGTTAATCGAGGTTTCTCACCTACGTTCTAAATCATCTTTCAGGGTTAAAGTATATGAGTACAGGCAATATCTACCATGAATAATATCTCTCAAATTGAGGCTCAGTTACAAAATAAAATAGCTGCAATTCTAGAAATACCAACTGAAGAGGTTTGTTTGTCGGCTTCGCCTAGTGAATTAGGATTTGATTCATTAAATTATGTGGAATTAACTACTTTTCTCCAAGATGAATTTAAAATTCCTGTAACTCCTGATTTGCTGTATGAATGTCATACAATTACTGCTCTAGTAGAATTTATCCAAGAACATCTAGAACCAAGTTTAGAAACCTGCACCAAAGATGAAAGTGCAGTGGCTGTAATTCCAGAGGAAATAGCAACTGTTACCGATGTTCTGGAGTCTGAATCTTCCCCCCAAGATATTGCAATTATTGGTGTGGGTATATCATTACCCCAAGCTAAAACCTTAGAAGAATTTTGGCAGTTATTGACAGAAGGTCAAGTCGAGATTACAGATTTTCCGGCTCAACGTTTACCCCAGAATGCAGAGCAAAAAAATCTTTTGCAATCTCCAGAACTTGCTCCTTTTCTTAAAGGTGGGTTTATAGAAAATGTTGAGTGTTTTGATGCGAAGTTCTTTGGTATTTCTCCACGAGAAGCTCAATTGATGGACCCACAGCAACGGATACTTCTCCAATGTGTCTGGCACGCTATAGAAAATGCTGGATATCGTGCTTCAGAGTTATCTGGTTCTAAAACGGCGGTCTTAGTTGGGGCTTCGAGTTTTGATTATCATGAGTTGTTGTGTCAGCAGAAAAACTCTATAGAACCCCATTTAGGAACGGGCGTGAGTCATGCTATCCTGGCTAACAGAATTTCTCACTTGTTGAATTTGAAAGGGTCAAGTGAAGCAATTGATACAGCTTGCTCAAGTTCTTTGGTGGCGATAAATCGGGCTATGGAACTATTACGCTCAGGAAAATCTGATTTAGCGATCGCAGGTGGTGTTAATGTGATCACATCTTTGACATCCTATGTGGTCTTTTCGCAGGCGGGGATGTTGAGTAAAACAGGCAAGTGTAGTCCCTTTGATGAAGCAGCTAATGGTTATGTCAGAGGTGAAGGCGCAGGGGTACTGTTATTAAAGTCCTTGACTCAGGCTGAACGGGATGGCAACTATATCTATGCTGTGATTAAAGGTGCGGCAGTAGGACATAGCGGACATACTAATTCTTTGACTGCACCTGCTCCCGAAGCGCAAGCAGAGACAATTTTAGCAGCTTATGCTGATGCTCAAATTAGCCCTGCTACTATTGGTTATATTGAAGCTCACGGGACTGGGACAACCCTGGGCGATCCGATAGAAATTAATGGACTAAAGAAGGTTTTTGCTACTGTTGAGACTACCCACAATTGTTATGTCGGTTCTGTCAAGAGCAACATCGGACATTTAGAAGCCGCCGCCGGGGTGGGAGGAATTATCAAATCTATTTTGGCGTTGCAAAAAGGTGTAATTCCTGCTAATGCTAACTTTGCTACTTTGAATAAGTATATCCGTTTGGATAATTCTCCATTGCAAATTGCCTCACAACAAGTGACTTGGGAACGGCAAACAACCTCTATAGGGAAACAACAACCACGTCGAGCCGGAGTCAGTTCCTTTGGGTTTGGGGGGACAAATGCTCACATAGTTCTAGAAGAATATTTAGCACGGACTGTGGATATCTCTGCACCATCTCAGCCGCAGTTAGTTATTTTGTCGGCTAAGTCTCAAGAACGGCTAACTGCTTATGCTCAAAGCATTGCGGCATATCTCCAACAACAAAATAGCTTCTCTTTAGCAGATATAGCTTACACCTTGCAAAAAGGCAGGGAAGCGATGGAGTATCGTCTGGCTATTGTAGCCAAAACTCTTGAGGAATTGACCAATGCTCTGCACAAGTTAATCAATGGATTAGAAAATAATCAGGTTTTTGTGGGTGATTCTCGTTATAGCCAAGCCTATGAGGACTTATTTGAGAGTCAACAAGAATTAGAAAAGCATTTGCGATCTCTAGCGCAAAATTCAGCATATCCTAAGTTGGCTAAGTTGTGGGTGGGAGGATTAGATATTGATTGGACTCAGGTATTACCTAGAGATTATTCACCCACCGTTGTTCCCTTACCTGGATATCCATTTAGTCTTGATAAATATTGGTTTCCCGAAACCACCACTGCACCAGCCAAAACGATTAAAGTACCTACAAAAGAACACATCAGCCTGCTTGTACCACAATGGCAACATCAAGCATTACCTCAAGATACCCAAGCTACTTTGCCAGGGACAATTATCGTTCTTGCTGATGATGATATCAAACCTTTGATTGCTACTCTGCAAGCACAGCATCATCAAGCCGCTTTTGTGGTGGTGGAAAATGCTTCTACTTACCAACAAATCACACCCCAGAATTATCAATTTTGCTTTGATAACGCCGACCACAGAGCGAGATTTCACAATCAGATATCATCTTTAGAAATTACAGGCATTCTTGATTTAACTGCCTTAACTGGTAATAGTCAGTCTATTTTCGGCAACATCGCCTTACTACAATCTTTATTGAATACTCGTAACCCCCTACGCTTACGACAATTTACCCAAGGGTTGCAGAATATTAACGGGACATCAACTAACCTGCGTGGTGCAGAACTGACGGGTTTATTCAAGATGTTGGGCGCAGAATATAACTCTTGTTATGCCAAAACCATTGATTTAGACCCCAACTACTCAGATTTACAAACTTTAAGTCAAATTATTGCTCAAGAGTATCAATCTGACGATCACTTTACCGAAATTTGTCACCGAGATAGCGATCGCTTTGTTGCTACCCTCGCACCTCTGAAGTTTGAACCCCCCACCCAGTCCCAGAAATTATTACAGGGAACGGTTGTGATTAGTGGCGGTACAGGTGGTATAGGTCATGAAGTTGCTCAACATTTGGCGGGTCAAGGTTATAAAACCCTAGTGTTGATGGGCAAAACTACATTACCTCCCAGAACAAAATGGGATGAATTAATGGCATCGCCAAATGCAGAACCGGCAATTACTAGGAAAATCACCAACATTCTCAACTTAGAAAAACAAGGCATAACCGTAGAACTCTATATTGGCGAATTAACAGATTATGCGGCTCTAGATGTCTATTTCCAAAACATTCGCCGTCAATATGGACCCATTACTCAAGTATTCCACTGTGCAGGCTGTGTTTCCTCAGAATCACCAGCTTTTCTGCATAAATCCATAGACAGTATTGTATCTGTATTGTCTCCCAAAACTACCGCATTGGAAGTTTTACACCGCATCTTTGAGCATGACAATTTACAAGCATTCGTCTTGTTCTCATCCCTGTCGAGCGTCGTCCCTAAACTAGCTGTAGGTATTAGTGATTATGCTACAGCTAACGCCTATATGAATTACTTTGCTGCTTATCAAGTAGCTCAAGGTAATATCTACTATCGTGCCATTCAGTGGTCAAACTGGAAAGAAGTTGGCATGGGACAACTCACCAGTCAGCCAATGACCAAGATAGGTCTTGCCCCTTTGTCCACAGCCGGAAGTTTGCAATCTTTAGATACTATCTTGACTTTACCTCCCCAAATTCACACTGTGGCTTGTGTAGGTAGTCAAGAGCAATTAAATTTATCAGAATTGCCCCTAGTTAGGAAAGCGCAAACAACAACTCAGCCCATTTCCTCACCCAAGCAAAACGCCCCAATCAATGGCAACGTACAGACTTACGTTTTAGAATCATTAAGCCAAATTCTCTCCAGTGAACTCCACATTACCTTAGACCAAATCGAGTATGACACCTCCTTTGATGCTTTAGGTGTGGACTCCATCTTTTTAGCCAGTATCGTCAACAAAATTGATCAATGGCTAGGACTGAAATTAGACCCATCACTGTTATTACAACACGATTCCATATCCCGTTTAGCAGAACATCTCATTACTTATCATCATGATCAATTACAGCTAAAACTATCACAAACTCAAGTAGTAGAGACAAAAATTCAGCCTCAAACCCCTCCCCGCAAGACGGAAACTTGGCTCAAGTGGGAAAACCTGCCCACAGAATTGTCCTCTTCTGCGCCTCTGGGTCAGCAAAATTCCCAAAATCCATCGCACACCGAAATTGCCGTGATTGGTATGGCTTGCAAATTCCCAGGTGCAGCCAACAAAGAAATCTTCTGGAATAACTTAGTAGCTGGCGTTGACAGCATCCGAGAAATCCCAAAATCTCGATGGAATGTCGAACAATATTACTCCAGCGAATTTACATCAGGTAAATCAGTGAGTAAATGGGGCGGTTTTCTGGATGATTTAGAAGACATTGATCCCACCATGTTTGGAGTCTCTCAACATGAAGCCAGCGACATTGATCCCCTGGTGCGCCTATTCTGTCAAAGTTGTGTTGAAGCGGTAGTAGATTCTGGTTATGCCATCAAAGATATCAACCACCGCAAAGTTGGGGTGTTCGTAGGTGCTAGGGTAGCAGGATATGGCGATCGCATTCAAATCCCCAAAAAATCCAGCATTGTGGGTGTAGGACAAAACTTCATCGCGTCCCACGTTTCCCACTATCTCAATCTCACAGGGTTAAGTCTAGTCATTGATACAGCCTGCTCATCTTCTCTCATGGCTATCCATCTTGCCTGTCAAAGTTTACTACAGGGTGAGTCAGAAATGGCTTTAGCCGGTGGGGTGGAAGTTCTCTTAGATGAAAAACCTTATCTCTTTCTCAGTGCAGCACACGCCTTATCTCCTCATGGCAAGTGTTTTACCTTTGACGAACGCGCCAATGGTTTTGTCCCTGGTGAAGGTGTGGGTTGTGTCTTGCTCAAACCTTTAAAACAAGCCTTAGCAAATGGCGATCCAATATACGCCGTGATTAATGCTACTGCTGCCAACAACGATGGTCATACCATGGGCATTACTACCCCCAGCGTCGAAGGTCAAGTAGAAGTAGTTACTACAGCACTAGCAAAAGCCCACCTTTGTCCAGAACAAATTAGTTACATCGAAACCCACGGGACTGCAACCATGATTGGTGATCCCATTGAGTTACGGGCGTTATCTCAGGTGTTTGCTGGAGTGGGGACAAATAATCACTGTGCTTTAGGTAGCGTCAAGACCAATATTGGTCATTTATTAAGTGCGGCTGGGGTGGCTAGTTTCATCAAAGTTGCATTGTCACTGCACAACCAGGTTATTCCCGCATCACTCAACTGTGAACAAGTAAATCCTCGCTTTGACTTTACCCTTTCACCTTTTTATCCAGCCCAAACAACCCAACCCTGGAATCAAGCTCATCCCAAATTTGCTGGGATCAGTTCCTTTGGTTTTGGTGGAACTAATGTACACACCATTCTCTCTGAACCACCAAAATCAGCCGTGAAACCAGGCGCAAAATTAATCACCCAAGGTTTTAGTAACAAGAAAATCCGGGCTTGGTTGCCATCTGCTCAACCTGCAACTTCCTATACTTTGAATATGGAAAATACGGAAAAATTCGCACCACCTATTCGGCGTTCCCTGTTAACGTTAGAACTTGAAAATACTCACCAGTCCTTATTGAGGCTCGAAGAAGTATTCACTAATGAAATGCAACTTATTATTACTTAAATAATAAGAGATTTACGCATTAATACTGATTTTAGCAAGTTTTGCGTAAATTTTGCTTTCCACAGTGAATATTAATAAGTAGCACATCAAAAATATTTTCCTCTACCCCCCTAATTTATGCAAACTACACAAATAATTGGCAAATTTACAATTACAGATCATGATTATTTCGTGCGTGAACACACAGTTGATGGTATTCACATCATGCCTGGTGTGACATTCATTGACATGATTTTCAAAACTTTAACAGCCAAATCTTTTAATATAGAAAATCTAGAATTGCGGAATATTATGTTCCTAGAACCAATTGTGACAACTGCCGATTTTGATCGGAAAATTGAAATTTGCATTGCACCCAATGGCACTAATTGGAGTATTACAGCCACCAGCACCAAATGGAAAAATGGCGCGGTGAGAGACTCTGCTATTACTAAACATTTAACTTGTCAATTAGTGACCAAAGAATTACAAATTCACAATCTTATAGATATCTCACTACTCAAACAGCAAGCAACTCAAGTTATGGACTTAGACGCTTGTTATGCTATTACCCGTAAAGTTGGCATTAACCACGACAATTTTATGAAACCTAGCGGTCAAGTTTATGGTAGTATTTATGGTTGCTTGGGTGAGATTTCTTTGAATGCGATCGCTTCACAACACAGAGATGATTTTCTATTCCATCCTGTGTTTCTCGATTGCTCAACTATCGTCCCACTTTTTTATTCAATTCCTTATCAAGCCACAGCCCAACTTTATATTCCTTTTTATATTGAATCATTTTCTGGTAAACCCTTAACTGATCGGAATAATTGTTATGTATATGTTGAACAACCAGAGCAAATTGAGTTAACTAAAGAAATTGCTTACAGAAGTTTTGTAATTTGCGATGAACATGGTAATCAACTCGCCAGCTTCCGTAATTTTGGAGTGAAAAGAGTTCACAGCATTGAGATTATTAAAAAACTAGCCAAGTCAGAAATAAAAATTGAAAATAATATCTTTCTCCACCAACAACAAAAAGAAGATAAAGCCTTAACAACTCTACAGCCTAATCTCCAACATTTAGTGCAAACAATTAAAAAATTAGTTGATAAATATGTTAAACAAGATTTCAGCGATGATTTATTAGATATTTCCTTTTTTGAATTAGGGTTAGAATCAACTGCTTTATTAGACATTTCCCATGATTTAGAAAGATTATTAAATATTCGTCTTTATCCAACAATGCTGTTTGAACAGCCTACTATTGCTAAGTTAGCAGAATTTTTATGGCGTGAATATCCAGACGCAGTACAAAAATATCTTCGCACTCAATCAAAGCCGGAACATAGCATTATAGCGACTAATTTTCAGCACGCTAAAAATGGACACAGCAAAACAGTAAAACTTGATGATTTCTCTGACACTAGCAAAGAAAGTGAAATAATTTTCATCCCTAAATGGCAACCGACAAATATTGCTGTATCTAATCAACTATCATTCAATTATTTAAAGTTTGACCAAACTAAATCAACTAAAACTCTGATTATTACCTGGGATGAAAATTCTCTAATATTGCAGTTATTACTGAATTTGTATGGTGCAGATAATCTTCAGATTATTATAATTGGTAATGACTATCAAGATTGGCAAAATAACACTGCTCAAGTTAGACACAATCAAGCACAAGATTGGCAGCAAGTTCTAACACAGTTAACAGATATATCTCAAGTATATTTTCTGGCTACACCCCAAACATCTGAGCAAATATTTAGCCATAACTATGCTTTTCAATTTATCAAATCTCTGATCAGCACTGGATTAACTCAACAGTCCATTGAGTTGAAAATTATCACCTTGAATGCTGTACAAGTTTTCCGCGATGAACCATTTCAACCTAATGATAGTGGGCTATGGGGGTTGTGGAAATCTTTTTCTAGAGAGTACAAACGCTGCACTATTACTTTCTTAGATTTGTCACAAACTGAAGTAGAAGCTGCTTTGAGAACAGAGGATACTATTTGGCTAGAAAATATCTTTCAAAATGAATGTATATCTAGCAATGCTTTTGCAGTCCGTCAACAACAAATATATTGCCAACGCCTTTATAATTTAGCTTCGTTGTCCCCAGCAAAAGCATCAAAATTTAAACCAAATGGCACTTATTTAATTATTGGTGGTACAGGGGGATTAGGGATGGCTTTAAGTGATTATCTTCGCCATCAATATTCAGCCAATATTGCTTTATTAGGACGTTCACCAGCAGACGAGCAATTATTAGCTAAAATCTCCCATTTAGGAAACTATGATGAGAATATTATTTATCTGCAAGCTCATTGTGATGATGTTAATGAACTTACTCAAGCAATTACTCAAACCAAAGCGAAATTTGGCAAAATAGACGGCATTATTCACTCAGCGATGGTACTGGATGATAGTCTGTTAATGAATATGTCAGCAGCAGATTTTACGGCTGTATTACAACCAAAAGTAGCAGGTGTGATCGCACTCAATCAAGCAACCGTCAATGAAGAACTTGATTTGATCATTCTCTTCTCTTCTCTACAGTCCTTTGTCGGCAATATTGGACAAAGTAATTATGCCAGTGCTAGCACTTTTCTTGATGGCTATGCTAAATATATGGGACAGACCAGAAATTATCCAGTATGTGTAATTAATTGGGGATTTTGGGGTGAAGTTGGTGCTGTAGCTAATGATAAATATAGAGATTTGATGTTGCGTCAAGGAATGGACTCCATCAACATTGCACAGGGAATGGAGGCATTAGAAACAATTGTAACGATGCAGTTTCCCCAAGCCGTAGTCGTGAAAGCTAAGAAAAATATTCTGTTACAAATTGGCTTAGATTCTCACTTTATGCTAGAACAAAGACCAATTACAGGAATAGGAGCGCATCTTGCACCAATAACTATAGATCATGCGGATTTCTTCACAGATTATCATCCGCCATTACTCAAGTTTAAGCAAGACTTAGATCAGTTAATGGCCTTTGCTGCTACCGCGCTAGTAGGAATTTTGCAAAATCTTGGTTTATTTAACCACCAAACAGCATCCTATACTGTAGAAG
>Ga0209617_10001426_pt1 | contig 11164 bp, 10 predicted proteins | sample LakEriepJuly2011_2_FD_187459 | JGI IMG/M metagenome (GOLD analysis project Ga0209617, IMG submission 187459) | Freshwater microbial communities from dead zone in Lake Erie, Canada - CCB epilimnion July 2011 (SPAdes) (version 2) | ecosystem: Environmental > Aquatic > Freshwater > Lentic >... | reverse complement strand
ATTGTTTCATAAAGAGGTGATGAGTAATAAATTGCATTATCAACAAGAGAACCAAATTTTCCAAAAAGTTCTTCAGCATAACCTGGATTTGTTGTCTCTAATTCCGCAGAAATCTCACCCAATCCATTACTTATGCCTTTAAATACATTTACATCATCAACCATTTTTTGCCATTTGTCTGCATCTTTTTCACTTGGTCCAAAATTGGCAGCCCATACACTTGGAGTTTTACAAGCAAGACCAGTACAATCAAGAAAACTAAAAATTTGTGATGCTAATGAACTTGCTTGATTTAAAATACCAGATACAGTCGAAAGACCACCAGTCAACCAACCAATTCCAGACATAATTGTGGAAAGTGCGTTTTCAATACTATCCATCACTTTTGCTAAAATTCCAGCAGTCCATTTCTCTACAGCACAAACTGGTGCATTGATTGTATTTGCTGCTAAATCACCAAGCAATCCTGCAATATAATCAATAATACCACCAGGGAGTTTTTCAAGAAGACAAAAAATTACATCTAATGTTTTTTTCATCACCTCCAAAACAATTGTTTGTTGTGGGGGAGGAACAATTAGACCTACAAGTTTTCTAAATGCCCAAGCAATACATTTAAAAATTGTATTTCTTAAATTATTGATAATTAATTTTATAATACCACCAATTTGTCTAGCACAATTTGCAATTGATTGCCCAATATCTACAATTTCATTTAATACTGGGTCAATAAAAGTGCCCAAATACTGGTCCAATCCATTTGTAAACGCAATAAAGTCCTGAAGTGCTTGAGTGATTTGGCCGATTATATTATTTTGACAACCATTTGGTTTTATAAATGCAGGTCTTCTTCCATTTGAAAATGCTGCTCCAATAGCATTCGTTGAAGAAGCAGGAATGTCTTTAAATACACCAGCAAGTTTATCTCCAAATTGTGGTGTAACTGAAACTCCATCAATATTGAAACCAAGGTCTTTGGTATAAGCAAGGTTTACTAAGTCTTTTGGAACTGGTGTGGTTTCTTTTGGTGAGTTTTTTGGGTCTGCTTGGTCTATCTCCTTCGCACCTCTAATATTTCGTTGAGTACTCGGTGGATTATTTCCAGGATGACCAGTAAATGGTTTAAATCTAGAACTTTTTTCCTTTTTAACTACATCTTCTGTTTGTAAATTCTTAACTCCATCACTACGATACAATAATCCAATAACAACAGGTTGTTGCCCATCATCACCATCCAAAAAGAAACCAAAACAAGTTTCTCCACCTCTGAGAGCTAATGTCCCACCAATTCCACCTTGTGCGCTTCCAAAAGAGGGGTCAAGCATAATTTGCGCCCAAGGCAAATCATCATCTGCTAAAACATCTCCATCAAAAGAATGATACCCTACAATTCTCACCTTACATCTTGCCGACCAATCACCTTGATTGGAAAATTGAGAACCTTTTTCCCAAGTGTCCTTTTTAGCAACTTGTCCTATCCACCAACTGAAACCATCCTTTCCAATATAATTGGATTTTAATAAAGCCTCTTCAATCATCGTAAATTCTACACTCCAGTTCGTATGGGTTTAAATCACAAAATAATTCAAATGAACTTGGTATTCCAATAGCATCTGGATGATGCTTTTGATATTCCAAAAGTTCTTCTAGATGTGATTGTAAATATCTTTTTCTTTGTTTATTTGATGAAGAATTTTCCAGTTCCTCACACATATCGTTAATAAGTTCTTGTAGTTCCATTTCTCTTATTTATTTGAACCATAAAGACCGTAACTATCACGAATTAATCTCAAACTCGTAACCATTTGCCCACCCTCAAAGTGATGTCTTAATTCTTTAATTAAATAGTATCCACTTTGCTCTTCATCTGATGTCATATTTGTACTTCTATCTATTCGTGGAAACTCTGCGTGAATAATTCCACCAACCTTCAAATTAACATTACAAGGAACAACCATATTTAGTGCTTGTGTGAATAATAAATTGTATCTAGAATAAGACATAGCCATATCAGCACCACTTCTCAACTTATCACTTAAAGAACCATCTGGTTTTAATCCTCCCCTATCTGATGTTCTCACCATAATACGAGAAATGCTATCACCAAATTCATCAGATACGGCAATACTTTCAGCACCACCCAATTTACTCTTAACTTGGTCCTTTACTTTATACTTGTAAATATCCAAAGTATTGGAATACAAATCATAAAAATAAGTTTTATTTACATACATACCAACTCTCAATGCTTTCATCAAATCAATATTCTTTTCATAATTATAATTCAGTATATTAAAATTAGTTTTTGTTTGGTTTTCCTCAATTACCTGTGTGAAAAGATAATATGGTATATTTTCTTTATCGGCACTATTAATTTGTATCTTTGTACTTGAAACTAAACTATCAATACTTCTAAAATTAAATCCATCTTTGTTTTCATAAAATAAGAAACCAGCAGTGCCTCTTGCTTCTTCACCAGAAGTTCCTGAATTTTGTCCGTTTGCTGGAACTGCTTTTGGACCTAACCAAGTTAAAACGTGAAATGGTTTGCGATTATTTCCAATAAAAGAATAATCATTTGATGTTCCTTCTATATTTTCACTCTTATACTTTTTGGTTTTTAAATCATCTTTAAGAATTTTGGTTACAGTAGTCTGTAAATTTCCCCTATAAATTGTTTCACATCTAGAAGTTTCATTTGTTAATCCTTCACGAGAAACAAGATTTAAAGTAAACATTTCATTTGAATGTTGTGCGTCAAGATTACTTACTTTATAAACATACAAATCATCAAGCACAAACTCACCAAAAGCAGTATCAACACTAATTGTAACTTTCTCTCCACCACGAATTGGTAAAATATTAAACAAGGACGAACTGTTCATTAGTTGTGCTATAGCAGTCACACAAGGAGACAAAATATCCTCAAAATAATCAAAGAACAAACAAGAGTTTGTAACATCAACAGTTGTACTACCATCCAAAGTTTGAATGGTAAAATAATTGGGTTTAAATGAACCTACTGCTGCTGCCATTACGTTGCGGAAAGATTGGTGAGTAACATAGTTTTCATAAGACTATTTACCACTTGACCTTCAGTTGGTCCAGGCATAATCACAGTTCCACCACCTCCACCCCCTCCAACGGGAATATAGACTGGTCTTTGACCTCCACCACCTCCACCCATCATTATAGGCATAATCACAGAAGCACCACCAGATTGATTATATGATGGATAACTACTCATTTGATTTATTAACCCTTGTTTATACATCTCAAGCATTTTGGGGTCTGCTTCTGGTCCACCTATTCCAGGTCTCTTTGAAGCATCCATTATTGCTTTAATTCTGGAAAGATTCGAATTTGGATCACTTGCTTCATTTGCAATAATAGATTTATGATACATTACATTTAATTTTTGTGCTTTTGCTAATTTTTCAACCAATTCAGCAGTTTTTAAATTATATTCCTTTTCTCCAGAAGCACCAGTTTCACCTTTTGTCACATCAGCATGTCCTGCAAAAATATGATATGCTCGTTTAGGGTCTTTCATCATTGCTTCAACTATTTTTTTTGCATTTGCTTCAGCACCTAATGCCATATCTGATTCTAAAATATTTCCACCTCGATTTGTAACACCCAATCCTCCTCTAAAATTTTTACCATAAGTCCCGAAACTAGAAACAAGTGCTTGAGAAACAGCAGTATCTGGACTAGTATTACTTGGAATTAATCCTGTTTTTTGTCCTTTTGCATTTGGGTCTGCGTGTAATTCTAAAACAAAAGGATTAGAACCTGCTCCCGAAACTCCTGCCTTTGGTTTGACTTTTACATTTCCACCAAATCTAAAATACTTATCAGCATATGGTGCAGAATTAATAGAACCTTGTCCTGGTGGTGCATATTCAAAATGCAAATGATCTCCAGTAGAACGTCCTGTGGTTCCAACATAACCAATAACTGTTCCAGGTTCTACCATCTGACCTGTTTTTACATTGGGAGAATCTCTGAAGTGTAAGTATCTTGTTTGTGAACCATCAGGATGGTCCAAATGTACTGTATTCCCTCCCCCATTTGTGAATCCAGCAAACGCAACTCTTCCTGGTTGAATTACACTAACTGGAGTTCCTCCTGGTTCTCCATAATCTGTGCCGTAATGTTGTCTGCCCCAACGCCATCCATAACTAGAAGTTATAATAGATGAACTTGGTTTTCTGCCTCCTTCTGCTTCAACGTCAGGAAGTTCTTTCCCATTTCCTGGTCCACCTTTAATATCTGGTTCTGGTTCTCCATATTCTAACATCATTTCATCAGAACCAGCAGCAGCTGCTGCTGCATTTACCACAGAAGCAAATGATTTATTAATAAATTCTTCAAATTTTCCAACCGACTGTTCGAATTTACTTATAGAATCAACAAAAGAACTAGACCCACCAGTAAGTGCTTTTTGTTTTGCTTCTTGTCCTTTTAATCGTTCAGCAAGTTTTTGTTTAAGAGCACTTCCACCTTCATATACCCTATCAGCAGTATATCCACCAAGAAAACTTCCAGCCATACTTCCAACAACAAAACCAAGTCCAGGAATAGGAATAAGTGCTTGCCCGATTGCTCCACCAAGCAATCCACCAGCAAGACTACCTACTGCCCCTGATGTTGCCTTTCCTACACTTTCCCCTTCTGCTAGTCCTTGAGCAAAATCAAGTCCAGCAAAGAGTGCATTACCAACACCAACTGCTCTCATACCACCCAATTTCAATCGTGGTCCTTTAATTGTTGGTATTGATGGTTTTATTTTTGGTGGTCTTTGTGGTTTTCCAAACTTTCCTCTACCTGGAAACATATTACCAACAAATCCAGCAAGGTCTAATGCTCCACTAAACAAAGAACCTAATAGATTTCCTGGTCTTCCAAAATTACTTGCGATATTTAAACTCGCAAGTGCTCTTATTTTTTTCTTGTCTGGTAGTTTTAATTTTTCTAATGACCTTTTTTCTACTTCTAAAAATTTACTAAAATTAATGTATTCACGTTGAAATCTCGGTAAGGAGTTTGACCTTGAACCAAGAGAAACAATATTATTAGCAGCAGCAACTAAAGGAGAGGAAAGTGTTTTTTTCATTATCCGTCAACGATATTGTAAACCATTCTAGAATAAAGAACCAAGAAATTATCAGGATTTCCTGCTGGTAAAAATGGAACTGATGGACCACTACCTTGTGAAGGTGGAGGACCACTCATTCCACCTCCTCCTGATTGTTGTTGTCCTCCACCACCCAAATTAATCGGCATTACAACAGGTTGTTGTTGCTGTTGGGATGGTGGTGGTTGTGAGACATTTGTTGCTAAGTTTTGATATTGTTTTCTTTTTTCTGGTGGAAGCATAAAATCTGGAGTTTCTGGTCCACCCACTCCTGTTTTTGGTGTTGGTGATGGTAATACTGGTGCTGGGGGTGTTCCAGAAACTGCCCCTTGTTTAGATTGTTCTAATGCATTTAGGTATTGTTCATTAGTAACTTGTGCTCTATTTCTACGAGATGCATTATCACTCCAGGTATAACCAGTTCTTGGATCTGGAACTGCTCTATATTGTTGTGCAATTGCTGCCCCAAATTGTTCTTTTGTCATTTCACCTTTCACATACTTTCCATATCCAAGTTGATTTAAATGAAATAAATGTAATTGTTTTTGTACTTCTGGTGTAAATTTTGTTTTAGTTGGATCAATTCCCATTTGTTTTGCCAAACCCTCTGCTGTTTCTGGCATAAATTGATATGCTCCAACTGCACCAGAACTATTGGGATATTTTGAAATATAAGACCTAAGATTACTTATATTCGTATCCAATATTTTGGGGTCTCCTTTACCTGAGTCAGCATTATAAGCATCAAATCTTCCCCCAGTTTCTGCACCTGCAACAAAAGATGCCAATCCTTCTATTCCAGGTCCTCCCATTAAATTTGGATTTGCACCAGGACTACCAGGACTACCAGGACTACCAGGACTACTCCCACCACCTCCTCCACCACTAGAAGAACCCTTTGATTTTTCGTTCTTCATATTAAATAATTTGCTGATTACATTTGCAAATCTATCAACAATTGAAGAAAATTTATCACCAATATCACCAGGAATTTCTGGTGATGTTTCTGCTGCTTTTGCTCGATCTTGTGGACTATCAGAAAGTGCATTTACTGCTGCACCACCAGCAACACCAAGTCCTAATGCACCAGCACCAAGAGCAAGCATTTTACCTTTACCACCACCCATCATTCTTTGAAGTCCTCTTGGTGCTGTCTTCCTTAATGGACCACCAGGAATATCAACATCAAGATTCAATCCTCCACCACCAGAAGGTGAAGCAACAGGAAGATTTGATAATTGTTTTACAATTTTGATTATAACTTGACGAATTAATTTTGCAACCTCAAAACTTTCAGTGAATGATTTTTTAAGTGCTTCTAAATTATTTCTTACCTTATCAATATTTCTTTTATTTCCAAAGAAGTTTATAAAACCTAACGCAGTCTTATAAACATTTAAAAACTTACCAAGAATTCCAATTGGTTTTGCGTCATCTACTTGTTTCAATCTTCTTTGATAATCAGAAGAAAATCCTTGGAGTGTTTTATTAATTGTATTCGTTACATTATTATTAATATTTGTAGATATTGTGCTTACGATACTACCTGTTGCTGAAGGTGCTGGTCGAGCTCCTGTTCTTTGAAAACCTACAATTTTATTCGCAGCACCATTCACAACAGAAGCACCAACTACAGAACCACCTGAAATAAAGTTCTGTGCTGCTGCTTTATTTGTATTCTGTCTTCCTACTATTTTTTCTGGACTAAGAACAGAACTAACCATTTTGTTGTTGCTGCTGTTTTAATTTTTCTTCTTCAATATGTTGCTGTAAAAGTGCTAAGTAGATGTCCCTTTCCCAAGGAATCATTGCTTCTATCTCAGTTAATGAATATTTATGGAACTGCATTAAGGCAAAATTAATTCTAAAATATGACTCTAGTTCCATATGAGCCATACTCAACCGAAAAAAGATGTTAAACCCTCCAACGTCACATCACTTTCGACTTTAGTTTTTGGGTTTGTGACTTTCACAGTATGAGAAAGTCTAGGCATCGTATCAAAAAACTTTTCAATTTCCTTAAACTGATTTGGGGTTAAAGTTTCAATCCAATCAGTCAATTCTTTTTTGGTGGAATCCGCAGCGGACCAACTTTCCTCTGCGTTAAAAATAACATCAATACAAGAAGAGATTATATCAAAAGACCTTTCAATATTTGAAGAACTTTGATTTGAACTAAAATCAAAATTAGTTTTAATGAATTGGTCTAATGAAGGATACTTCATTCTTAAAACCAAATCAGTATCAAGTTGAATGTCTTTCTTATGTTCTGGGTCTTCTTCAACTTTAATTTGGTCTATAAACACAGTTACTGGAACTTGTGTTTCTCCATCATCACCACAAGTTATAATCAAGTCAAGACTTTCTCCAACTGACTTACCACGAACATTTAAGAAAATATACTCAATATCAAAAGTAGGTAGTTCTTCTACTTTAACACCTTTAGTTACAATACAATCTTTTAATACTTGCTTGATTGCATTTGTAATCTCTTTTGTGCTTTGACTCTCAAGAGCAAGAATCAATATTTTCTCTTCTTTGACTAGAAATGGTCTGTATTTAATTGTTTTTCCAGTTGATGGTAAAACCAATTCGTATTGTGGAGTTGAAATCTTTGGTAAAGGCATAATTTATTCAGTTATTAAATTTATTTATTTACGCAACTTGCCGTAATTCTTCTCCATTACGTATCTTGTATATTGAAATGTAACTGTTGTTTTTACAATTTGACTTCCTTCATAAGTCAAAGGCATCGCAGTAATATTTGTTGGGAATGCTTCAAGCATTCTATAAGTTAAATGTGGTGGGAATCTTATATCATTTGGTTTTGAACTATCAAAATTTCTTTCAAATTTTGTAAGTGATATAATTCTCCTATAATCATCTGGATATCTAAATCGAAAGAAATCTCTTTTGTCTTTTCCTAGATTATTACCTTGTCCTTTTTCATTTGCTGGTAATTCACCAGTACCACCATATAATGGATTGATAAAGTTCATCCATTCTTCAAAAAGACGAATTAAATTATATTCACTATCCACATAAAAAGTCATTGTGAATTCTGGGAAAAGTCTTCTCGTTGGAAATCTTTCAATCGTTCCCTGACGACTTCCCATTTCTTCTGTTACGTCAAACTGTACTCCAGGAATAACTGCTTCCGCACAATAAAAGTCATAGATATAAGGATCTGTTCTATTATATTTGGGATTATTAATTACACCAGAATTTTTTAACCAATTCATCAACTCACTTCCACCATCCGTCAAATGCAATGATACTTTGAATTGACTTGTAAGAGATAGGTGACCAAAAATATCTCTTGCTGACGGCATCCCATTTAAAGGACTACCTTCAGTCATCTTAAGGTATAATGGTCCTATTTCTGGAGACCCACTTGTTGGAGTAGCCATCTATAAATATCTAAAATGCCTATACTATGTATGCCTCGTAACGAAGATAGTAAATATAGACAGGGAAAATACAGACCACACAATCCCCAAAAGTATGGTGGAGACCCATCAAATATTGTCTATAGGTCTTCTTATGAATTGAAGTTTATGCAATATTGTGATTTGACTGAAAGTGTGAATTCTTGGAAAAGTGAAGAGTTTTTTATTCCTTATCGTTCACCAATAGATAATAAGTATCATAGATACTTTCCTGACTTTTTTGTGAAGTATAAAGACAAGGACGGAAATACTAGAACTCTTGTTGTTGAAATCAAACCAGCAAAAGATTTAAAAATGCCCGAAACAAACCCAAAACGAAGAACAAAGTCTTGGGCTTACTCGGTAAAAATGTGGGCAATCAATCAAGCAAAGTGGGAAGCTTGCCGTGAATATTGTAAAGATAGAGGTTGGGAATTCAAGGTGTTCACCGAACGTGAGTTGGGGATAAACGTAAAATGATTGCAGACGACATTAGAAAACAAGCAGGCAACAAATATCGTAGTAGTGATTGGTGGACCAATTCACTAATGAATGAACTGAGAAATCAACAAAATAGAGATATTAATGAAGCAGATACTGGATTTATAAAACCAGGAGATTTGGTTTTCTTTTTATATTCCGCAAAGTATCCACAAAAATATGAATACTGGGATAAACATCCTTTGTCTTATATTTTAGACATTAGTTTCAATGAAGGTTGGTTTCTTGGAGCAAATCTTCATTATCTCAATCCTCAATATCGTGGAGGTGTCGCACAATCCTTTCTAAATAAAGAAGGAGTTGTAAACGCACCCAAGAAAACTTTACACAAATACCTCTTCTCTGGGGTAATGACTGAATTCTTTAAAGTGCCTGAAAAAGAATGGAGAGAAGTATCATTACTTCCAACAGAGAAGTTTGTTGATAAAAGAGGTCAACCAGTATTTAAAACCAAAGTTTGGGACGCACCATAGATGGCATATGAGACAATAAAACCAGACCCATACTTTACCAAAACTGATAGTGTTGGTAAAAAAGAGTTTATTCTTGAATATGACCCAGCAAATGGGAATGTTAAAATGTATGAAAGTGGTTTTACATCTTTTGGAACATTTCAATTATTTTATAATGGAACATTCGATCAAGCTCTTTTGGATAGACTTGGAGTATCAGAACAAGAAAAAAATACTTTGTATGCAAAAATACAAAATGATGTTAGAAATGCATGGACTGCATCAGGAGGAAATGCAAATAAGAAAGTATTACCACCTTGGGCAGACGCATCAAATCAAGGAAAAACACCCCAAACAACTACTGCTCCAATTGCTGGGTCTCCAATTACAGGATTGACTGATTTATTAAATTTATTTGGACCTGGATTACCAGGTATATCAGATTTAGATTTTTCAAGTACTAATGAAACGCAATTATTCAGTGGACCTGCAAATGCTGCTCTTCTAAAATATCCCCGTGATATTTTAGAAAATCAACAGGATACATTACAAATTACAATGTATAACTACCAAGCACCTCTTGGTGATACATTCCTTCCAAAGGGTGGCAGTATAGATACTGGAAAAATTTTTAAAAAAGGATTACAAAGAAATAGTGCTCTAAAAAAACTTATAGGAACTGTAGTTTTACCAATTCCTTCTGGGATTCAAGACAATAATGCGATAAATTGGGGTGATGATACGATGAACTCCATGAATGCTGGAGCAGCTGGTTATGCAATTAACAAAACTGGTGAATTTGCTGCTAACCTTGCTGCAATACAAACACTTGCAGCAGCAGCATCTGCCAAAGGGGTACAATTACCAACCAAAAATCTTGCTGGACTTGCAGTTTTGCTCGGGGGGGGTCTTTCAGCAGACAATCCTATGTTAAAACCTGCTGTGGTTTCTGCATTATTAAATAGTGCTGGATTTGAAGTTTCAGCAGAAACTATTTTAGCAAGAGGTGCTGGAATTGTTCCAAACTCAAACCTTGAATTGTTATTCCAAGGTCCATCAATTCGTTCATTTGGGTTCAGTTGGCGTATGAGTCCAAGAAGTGAACTAGAAGCAAAAAATGTAAAAAGAATTATTCGTTTCTTTAAGCAAGGTAGTTCTCCAAGAAAAGTGAATTCTCAATCTGGTGCTGGTGCTCGTTCTCTTTTTCTTGGAACTCCAAATGTTTTTAAACTTTCATACAAAACAGGAAATGAAGAAATATCTGGATTAAATAAATTTAAGATTTGTGCTCTTGTTAATATGAGTGTAGTTTATGCTCCAGACGGTACGTGGGCTGCATATGATAAAGGACAACCAGTATCTCTTACTATGTCTTTAAATTTCCAAGAAATTGAACCAGTTTATGAAAGTGATTATCAAACAAAACTTTCAGATGAGTTTAAAGGTGATCTTAGATTGGATAATTTCTCATCAGTAAAACCAGACGACGTAGGTTACTAAAATGGGATACTTCAGAGAACTTCCAAATTTCCAGTATATTGCGAATTTCCCTAATCAGTCATTTAATGATGATTATGTTTTAACTAAAAATATATTCAAAAGAGCAAAATTACGTAGTGATATTTCTAGTGCTATAACTGCCT